>ERZ724524.2250-NODE-2250-length-12681-cov-3.544670_pt1 | contig 12681 bp, 7 predicted proteins | sample MGYA00376057_ERZ724524 | MGnify/ENA primary metagenome ERZ724524 (study PRJEB28724, sample SAMN07190888) | wastewater metagenome | isolation source: influent of sewage treatment plant in Hong Hong | place: USA: Christiansburg, Virginia | collected 2016-03-01 ...
AAAAGTAGATTCGCTATTAGTTTCGGTAGAAAAAGATTCGTTTAAAAAAGAGTTTTGGACCAAAATAAAAGAACAAAAGAAAGATACGTTGAAATTTTCTGCTGATTTTTCTGGAATTCTTCCACTTAGAGAACGATTCAGTTTGACCACGACAATACCGATTTTAAAATTCGATAAATCGAAAATAAACATTAGAAATAAAGATTCGGTAGCCGTTGATTTTACTACGGAATACGACGAATTTAATCAAAAAATTTATATCGATTTTCAGAAAGAACCTTTAGAAAAATACTCCATTTCGGCTTTGCCAAATGCTTTTGTAGACTTTTTTGACCATGTTAATGATACGTTGAATTACACTGTCGGCACAAAAAACGCTTCGGATTATGGTTATATTCGTTTGGATTTAGAAAACGTAAAGCGATTTCCATTACTTTTAGAATTGACGGATAAAGATGGAAAAGTAAAAGCAACTGCTTATACTGAAAAGGAAACTACGATCGAATTCTTTTATTTAGAACCCAATAAATATACGTTGCGCTTTATTTATGACGACAACAAAAATAAGGTTTGGGATGCCGGAAATTATCTTGAAAAACGACAAAGTGAAGCGGTTATTTATTTTCCAGCAGAATTAGATGTGCGATCAAATTGGGATGTTAATGAAACGTTTCGATTTCGGGATTAAAAATTTCAAGTTTCGGGTTGCAAGTTTCGAGTTCTGTGTTTTGCACTTCGACAAGTTTGGTTTAAAGTTATCTATTGTAGTATAAATTCATCTTTATCGACCAAAAAAGCCATTTTCTTTCGAGCTTCATGCAGTATTTCTTTATCTAAGAGCGTAACAAATAAACCTTCATTTTCGGTGGGTTTAATTTCATAATTGCCCAGATAATTTACGACTTGCGAATGTCCTACATATTCGTGGTTGTTTCCGTCAAAACCAACTCGGTTTACGCCGATAACGTAACACATATTTTCGACAGCGCGTGCTTTGAGTAATATGTCCCACGCATTTATTCGCGATTTTGGCCAGTTTGCCACATATATTAGTACATCGTAATTTTCAACATTTCGAGAAAAAACCGGAAAGCGCAAATCATAACAAATGAGCAAACAGATTTTAAATCCTTTATATTCGACAATCAATTTATCTTTTCCTGCGGTATATTTTTTGTCTTCACCAGCAAACGAAAACAAATGTCGTTTATCATAGTATTGTAAACTTCCATCAGGAAAAACGAAAATCAATCGGTTATAATAATTGCCATTTTCTTCGATTACCAAACTTCCAGTGATGGCAGAATTATTTTCTTTGGCAATTTTTTTCATCCAACTAATGGTTTCGCCTTGCATGGTTTCGGCAACTACTTTTGGATTCATTGTAAATCCAGAAGTGAACATTTCGGGCAACACTATTAAATCGACCAATTCATTAAGATTAGCGATTTGATGCTCAATTAATCTTGTGTTTTCGGCTGGATTTTCCCAGATTAAGTTGGTTTGTAATAGTGCTGTTATCATAAGCCGCAATTATATCGATATCTGTTTTTACCGCAAATTCGCGGATTTACTTTTAATGTACTAATTTACAAAATCTATATTTTGCGAATTCGCGGTTACTTTATTACTATTTCATCAATAAATATAAAAGCTTCAAATCCTGCACCTTGATGCCATTCTGGTAATGTTCCAAAGTTTTTGGCAATTACTTTTACATAACGTGCTTTGATTTCTTTGTTGGCTTGAAAACCGAAATTCTTGATTTTATTCTCTGTTTCTTTTGGATCAATATCGTTTGAAACGCTTCCTGCTAAAGTGAAATTCACATTGTCATTGGAAGTATAATAATCGACTTGGGTTGGCATTAAAATCCATGAACGTGAATCTTGCAAAAAAGTAGCGGATAAAGTTTTAATCGGTTTTACTTCTTGCATATCAACAACGGCTTCAAAATCTTGCCCTTGATAGCCTTGCCAATCGCCTTTACGCCAGTTTTCTGTGCCGTGAATTCCGTCCAACAAACCGTCTTTTCCACCAGCGTGATATTGCGGATTGTATTCTGATTTGATGTCGATGGTGTAATTGTTAGGTTTTTTGAAGAAGGTTGCTGAGATAGTGTCGCTAGTTATCATATAATCAGGTTGAAGGAAAGCTTCTATTCTAACGGATTCTGTAATGATAAATGGTTTTGTATATTCTTTAAAAGCTTCTTGTTTTTTATTGTTTATAATTCTATAATATGCTTTTAAATTTTTTTGATCTGGTACAAAATTTAATTTATCATATGAAATTATCACTTCAAGGTTATTTTTAAAGCTTTTACTATTTCCTTCTATAACTGGTACTGGAACAATAGGTTCACTTGCCAAAGAAATCCTTTTTTTTAAATATCCATCCAAACCAAACTGACTTAAATAATATCCACTTCTAAACTCATCGATATATTCTATTTTTTTTTCATTCAAATGTACTTTAATTGTCTTGAAATAAGGTTCTGTTGTGCTCCAACCTAATATTCCGGGCGTTACCGCATAAATTCCCATTGAACTCAACACATACCAAGCGCTCATTTGTCCACAATCTTCGTTTCCAATTAAACCATCGGGCGTATTTTTATAGAAATTATCTAAAATGTACTTTACTTTTTCGTTTGTTTTTTCTGGTTTGCCAATGTAATTATACAAATACGCCATGTGATGACTAGGTTCGTTTCCGTGTGCATATTGACCAATTAATCCCGTAACATCCACTTGTTCACGACCCGTAGTTTTACTTTCGCTGTTGAACATTTTGTCCAATTTTGCTTCAAATTTATCGTTTCCACCATACGCTTCAATCATTCCATAAATATCTTGTGGCACAAAAAAAGTGTATTGCCAAGCATTTCCTTCGGTAAAGTTGTTGTTGACTTCTCTTGGATCAAAAGGTTTGTCCCAACCGCCATTTTTCTTTGGTCGCATAAAACCCGTTTCCCAATCGAAAATGTTTTTCCAAGATTGAGAACGTTTCATGAAATAATCGTAGTCTTCTTTTTTGTTTACAATCTGAGCCATTTGCGCAATACACCAATCATCATAAGCATATTCCAAGGTTTTAGAAACGCTTTCGTGCTCGTCATCCATCGAAATGAAACCTTGTTTTTTATACGCTTCCAATCCTAAATGATCGAGCATTGCCGAATGTTTGGCTGCTTCAAAACACTTTTCATAATCAAAACCAGTAATTCCTTTTGCCATAGCATCTGCCATCACGGAAACCGAATGATACCCAATCATACAATCCGTTTCATTAGACGCCAATTCCCAAACAGGCAATCGTCCGCCTTGTTCGTATTGTTTTAAAAAAGTATTGATAAAATCGGCGGTACGTTTTTTGTCTATTAATGTATACAGCGGATGTGCTGCTCTAAACGTATCCCAAAGTGAGAACACCGAATAATAATCAAAACCTTGTGCAGTATGAATTTTGTTATCTCTTCCACGGTATTTTCCGTCTAAATCTTGTGCAATGTTGGGTTGCATCATCGTGTGGTATAAAGCTGTGTAGAAAATGGCTAATTTATCTTTATCATTTGAAGTCACTTCAATTTTAGATAATTCGTTGTTCCATAAAGCTTCTGCTGCTTTTTTTACTTTTTCAAAATTCCAATGGTTGATTTCAGAGGAATTTAATTTGGCTCCGTCATAACTTGTTGGTGAAAGCGAAACTTTTACAAGAATTTTTTCTCCTTTTTTGACTTGTTTGGAAAAACTCAACGCCAGTTCTGTTCCTCTATATTGATTTTCAGCTTTGGATTCATTTGCTTTGGTGAGATTGATTTTCATCGGAACATTAAACTCCAATCGAGCATACACATATTGATTGGTTGCCCAAGCTTCACTTCGTCGCAAGATTTCGATGGTTTTAGTATCGATGATGCGAACTTCTCCTTCCAATAATTTATCACGATGATTCAAATCTAAAATGATATTGGCCTGTCCAGCTTTATTAAAAGTATATTCATGAAATCCAACGCGTGTTGAAGTCGTCAATCGCGCATCGATATTGTGTTTGTCCAATTTCACAGCATAATATCCGGCGGAAGCTTTCTCGTTATCATGAGAAAAAGTAGAAGAATACACTTTATTATCAAAGGATGGTTCGCCCATGGTTGGCATCAACATAATATCGCCAAAATCAGAAACGCCTGTTCCATTCAAATGCGTATGCGAAAATCCATAAATAATAGTATCAGAATAATGATATCCTGAGCAACCATCCCAACTTCCGTCAATTCTTGTATCAGGAGAAAGTTGTACCATTCCATAAGGAACTGTCGCTCCCGGAAAAGTGTGTCCGTGTCCGCCTGTTCCAATAAACGGATTGACATACTGCTGGTAGTTTTGACCAAAAGTCATGGTCATACTGAATAAAAATAGAGACAAAAGAAGTTTTTTCATGGTATTGTATGATGCTACGTTGTGCAAAAGACTTTTTTAGACAGCGAATTTTGTTGGCCAAAGATAAAAAAACGAATCATAGTTTACTATTAGATTTTGAATCGCTACACAAATCATGTAAAATCTATTTTTCTAGGGGTAAACCCTGAGATGAAAAATTCAATATTTACCCTGAGTTCTACATTATTTATTGTGAATATCTTGCTTATCAAATCATTAATGATTTTTGATATGAAAAAAAATTATCTATTACTTCTTATTTTATTGGTGACGAACTTGACATTTGCACAAGTGGGAATCAATACCACTACGCCAAATGCACAATTGGAAATCAAATCAAGCAGTGAAATTGCACCTGCACCGACGGATGGATTGTTAATTCCGAAAGTAAATGTCTTTCCTGCAACGAATCCAACTGTTGCACAACAAGGAATGTTGGTGTATTTAACAACAACCGTGGGAACAAACCAACCTGGATTTTATTTTTGGGATAGCGCTACAACTAATTGGAAACCCATTACGGGTGCCACCTCAGGAGGCACATTAGACCAAGCCTATGATTTTGGTGGTGCTGGTTTAGGAAAAACCATAACTGCCGATGCGGGTGCTGTTTTAATAAATGGTACCGATGGTTTAATTTCTACTGGAACATTTGGAAGTGGTGCAATTGCCCCAGTTGGAGTAGGAACAAAAATGTTTTGGAATCCAAGAAAAGCAGCCTTTAGAGCAGGAGGAATCCTTGGATCATCGTGGGATGACGCTAATATTGGAATTTATTCATTTGCCAGCGGGTTTAACACTATTGCGAGTGGAGATGGTTCGGTTGCATTTGGCGGAAGCGAGGCTACGGGAGATTACTCTTCCGCTTTTGGATTTGGAAGTCAAGCAATTGGAATCACTTCAACTGCTTTTGGAAATTCAGTTAGAGCATTAGGAGCTTTTTCAACTGCTTTTGGTCAAGGTAATGATGCAATCGGATCTCATTCAACTGTTCTTGGAGTTTATAATGATTCAAGAAGTTTTGGAGAAACGGTTTTAGGAATAGGTGCTACCAGTTATATAACTTCAACTAACGGAACTAATCAATTTAGAGCCGCAAATGCAACGGATAGACTATTTGTAATTGGAAATGCAGTAGATATTAATAATAATAATTTTCCTGACACCGCAGAACGTAGTGATGCCATGATAGTCCTTAAAAATGGCTTAACGCGTTTACCATCAACAACCAATGCCATGATTACTGCTGCAGATGGTAAAGCTGTGGTTACTAAAGAATATTTACAAAGTACTGCTTCTGGCACATTAGACCAAGCGTACGATTTTGGCGGTGCAGGTTTAGGACGAACTATAACTGCCGATGCTGGTGCTGTTTTAATTGATGGTACAGATGGTTTTGTCTCTACAGGGACATTTGGTAGTGGTGCACTTGCGCCAAGTGGTGGTGGAGTAAAAATGTTTTGGAATCCGAGGAAAGCAGCTTTTCGTGCGGGACAAGTTTCTAGTACAGATTGGGATGATGTTAATGTGGGCGATTATTCTTTTGCTTTTGGCAAAAATAACAAGGTAAGTGATGATTATTCTGTGGCTTTTGGCGAAAATAACACGGTAAGTAGAAATCACTCTGAGGCTTTTGGCAATAATAATTTTGTACTTGCTGGTTATTCAGCAGCATTTGGTTCATATAATCGGATAAGTGTAGGTGGTTATTTATCATTTGCGGTGGGTAATAATAATCAAATATCTAGTGAAAGATCATTTGCACTTGGAGAAAATAATTTAGTAAATGGAAGGCACGCTACAGCTATCGGATTAAGTAATGTAATAAGTGGACATATTGGCCACGCATTTGGAAGTTCAAATTATGTAGGTGGCACTGCTGGTGCAGCTATTGGTTTGAGAAATTATTCATTAAGTAGTGGAGAAATTGCTATCGGTATTGGTTGTACGGATTATACCCCTTCCACAAATGGAGCAACTGAATGGGGACCAGCAAATGCAACAGATAGAATATTTGTAATTGGCAATGCAATTGATACAAACAATAACAATAACCTTGATGCTGCAGAAAGAAGAGATGCCATGATTGTCTTAAAAAATGGACTAACACGTTTACCATCAACTACCAATGCTATGATTACCGCTGCCGATGGAAAAGCAGTGGTAACTAAAGAATATTTAGAACAAAATGGTTCGTGGCGTGTAACAGGAAATGTAGGAACAACTGCTGCTAATTTTATTGGCACAACTGATTTGCAACCATTCACTATACGAACAAATAATGCTACTCGTGCAAGAATATTAGCCACTGGAGAATTTGGTATTGGAACCACTTCACCCGATCGTAAATTAGAAGTTTCAGGAACAGGAATACAATACGGTCGTATTACCACCACGGGATCATCGGCAGTAGGAATTGAGTTTAAACGCACAGGAAGTGGAAACGATTGGCAAATAAGAAACGATGGTGGGGATTTAATTTTTGGACAAAGCAATGACGAACTTGTTACCGTAACAGACGTGGTTCGCGTGGGTGGTACCTCATTTACACCGGTAACTGATAACTTTGTTCAATTAGGGCAACTTGCCAGAAGATGGACGGCGGTTTGTGCCATCAACGGCGTCATTCAAACCAGTGATGCCAACGACAAAAAAGAAATGCTTCCGATAAATTATGGTTTAGAAACAATTAAAAGTTTACGCCCTATTTCTTTTCAATGGAAAAATGACAACATCGATAAATCATCCACACATTTGGGATTTGTAGCCCAAGAAGTACAACAAGTATTGCCTGAAATCGTGGTCGATCATGAATGGAAAGAAATTCCAGATACTACAGAAAAAATTTGGGAAAAGACAGATAAACTCGGAATGAAATATGCCGAAATTATTCCGGTTTTAGTAAAAGCTATGCAGGAACAACAAACCCAAATTGAAGAATTGAAAGCAAAAATCGAAAAATTAGAAAATAAATAAAAAACAATAATTATGAAAAATTATACAATTATGAAAAAATCATCTTTAATACTATTTGTTATAGCCTTTTGTGTCAATGCAAGTGCACAACAAGCAGGAACTCTTAACAATCAATTTAGTCAAGATGGTTGGGATACGAGTATTTTTGGCAACAACAACGGTTTTAAAATTACAAAAACGATAATTCAACCCGATGGAAAAATTTTAGCTTGCGCTGAAGCGTATTTTCCGAGCGAAGCAACGCAGGCAATTATTGTACGTTACAACACAGATGGATCTTTAGATACTAGTTTTGGTGGCGGAGATGGTGTGGTGCGAACAAAAGATGATCCTACTATCGATTTATGGTTTAATGGTGAGAATATGGCATTGCAGAGTACTGGAAAAATGATTATTATAGGCGATGTGTTTACTAACACAGAGCGTATAGTGCGGTTAAATGCTGACGGCTCCTTAGACGATTCATTTGGTATTAATGGAATAGTGGATAATAACCGGCAGAATGCAGAGCTATTTCGCCATGTAGGGATTCAATCTGATGACAAAATTATTATTTGCGGAACAGAGCGTAGATTAGTGAATGGTGTTTTTAAAGAACACGTTTTTTTATGGCGCTTCTCTTCAAATGGACTCCGAGACAACAGTTTTGGAAGTTCAGGGGTGGTTTCGTACTATTCATCAGATTGGAACAGTGGCGCGAACTTGTGGATTAATGATGTAATCATTCTTCCGGATGACAAAATACTTATTAATCAAAGCTTTAGTGCGGTATCAACCAATTGTGTCATGGTTAAAAAGTTAAATGCAAACGGCAGTGTTGATTCTTCTTTTGGAACAAATGGCGAATTTATCAAAACAGTGGTTGATAACACACCTCTGAGTAATAAATTTTCGAATTCTGCTGTGCAGCAAAATGGTTCCATTATCAGCTCTATTATCCTTTCAACTCAAGAGGAACAACTTCATAGTGATTCAATGTTCAGAATAAACGCGCAAGGTCAAATTGATTCTTCATTCAGCATAATTCAAGAAGAGCAATCTTCCTCTACAACAGAATTACAACTCAAAATTTCGGGCAATAAATTGTATACTATAAAAAAAGCGAGTGGGACAAATTATGGTTTTGACCAAATTAACTGCTATGATTTGGCTGGAAATCTAGTATCCGATTTCGGAAACGATGGAATCGCTATAATAAATCAAAATGATGTTCCGCAGTCTATGTTAAGTAAAGCAGCGATTTCTCCAAACGGTAATATTTATCTTGTTTCCCATATTCCCGATCCCAATAATTCATCAAATTCGTTTTTCATAGCTAGTAACGTGACTGGTCTTAATCCTAATTTATCAACTAATAATAATGAATCTGCAAATAAAATAGTTGCTTTTCCGAACCCAACAACAGGTAGCGTTACTTTATCTAATTCAGATAACGTTACAATTGAAAAAGTCGAAATAATAGACAGTTTAGGAAGAATTGTATTTACAGAAACTTTGAATACTTCTGCAATAGATTTAAGCTATTTTTCCAGTGGAGTTTACTTTTTAAAAATTTATTCTCAAGATAGTATTTCCCAAAAGAGAGTGTTAAAACTGTAGTTAGTTTTTTTTTGATGATTGTAGGCTACTCTTTTTTTTATTTAAAGAGTAGATGCAATCATTTAAATTCTTACTTTAACAGTCACTAAATCAGATTTAAATAGTACGTTCAACATTAAAACATAAAGCAGTCCTCTATAACTTAATTACAGAAAATCTTTAGAACACCTCAGCAATGACATCTATTCCCCAAATACACTAAAACTAATAACATGAAATTTTTTTCAACCTTGTTATTTCTGTTGCTTTTTCTATTAGGTACGGCTCAAAATTTGCCAACAGAAACTACAATTAAAGAATTCAGACTTTGTAAGACTAAAGAGTGCCAGATAAAAAAATCGTTTCTAATTGCTGAATCATATTTAGAAGTTGATGATTTGAAAGCATCGCAAAAGTGGTTGGATATTACCAAAAACTTGACTGGGGATAAAATAATTGACACCACAAACGTATTCATACACAGCTTGCAGTCGGAACTTTTTTATTATAACGGGTTATTTCAATTTGGGATTAATGAAGCGGAAAAAGTGATTACAAATTCGTTTTTATTAAAAGACAGTTTGCTGATTTCTAGTGGTTACTTTTTTAAAGGAATTAATTTATATGAGTTAAATGATTTCAAAGAAGCCCAAATAATGCTATGGAAATCGAGAGTGTATCAACCTAAAAATGTTGTCAAAAAACAGTTGCGAAGTCCTATTTTGAATGAGCATATTTACAACAACTTAGCACAATTAAAACAGCAATTACAGGAATTGGATTCTGCCATTTGGTATAATTCAAAAGCGTATTTCTATGCTCAGAAAAACAATAGTAAAAGAGGAATACCAAATATAGAACAAACGTATAGTTTGATTTTTCTAGATAAAAACATGAAAGATGATGCAATTTTTTATCTGAATAAAAGCACCCAATCTGCCAAGAAAAGTAATTACGATGACATTATATTAGGCAATTACGGTTATTTGATGTTATGTTATCCAAATAATGCTGCAGAAGTTAATAAATGGTTTGATAAAGGTTTAGCACTCATTAAAGAGAAAAAAGTAAACATTTCCTATCAGGTGGTTTTCTATAGAACCGCTATCAAAGCGTTTAAAAACAATAATCAATTAGAACAATTAGCTTTTGCGCAGGATCAGCTTATTAAAATAAATAGAAAAATATCACTTAATAACAATGATTACATACAGAACATTACAAAACAGTATGTTAAGAATGAAAATAAAATGCTCAAACAAGAATTAAATTTGAGTAAAAGCATTAAAGAAAAACAAATTTTTTATTTTTTAGTGGTAGGTTTACTGCTTATATCAATAGGATTGTGGTATTTTTTCAAACAACGCCAACGATTAAAAAATCAAGAAATTGAAACCCTAAAAAGTAATCAAGAGATTTCAAATCTAGAATCGCTAATCGATGGTGAAGAAAAAGAACGAAAACGAATTGCTCAAGAATTGCATGATGGTTTAAATGGCGATTTATCAGCCATAAAATACCGATTGTCAACTTTAGAAGAAGCAGGATTGAGTCCTATAGACACCGAAAATTTAGGAAAAGTGATCACGATGATAGACGATTCTTGTACACAGATTAGAAGTATTTCACATAACTTAATGCCATCGTCCATATTAGAGTATGGATTAATAGAAACCATTAAAGAGTATCTAATAAAGATTAATACTTCGGATCATTTTAGGGTAGATTTTCAATCGTATGGAAATTATATCGGATTAACTAAAAAAAATGAAACCATAATTTACAGAATCATTCAAGAGCTGGTAACTAATATTCTAAAACATTCAAAAGCCACTGAGGCCATGATTCAGTTGAATTACAGAGAAGATGAATTGGTTATAACGGTTGAAGATAATGGTATTGGGTTTAATTTAGATAGCGTTTCCAATGGAATTGGTCACAAAAATATACAAACGAGAATAGCATTTTTAAACGCGCACATGGATGTTGATAGTTCTGCTAATGGAACTTTTTATACCATTACGATTGATATAAATAAATTAAAATGATACAAATAGCCATAACAGACGACCATGTCATCGTTGCGGAAGGGATAAAAACGATGCTAAAATCAAGCAAAGAGATTGTAATAATTCAGTCTTTTGAAAATTTAGCCACCACGTTTGAAAACTTATCTGATGCTGTTCAAGTGCTGTTATTAGATATTAATTTACCCGACGGTAATGGAATTCAGGCTTGTAGAGAATTAATACAACAACATCCTAATTTAAAAATTATTGCCTTAACTAATTTTGAAGACAGTGTTTTTATCAAACAAATTCTAAAAAATGGGGCTATGGGTTATTTGCTAAAAAACACCTCAAAAAACGAACTTACACAAGCGATTATTGACGTTAATGATGGTAAACGATACTTACCCAAAAATATTAGTGACATTTTATTGAATGATTCTATTGGGATTGAAAACTCAAATTCTTTTATTCCAAAATTAACGATGCGCGAAAAGGAGATTTTAACCTTAATTGTAGAAGAATATAATACCGAAGAAATTGCGATTAAACTCTTTATAAGTAAAAAGACGGTAGAAACCCATCGCAGTAATCTCATTCAAAAATTAGGCGTAAAAAATGTAGCTGGATTGGTGAGAGTAGCGATTGAGAAAGATTTGCTATAAAAAAAACGCACTCAAATAAATGAATGCGCTTTTAAATGTATAAGTTCGAATGAATTATTTCACAGAAGCTTTTAGATATTCTCTGTTCATACGAGCGATGTTTTCTAGAGAAATTCCTTTTGGACATTCTACTTCACATGCTCCGGTATTCGTACAGTTACCAAAACCTTCTTCGTCCATTTGGCGCACCATGTTCAACACACGGTTGGTTGCTTCCACTTTACCTTGAGGAAGTAGTGCATATTGGGATACCTTTGCAGAAACGAATAACATCGCAGAGCCGTTTTTACAACTAGCTACACAAGCACCACAACCAATACACGCTGCCGCCATAAATGACATATCAGCATCGTCCTTGTTGATTGGTATTGTATTCGCATCAATTGTATTTCCTGAAGTGTTTACAGACACAAATCCTCCGGCTTGTTGGATTCTATCAAACGCACCTCTATCAACTACTAAATCTTTGATTACTGGAAAAGCGGCACTTCTCCACGGTTCTACAAAAATAGTGTCACCGTCATTAAACATTCTCATGTGTAACTGACAGGTTGTGATTCCAGTATCTGGTCCGTGTGCACGACCGTTGATATATAAAGAACACATTCCGCAGATTCCTTCACGACAATCGTGGTCAAAAGCAACTGGTTCTTTTCTTTCGTTGATTAATTGTTCGTTTAATTGGTCTAACATTTCCAAAAACGAACTTGCTGTAGAAACTTCTTTTAAAGTATAGGTTTCTAAATTTCCTTTAGCTTTGGAATCTTTTTGACGCCAAATTTTAAGGGTAATATTGATGTGTTTTGCTGCGCTCATGATCCTAACTTTTATAATTTCTTGCCGCTATTTTAATAAACTCGTATTTCAATTCTTCTTTGTGAAGTTCTTCTTTGCTGATGTCGTCACCTTTGTATTCCCAAGCGCCAACAAATTTAAAGTTTTCATCATCACGAAGTGTTTCTCCTTCGGCATCTTGATATTCTTCGCGGAAGTGACCACCACAAGATTCTT
>ERZ724524.2257-NODE-2257-length-12666-cov-5.886924_pt1 | contig 12666 bp, 9 predicted proteins | sample MGYA00376057_ERZ724524 | MGnify/ENA primary metagenome ERZ724524 (study PRJEB28724, sample SAMN07190888) | wastewater metagenome | isolation source: influent of sewage treatment plant in Hong Hong | place: USA: Christiansburg, Virginia | collected 2016-03-01 ...
CGCTGCGCCGTGATCCGCCCCCAGACGCACGGCTTTCAGCACAAAGCCTTGCGCACCGGCGACGTAGACCGCCGTCAGCTCGCCCCGGCGCAGGATGGCGGCGGCAGGCACCACCACGCGCTGCGCTTGGCCGCCGACAAAGCGCACTCGGGTTTGCTGGCCGGGCACCCAGGCGGGGGCACCAGCGGCGGCGGTGGCGGGCAGTTCGAGCCGCCATTCAGAAGTCTGTGACACCGGGTCGGCCACCGGCACCACGCTGCGGGCCACGGGGGCAACCCAAGCGTTGCCATCGGCGGCCTGCACTTCGACCCGGCTGGCGGACTGGGCCAACGCGTTGCGCGAGGCGGGCACTTGCACCACGGCGCGCAGCGGCAGCGGGGCGTAGAGCATCAGGATGGGTTTGCCGGGCACAGCCAAGTCACCGGCTTGGCTCAGCGTTTGCTGCACCCAGCCGTCGTAGGGCGCGGTGACTTTGGTGTAGCCCTGAGCCAGCGCCGATTGGCGCGAGCCCGCATCGGCCTGACTGCGCCCGGCTTGGGCGGCTTGGAGCTGGGTTTCGGCGGTGTCGAGTGCAGCGCGGCTGACAAAGCCTTGCTTTTGCAGGTCGCGCACCCGCTCGGCGTTGGCGCGGGCGTTGCGCAACTCGGCCTCGGCTTGATGGACTTGGGCTTGGCTGCGTTCCAGGCCAGTCTGGGTTTCGCGGTCGTCAATGGTGGCCAGCAACTGACCGGCCCGCACCTTGTCGCCCGCTTTGACCAGCAAGCTGGCGATGCGCCCGCCGGTCTGCGCGGCCACGGTGCTTTGCTTGACGGGCTCGATCACGCCATCCAGCTCAAAGCCGGTGGGCACGGCTTGGGGCCGCACCGCCACGGTGGCAACCAGCAAAGGCGCAGGTTCTGCCGCTTGCGCCAGCCCTAGCCCGGATGCGGCCAGCAAAGCCAGCCCGCCGCATCGGCCCCAAAGGCCGCAACGGGTAAGGGTCGAAGTGACGAAACGCATGGGCAAACTCCTTCAGCAAGCATCGGAGATTATATACCCCAAGGGGTATTTGTCAAGGCGACGCAGATCCGGCCTGCGGGACAATGCCCCGCAGTGCTTCTTCCTTCTATCTTGAATTTGCGACTGAAAGGGATATTGATGAACATCTTGCTTACCGGCGGCATGGGCTACATCGGCAGCCACACCGCCGTGCTGCTGGCCCAGGCCGGTCACACCGTGGTGCTGTGCGACAACCTGTGCAACAGCAGCCTGAGCGTGCTCGACCGTCTGGAAACCATCCTGGGCCAGCGTCTGGCCTTTGTCCAAGGCGACATCCGAGACACCGCCCTGCTGACCGACACCCTGCGCCAGCACGCCATCGAATCGGTGGTGCATTTCGCCGGGCTCAAGGCCGTGGGCGAATCGGTAGCCAACCCGGTGCTGTACTACGCCAACAACGTGCAAGGCACGGTGAGCCTGCTGCAAGCCATGCAGGCCACGGGCGTGCGAAAAATCGTGTTCAGCAGCAGCGCCACGGTCTACGGCGACCCGGTCTACCTGCCCTACGACGAGGCCCATCCCACCGAGCCCACCAACCCCTATGGCCGCAGCAAGCTGCACGTCGAAGAAATGCTGTCCGACCTCGCCAAGTCTGACGCGAGCTGGGGTGTGGCCTGCCTGCGCTACTTCAACCCCGTGGGCGCGCACGACAGCGGCCTGATCGGCGAAGACCCCAATGGCATCCCCAACAACCTGATGCCCTTCATCGCCCAGGTGGCGGTGGGCCAGCGCGCCCAACTGGGCGTGTTTGGCGACGACTACGACACCCCCGACGGCACCGGCGTGCGCGACTACATCCACGTCATGGACTTGGCCGCCGGGCATTTGGCCGCGCTGGAGTTTTTGAACCGCGCATCGGGCTGGCACGCCATCAACTTGGGCAGCGGCAACGGAACGAGCGTGCTGGAGATGGTGCGCGCCTTCGAGACCGCCAGTGGCCGCCCCGTGCCCTACCAAATCGCCCCGCGCCGCCCCGGCGACCTGCCCAGCTACTACGCCAACGCCAGCAAGGCGTTGCAACTGCTGCACTGGCAAACCCAGCGCGGCATTGACGACATGTGCGCCACGACTTGGAAGTGGCAGTCGTCGGGCAAAAAGTAAAGTCGCTGGCCGCTGGCGGTGGCGCTCAGTCGCTTTTGTCGCCCAACTGCATCAACTGGCCAGCGGCCATCACCAGCACCAAGGCGATGTAGGTCAGCATCTTGCCGTCGCGGCCCAGCACCACCAAACCCAGCACCAGCACGACGGTGCCGATCACGGCATTCACCACAAACTGCCCCACCCACGATGCGGACGGCGACTTTTGCTTGAACAGCAGGCGGCTGAACCACGCCAGCAGCAGTCCCACGCCCAGCGCGGGGGCCACAAAGTTAAGCAGGTGAACAATCAGATCCAACAATCCCATGACGGTATAAGCAAATTTGCGGTGGTGTGATGGAAATGAAGCGAAGGGGCGAGTCGATTTTATAATCCGGGAATGGCAGTCTGGGCTTTGGGCATCAATCACACGACCGCGCCGCTGGATCTGCGCGGCCGTTTCGCGTTCGCGGTCGATCAAATGCAGCCCACGCTGCACGCGCTACGCCAGTCGTTTTCACGTCATCCGGAGGCGGCCATCATCTCGACGTGCAACCGCACCGAGATCTATTGCGCCGGTGACAGCCCGCAAACCGGCCACACGCTGGACTGGTTGGCCCACATCGGCGGCGTGAGTCCGGCGCTGCTGCGCTCGCACACCTACACCTTAGAAGACTCCCAAGTTGCCCGCCACGCCTTTCGCGTGGCCAGCGGTTTGGACTCCATGGTGCTGGGCGAAGCGCAAATCCTCGGTCAAATGAAAGACGCGGTGCGCGCCGCCGAAGACGCAGGCGCGCTGGGCGTGACGCTGAACCAAATGTTCCAGCGCAGCTTTTCCGTTGCCAAAGAAGTACGCACCTCCACCGAGATCGGCGCGCACTCCATCAGCATGGCCGCCGCTGCCGTGCGGTTGGCCGGGCAGTTGTTTGAAGACCTGTCGCAAATCAAAATTTTGTTTGTCGGCGCGGGCGAGATGATTGAGCTGGCCGCCACCCACTTTGCGGCCAAGAACCCCAAGTCCATCGCCATCGCCAACCGCACGCTGGAACGCGGCGAAAAACTCGCCGTGCGCTTTGGCGGCGAGGTCATGCGGCTGGCGGACTTGCCGGGGCGTTTGCACGAATTTGATGCTGTCATCAGTTGCACCGCCAGCACCTTGCCGCTGATCGGCTTGGGCGCGGTCGAACGCGCCCTCAAAAAACGCCGCCACCGCCCTATGTTCATGGTCGATTTGGCCGTGCCGCGCGACATCGAACCCGAAGTCAAAGCACTCGAAGACGTGTACCTCTACACCGTGGATGACCTCGCCAGCGTGGTGCAAACCGCCCAAGCCAACCGCCAAGCCGCCGTGGCGCAGGCCGAAGCCATCATCGACGCGGGCGTGCAAAGCTTCATGCACTGGATGGTGCAGCGCGACCCACAGCATGGCGTGGTGCCGCTGATTCGCCAACTCAACGCCCAAGCCGAAGAATGGCGCAGCACCGAAATTGCCCGCGCCAAAAAACTGCTGGCCAAAGGTGAAGACGTGGACGCGGTGCTCGAAGCCCTGTCTCGCGGCCTAACCCAAAAAATGCTGCACGGCGCGATGGCTGAACTCAACGCCGCCGATCCCGCCCACCGCGAGCAAACCACGCAAGCGATTTCGCGGCTGTTCTTGCGCACGCAAGGCGGCGGCACGCGCAACGCCCGTTCTTAGCGGCGCTGCCCGCAGGCCACCGGTGACCTCTCTGGTCAGCGCGTGGTCACCCGCCTGCACGGGTGCGCCACCCTTGGCCCGCGCAGCAATCGCCATCGTCCCCTTCCCTCTTCCCGCGCCGTCGGCCTGAAGCCGCCCTGCCCGCCCACACCACGAGTCTTTTGATGAAACCCTTTCTCCGCAGCCAGTTGGAACGCTACGCGCAGCGCCACGCCGAGCTGGACTTTTTGCTCTCGCGCCAAGACATCATGGCCGACATGGCCCAGTTCCTGAAGCTCTCGCGTGAACACGCCGACGTGACCGTGATTGCCGGACGCTACGCCCGTTTGCAGCAGCGCGAGTCGGACTTGGCTACCGCGCAAGAACTGGCCGCTGACCCTGACATGGCCGAAATGGCGCAAGACGAAATCGCCAGCGCCCAAGCCGAGCTGGAGCAACTCGACGCCGAGTTGCAGCGCCTGCTCTTGCCGCGTGACCCCGACGACGAGCGCAACGCCTTCATTGAAATCCGCGCTGGCACCGGCGGCGACGAATCGGCCCTGTTCGCCGCTGACTTGCTGCGCATGTACACCCGCTACGCCGAGCGCCAAGGCTGGAAAACCGAGGTGATGAGCGAATCGCAAAGCGAACTGGGCGGCTACAAAGAAGTGGTGATTCGCGTCGAAGGCGACAAGGTTTATGGACAGCTCCGCTTTGAATCCGGCGGCCACCGCGTGCAGCGCGTGCCCGCCACCGAAACCCAGGGCCGCATCCACACCAGCGCCTGCACCGTCGCCGTGCTGGCCGAGCCGGACGAGCAGCAGGCCATCCAGATCAACCCGTCCGACCTGCGCATCGACACCTTCCGCGCCAGCGGGGCCGGGGGCCAGCACATCAACAAGACCGACTCCGCCGTGCGCATCACCCACTTGCCCACCGGCATCGTCGCCGAGTGCCAAGATGGCCGCAGCCAGCACAGCAACAAGGCGCAAGCCCTGCGCGTGCTCACCGCCCGCATCCAAGAAAAAGAACGCAGCGAACGCGCCGCCAAAGACGCCGCCGAGCGCAAGGGCCTGATCGGCAGCGGCGACCGATCTGACCGCATCCGCACCTACAACTTCCCGCAAGGGCGGCTGACCGACCACCGCATCAACCTGACGCTGTACAAGCTGCTGTACGTGATGGAAGGCGACCTGGGCGACGTGATTGCCGCCCTGCGCGCCGCACGCGAAGCCGAGCAACTGGCCGAACTGGAAGTCAGCACGCTGTGAGCGCCGACGCCCCCACCCCAGCCCCCGCCATCACCGTCGAGCAAGCCCTGCGCGCCGCCCAAGCGCAAGGGCTAGCGCGCATCGACGCCCAATTGCTGCTGCTGCACACCCTGGGCCGGGATCGGCACGACCGCGCCTGGCTCATCAGCCACGACCAAGACGCCCTGCCCGCCCCCGCTGCCGAACGCTGGGCTGCCCTGGTTGCGCGCCGCGCCGCAAGCGAACCGCTGGCCTACCTGACCGGCAGCAAAGCCTTTTACGGGCTAGAGCTGCACATCGACGCCCGCGTGCTCGACCCCCGCCCCGACACCGAAACCCTGGTCGATTGGGCGCTGGAACTCATCCCGCAACTGCCCTTGGCCGCACCACTGCGGGTCATCGACCTGGGCACCGGCAGCGGAGCCATCGCCCTGGCGCTCAAAAGCCAGCGCCCCGATTTGCACGTCAGCGCCATCGACGCCAGCCCCGACGCGCTGGCCGTGGCAGAGGCCAACGCAACACGCTTGGGTTTGCCGGTGAACTTCCGACTGGGTTCATGGCTGACGGGCGTGGACGAGCAGTACGCGCTGATCGTCTCGAACCCGCCCTACATTGCCGCAGACGACCCACATCTGGCCACTCTGACGCACGAACCGCTGCAAGCCCTGACCAGCGGCCCCGACGGGCTGGACGACATCCGCCACATCATCAGCCAAGCCCCGGCGCGACTCACGCCCGGCGGCTGGCTGCTGTTAGAACACGGCTGGGATCAGGCCGAAGCCGTGCGCGCACTGTTGACGCAGGCGGGGTGGGGGCAGGTGCAAAGCCGCCGGGATTTGGCGGGGGTGGAGCGGTGTAGCGGGGGGTGCTGGGGCGGATGACGCATCCAACTATCGCCCCCTCAACCCTTCACTTGAAACCGTAAAAAGTCGATCAGCCTTTTCGACTCCGCAATGTCATCGTGCGGCACCAACAGGTAGCACCAAGACTTGCCGCCAACTGATGCCGCATGGTTAGCTGCATGCTTGCACCAGCGCACTGCAGCAGCGGCCTTGGCTTGTACTTCTTGCGTGTCGATGTCGGCTCGGGCTTTGGTCTCGACCATAAAGATCATGGCGTCCGTCTCGGCGACAAAGTCGGGGATGTACTCCGGCTGCTCGCTGCCCAGCTTGTAGTAGATCTGGAACTGACCCTTGGCAGGCTTAAACCACTTCAAGGCATCGCGCTCCAGGATGACCGCAAAGCGCCGTTCGGTGTCCGAGTCAAACTTTTGCAGCGGGTACAGGCAGCGCGAGAACCCGCCGAACAACATCTGCTTGATCTTGCCCAGCTCAGTCACCGTCTCGCGGTAGTGGTGCGCGGTCTGTCCGGCTACCGCTGTGTAGTTGCAGGGTTTGAGCTCGGTAAAGCCCCGGCTGACCTGAACCTCGTACTCCGTGGCCTCTTCCCAGAAGTGCGCCATCATCTCAGCCCGAATCAGCCGCGCCAGTTCTGCGCCGTAGGTGTCGAAAACCTCGTGCAGCTCGTTCTCCGAATAGTTCTGTGCCTTGTAGTGGGCAACAGCCTGACCCGCCAAGTCGTAGAGCAGTTCTGATTGAGTGAAGTAGTCAATGTCGTCAAAGTCGATCAGCTTCTTGACGATGTAGTTCTCAAAACGCTGCTCCTTCACGCCCGCCTCACGGCTCAGGGTGAACTGCTGATTCGTGCGCAGTTCCTGCCCTACGATTTCACGTTGACCCGGCTGGAAGTTCGGGAGCAGGCTCAGCTTGAACGGATGGAAGCCGGTGGTGACTTCTCCTGTGGGCACCACGGCAATCCGAGGAATGTCTATGGTCTGCTGAACCACAATCTCCGTGGTCTTCGCCACGACCGCAGACAGATTCAGGGCAGGAACACCTTCATCAGCGCCAGCCAACAGGTCGCTCTGAGCTGGTTTAAGCCGTTCGGTGACTTCCGCCAGGATGGCCGACTGCACCTGCGGGGTGAGCAGCGCATGACTGGTCGGCACAAGGTCACGCCTGACTTCGTACTTGCCGATCACGTCCATGACCACGCGCGCAGCCTGTCGTTCTCGCTCTGTGGCAAACACGGGTACAGGTGCCGCACTGACCGGTGCTGCGCCAACATTGGCGGAATGGGTGGCAATGGTCGGCGCTTCGGTCAGCCCAAGGCGCGTCATGACCCCCGAACCCACCTGCACGCTCACCTTTTTGTCCGCAGTGCTCGGGGCTTCAAGGATGACCTGCCTAAGCCGAATCGGCGAGTCACCCCGATTGGCTTCGTCGATGATCTCCTGGAACTTGTCGTGCGCCACGATGTTCAGGCGATCCACAGCCGCCACCCCCGTGCGCTTGCCATAGGGCAGACGCAAACCGCGACCAATGGACTGCTCGATCAGCGTGCGGGCGTTGGCGGCGCGCAGCGGCACGATGGTGTAGAGATTGGTCACGTCCCAGCCCTCTTTGAGCATGTTGACGTGAATGACGATCTCGGTGGGCTCGTCCACACTTTCCACAGCCAAGAGCTTGGCGATCATCTCTTCTTCCTCGGCCCCGGTTCGGCTGGAATCCACTTGGATCACCTTGCCGGTGTAGCGCCCCTCATAAAAGGCCGCTGACTCGATCAGCGTCTTGAGTTGCGAGGCGTGGGTGGTGTCCCGCGCGATCACCAACATGAAAGGCTTCACCACCTTGACACCATTCTCGCGGGCATATGTCAACAACTCGACCTTGGTGGTTTCGTGCAGGCGCACGCCGTCTTCCAGCTTGATCTTCTCGACTTCCTCGGGCGAGTGCGCTTTCGCATCAAAGTTGCGCTGGGTCACGGCAGCAGGCTCTTTGACAAAGCCGTCTTCCATCGCCCGTGCCAGCGGGTAGTCCATCACCACGTTCTTGAAAGGCACCGGGCCGCGTGTGGACTCCACAAACGGCGTGGCCGTCACTTCCAGGCCAAACAGGGGTTTCAGCTCGTTGATGGAGCGCACCCCGGCACTGGCGCGGTAGCGGTGCGACTCATCCATCAGCAGCACCAAGTCAGACAGATTAGCCAAATGGTTGAAGTAGCTGTCTCCCAGCACTTCCTTCATGCGCTTGATGCGTGGCTCTTTGCCACCGCGCACCTCAGAGTTGATTTTGGAGATGTTGAAGATGTTGATGCGCACATCGTGCGCAAAGCCCATCGGCTGATCCTGAACCACCGCACCCGTCTGGTCGTAGTTGTCGCCCGTGATGATCAGCGGGGACTGCTGGGCAAACTCAGCGATGCCCTTGAAGACGTACTTGGGCGTGTTGGGCGTGAAGTCGGCAATCAGCTTGTTGTAGATCGTCAGGTTGGGAGCCAGCACAAAAAAGTTGTTGATGCCATGCGCCAGATGCAAGTACGCAATGAACGCCCCCATCAGGCGCGTCTTGCCCACACCCGTCGCCAGCGAGAAGCACACCGAGGGAAACTCACGCTCAAAGTCTGCCAGCGTGGGGAACTCGGCCTTCAGCGTGGCGAGGATGGCCGCCACATCCTGATCGTGTGCCAGCAGGCTCGGGGCGGCTTCGATTGCCTGCACCAGTCTGGCGAGGGACTCGGCCTGCGGCGGACGCAACGACAAGCGGCCCGTGACATGGTGTTGAACCCGGGCGCTCATGCGGGCTTGCCCTGCTGCGCCAGCGTGTAGGCAGACAGGCGCACGATCTGCTGGTTCTCCACAATCACGATGTCGGTGCCGGTCTGCACTGCGGTTTTGCGCGCCAATTCGGCGGCACGCTGCATGGCCTGCAAGGAGGTACGCAAATCTGGATCTTTGGCTTGCGACAGTTCTTGGTGTGTCATTCGTTTTCTCCCCATTCCAGCAAAGCGGGTGTAGCGCCGCTGTTGTCGTACAGCGCCCAAGCATGCACGACAGCGCGGTAGTGGTGGTCAAAATGGTCTCGCCCGGCGACAAAGCGACGGCGTATCACGTCTTCGGGAATGTGGTGCCCGCCCTGCTTGACGCGCTCGGCCACCCGGGCCACCGCCACATCGGCAGACGGCAGCGCCAGAAAGAACAGGCTGACGTGGTAGCCCTGCTGCCGCCATTGGCGGATATGGCGCAGGTACATCAGGCCCGACAGCGTGGTCTCCACTGCAAAGCTGTCGCCGCGCGTGGTGCATTCCGCCATTTCGGCCAGCATCAGCCGCCCGGCCTTGACGGCAGCCGTTTCGGGCGCAAAGGGTGCCAGCCCGGCGGCAATCAGATCGGCGTTGATGAAGCGCGGGCAATGCGCTTCGGCGGGCAGAAAGGAGCGGGCAAAGGTGGTTTTCCCCGCGCCATTCGGCCCGGCGATGATGATGACCTTCTTGCTCACGCCTCGTCCCCGAACAGGCCACCTTGTCCAGCATCTGGGGCTGCCGTCTTCCTGCTCCGTGCCGTGTTTTGGTCTGTGCCCACGGGGAACGGCGGTGCCGAGGGCGCAGGTGCCGACAGCGGCAGATTGGCGACGTTGAGGCTGTAGTCGTCATGCCCCCATTCGCAGCGGGACAAGACGGCCTGCGGAATTTTCTTGATCGTGAGGTTGGGCCAACGTTGGGCGGCCTGTGCGGCGGTAACGCCACGGAACGCCGCGCACATGACCAGCAGGCTCTGGTCGCTGCCCACTTCGTCTGACAGTGCCTGCAAGCGTTCGGCTGACAGGTTCTGGGTGGTGACGTAGATGAAGTCGCGCTCGCTGGAATAGCCGTGCCGCCACCACTGCGACTCGGACGGGGCGTAGGTAAAGCCCTCCAGCTTGGCCAGCGCCTCGGCCAGCATGGCGGCGTTGTATTCGGGGTTGATGATGGGGTTGCCCCAGCGGTCGTTGATGATGAGGCTGGGGGCGAGTTTGAAATAGCGGAAACCGCCGCCGCCTTGCCAGTTGACGGCATCTGTGATGCCGCCCTTATCTTCCCCGTCGATGACTTTTTTGAGGCGCGGGATGACGTGGGTGTGGCAATGCTCGCCCAGCTCAATCATGATCCAGCGGCGGCCCATTTTGTGGGCGACTGCGCCGGTTGTTCCTGAACCGGCAAATGAGTCCAAGACCAAATCACCAGGATTGGTTGCAATCTCCAAAACTCGCTTTAGTAATCGCTCAGGCTTTGGGGTACTAAAAACATCGCCGCCATTGAACGCTCGCACCTCCAACTTGGCCTCATGGTTATGACCTACTTCCTCGTTTGGCCAAAAGGTTGCGGGTGGGCGAGTTGGACTCTCTTCGAGGTACTGTTTAACGTAAATCTCCCATCGCTCATCCTTATTAACAAATTCCAGTTGATCAAGGTTTATTAATACATTTTCTTTCTTCCAGCGCCAACGACCTTCTGTACCATCAGGCTTGACCGGCCAAATATCTTTCCCATTTGGTGCAGAAATTGGATACCACATAGATGGACGATCCTGTCTCAGAGACTCGGAGCCTTCTTTTCTAAGGGAGCGCCGCCTATAATATTTTTTTGCAGCCTGATCAAAAAATCCGAATTGAGCAGCGTTCTGATCCTTGGGCAACTGAATGGGGAAAAACTCATCAGTCTTTTGGTAAACAAGCAGATGGTCGTGAGAAACACTAAATCCTCTGGCATCCATGCGCTCGCTGTAGACCTTCTGCCAAAAGCAGTTGGCAACAAAGTTTGCCCTGCCAAACACCTCGTCGCATAGAACCTTCAGATAGTGTGCCTCGTTGTCATCAATGGTTATCCAGAGCGATCCATCATCTGAAAGAAGTTTTCTAATTATTTCTAACCGATCACGCATCAATCCCAGCCAAATCGAGTGTTCGAGACCGTCGTCGTAGTGCGTGAAGGCACTACCGGTGTTGTAGGGCGGGTCAATGAAAACGCATTTAACCTTACCAGCAAATTCCTGCTCTAGGGCTTTGAGCGCCAGCAAGTTATCCCCAAAAATCAAACGATTATCAAAAATATCGCCATCCGAAACACGATGCTTGGCGTGATAGGATTTTTCTGGGTTTTCCAGCAGAATGCGCGGCTCCAGCTTGGGGCGCTTTTCCTTGCCGATCCAGGTCAGTTCTAATTTTTGCTTACTCATGGCATTGTTCTCATAGTTGCGGTGCGCTGTGCAAGCGCAGCCATTACACGAGTTTCCATTCGATGGTGAACAGCGTGTATTCAACAATCTGTTGCCGCAATTGGACTTCCAGTTGAGTAATCAGATCGTTGCGTTGGGCCTCGACATCGTCTTGCCGGGCGAACAACTCGCGCCGCAGCTTACTGCGCTTGGCTTCAAGCTCGCGCTGGCGTTTTTGATGGGTCAGCTTTTCTTCAAGCGTGGGTGAAGTCGCCGCTGTGCGGCGCACTTCCTTGATCTCGGCATCAATCGCTTTGATCTCTTGCTCAAGCCCCAGTTTCAAATCATCGGCCCAGGCATCCAGCTTCTGGACTTCCTGATCGAAGTAACCAAGGTTGCGCTGGTTGATTTCACGAAGCAGGGCTATCTTGCGGGCTTCCACGTCTTCCACAAGGGTAGCATCAGCCGTGCTGAAAAGCCCCGCCGACTGCGACCGCGCGGGCAGGCGCAGCAACTTTTCCGGGTCGTCTTCTACCAGGGTTTGACCATCCGAAGTGCTCGCAGACACCACCAAATGCTGTTCCTCGCTCCCCAGCGCTTCCACCGAAACCAACTTCAAGGTCAGCCAGCCTGTCTTGCCTCGATAAGCCTTGAGCGTGCTGACCTGGGTGCCGTAGGCGTCGTAGTCAAAGACCAGCCGCATGTTCGTTAACGCACGGTTCTTGGCCTGCTGAGTCACCCATTCGGCAAGAGGATGCCCGACGCGGTAGAGGTGCGAATCACCAGATCGCCGGGGCAACTCGTAGCGCCCTAGGTCGATGCCGTCGAGGGCCGAATTTTCCAAACTCGCCGGGGCGCTCTGAAGGACGAATCCATCGTCGTCAAAAGTAGCGCAGTCAGCCAACTCTGCTCTGGTCAGATCCATCAGCATTCGTTCGTACTTGCTGCGTGCGGCGCAACTGTCCTCCGCGCGGACGCGCAACTTGTCTTGCACTTCCTCATCGAAGTTCTCCAGCAAAATTTGGCGCGTCTTGACCATCGCCTCGCTGATCTCGCCCGACAAGTCGAGTTGCAGTTGCTCAAAGCTGGCCTTGATGGCGACTGGGTCGCGGCAGTTTTGGTAAATGTCTGCAATGCGCCGCTCAAAGTCCACGCCAGAACCAATCGCCCCCAGCACCTCATCGCTGGCCCCAAACACGCCGTCAAATAGCTGGAATTTCTGATCCAGCAGTTCGTAGACCCGGGCATCGGCTTCGTTGCTGCGGTCTACAAAATTCACCACCACCACGTCGAACTTCTGCCCATAGCGATGGCAGCGCCCGATTCGCTGCTCAATGCGCTGTGGGTTCCACGGCAGGTCGTAGTTGATGACGAGTGAGCAAAATTGCAGGTTGATGCCTTCAGCACCCGCCTCAGTGGCAATCATGACCGTGCCGCGCTCCTTGAAGTGCTCAACCAGAGCAGCGCGGGTGTCAGCAGTTTTGGAGCCAGTGATGCGATCCGTTCCCTCGTGGCGCTTGAGCCAATCTTTGTAGACGGCTTGTGCGCGGGCATCGCTGTTGGTGCCGTTGAACAACACGATGCCTTCCCCGTAG
>ERZ724524.2262-NODE-2262-length-12653-cov-8.774964_pt1 | contig 12653 bp, 17 predicted proteins | sample MGYA00376057_ERZ724524 | MGnify/ENA primary metagenome ERZ724524 (study PRJEB28724, sample SAMN07190888) | wastewater metagenome | isolation source: influent of sewage treatment plant in Hong Hong | place: USA: Christiansburg, Virginia | collected 2016-03-01 ...
GATTTTTTCTTATGTTAAATTTGAAGTACAAAACTCCTTACCGAAAGCTTTTAATCATAGCAACGCTATATTACTGCTATAGCGGAAAAGGAGGTAAAATAATGATGATAAATGAAAGGCCTGTTCGTCCATCTTATAGAACTTATTTTATAGATATATGTAACGTAGTTGCCTCAAGATCAACCTGCATAAGGCATCATGTAGGAGCAATAATCGTAAAAGACAAAAGAATTTTATCGACAGGATACAATGGTGCTCCTGTTGGACTGCCTCATTGTATAGATATTGGATGCCCGAGAAAAGATGTACCTTCAGGAACCATGCATGAACTATGTAGGGCGGTGCATGCTGAGCAGAATGCAATTATTCAAGCGGCATTGCATGGAATATCCACAAGAGGGGCAACGCTCTATTGCACCCATCAACCTTGTATTTTATGCTCAAAAATGATAATTAATGCCGGAATTGTAGAGGTAGTATATAAGACAAGTTATGATGAAAAGACCGGACTAGAGATGTTAAAACAATCAGGCATTAATGTTTCGCAATACAATCCCTGCGAAGACATAGATCCTGAACCTATTTTAGTAGATCATCCGTGTAATGGAGACAAAACTCCTCATACTCATAAGTTCTCACCTATCTATCAATATGATGATACCAAAATCGATCATCCCGCTAGTGGTAGGCATGTCCATAAAGGATTAATTTTTTCTCCTTTAGAAGAAAGTCATGATTATAAATTTACTCTTCTTCAAGTTGTCCCTACCAATTTTGAACATGGATATAAAAATAAAGGCTTAATGATAGACTGTCAAAACGTGCCTATTCCCGCATGGAAAAGATTAGAAGTTAGAAGAATAGAGGAATTCTAATGGAAATTGAAATACCTGAGAAGACAAGGAAAGCAAGGGTGAAGATTCACCTGGGATCGAACCTAATTGGAACTTACATTTGTGTGGATAATAAAAGTCTACCATATCGATCTTTTATACTCTACCAGATGCATAAAAAGACATATCTAATTCTGGAGAGATGCTGTGATGATTCAGGAGTTTTTACAGAAGAATTAAGTGAGAATCCAATTAGAGAAGCTATTGAAGTAATAGATCTCATAGTTTGCCCTTCGATTGATGATTGCTTAAAAAAGGAGGAATAAAAATGATGAAATGCAAGACCTAGGAAATTACTGAAGAGAGGAAGACAGCAATTGCTGCAATATCCAATTTAAGAACAGAGATCGACTGCCCTAATTGCGGTGCATGGCTAGGCATCGACGACATTAAGCCACATATAGCAATCCTTCATGATATGATCTACGCCTCTGAGTTCGACACTCTAGAGAATGCTCCTATACCTATCAATGATCTGGTTGAAATACTAGCTGCTGGAGAGCATGAGCAATGGGCGTATTGGGCTAAAAACATCCTGGAGACAGAGCCGGGGTTATCACAAGACAGAAAAGAAAGATGGCCTGCCATAATAGCAACTCCTTACAAGGAGCTACCAGAAGAACTCAAAGATCTAGATCGTCGAGAGGTACATAGACGGTCTAAGGCTGCTCTGAAGGAGATTAGAAGATTGTCCAACAGAAATGCAGAATTAGAGGCAGAACTAGCTCTATTACAGAGCTGAAAGAAAAGTATGTTCCTCAGGGAGGCGAAGCAGGAATGAACAGCCTATATGGAAAGTATAAAATTGAGAAAACAGACGGCTCTGATGTAGATCCAGCAGCGAAATATTTCATTCTGCGATTAGATACCGACAAAGCCGCCAGATATGCACTGCTGGAGTATTCCCGGAATTGCACAGACATAGATCTACGTGCGGATCTTCTGAAATGGTTAATACAGGTTGATCCGATGTTTAACAACTTCCTCAACCCGCAAGAAAGAGAGCTAACGGAATCCCGGCCTCTGGTTGATGATCTACTGACAAACAGGAATAATTATATGACTATGTATGAGTTTGCAAAGAAAGAGCTTGAACTTACAGGATACTTTGATAAAGACCTAAACGAGATGGTAGCAAATGATATTCTAGAACTCATCAAGATATTCAGCAAGCAAGGACATTCTGAACTTTCAGCTATATTTTGTATCCAGCTATTTAGCCAACTTGCAGCCTTTAAGCCATTAACACCACTCACAGGAGAGGATAATGAATGGAATGAAGTTGAACCTGGAATGTATCAAAACAAGCGATGTTCAACTATCTTCAAAGAGAAAGGTGAAGCATATAATATCAATGGGAGGGTGTTCAGAGAACCAAATGGTTTGTGCTACACTAATTTTAAAAGTAGGACTCCAGTAACATTCCCCTACGAAGTCAGAGATCCTGAAATAGTCGATGTTCCGGCGGAGGTCTGCGCTAAGGATGCCAGGATCGAAGAACTGGAGACCGCCCTAATAGAAGAACGAGCTAAGACAATTACATCAAAACCAATAACAAAAGTAATTAGTGAAGATATGAAGGAGGCCCGTCTACAACTTCAGGAAGAAGATAAGATTGGTAATGGGAGATAAGTAGATTAAAATGGTTAGCAGTGACACTCCCTGTATAAAGTGTGGAAAGCCTGGAGCCTATTGGTCTAGTTTCCAGGCAAATTTATGCCCTAAACATGGACGCGAGGCAGCAAATAACAGAGAGAAAAGATTACCCTGGAATGTAGAAAATAAAAAAATAAAAATGGGTTATATCTTTTTTACCTGATGGTAGTCCTGCCTCCAGCGCCTAGTACTACTGGAGGAATCTTCTTTTTCTCAGCCTTGCTATCCTTCCAAAAGAGTCTCATCATCAGAACGACAGCTAACCCATCTGTCTTGAACTCTTCCTCCCATTGCTGGAGAGTATAGAGCTTCTTCTTGTTGTTTGGAGCCGCCAGCAGAATCCCTTTGCCATCATAGGCTTTCTGCAGGAAGTCTATGGTAAGATCATTCTTGATGAATCCTATGACATTCTCATACCTTTTTAAAGGATCGTATGGGATAACGCTGGGACCATCCTGAGTAGATACTACAATTGACTTGATCAGGTTCGTAAATCCCAGGTATGGGCTCGCGATCCTCAACTGAGATGGCTTATCTGCTGCATCTGCAGGAAATACGCACAAACCATCTAAGTAATCCTCTTCCTCTCCTTCTATTTCCTCAACAATATCGTCTTCGGACATGTTTCCTTCCTCACTTCTTACATAAACTGCATTGCATAAGAGCTATATCCATTCTGCCAACTGCCTATAGCCTGGCTGCTGATGAATGCCAGCCATGAGCGATTGCAGTATGAAAGAACGGGGACCTGCAGCTCTTTTTGATCTTCTTTCTTCTCAACACCATGGGACTCCATTCTTATATAGTCTGGATTATTCCAGAATTCTCTGACAACAATTAGGGAATCTTCTGATGCTGTTTTTATATCAATGTGCTTTGAGAATTTGCTATCTGGAAATCGATCAAAGCCAGAAGAAAGAACGCTGCTGGCAACAACGATTGCTACCAGCAGCAGTATTCTCTTCATTCCAATCCCTTCCTATCTTCTCTCTCCACTATATCTACTCAGACACAAGGCAGCCAGTCAACGCTGATTGCGCCGCAAGTAGAGTTGCCCCATAGCTGGATGAACTTATTGATAGCGAATACGCCAGTAAGATCGTCTACAGATCGTCCATACTCAGCATGGCGGCCTTTGAGCAGTCTATCAGGCTCTGGATCTCTGGATATCCATCCGATATGAGCAACACCTATGACATTGCTATTGATATTGGCCTCAAGAACTCCAGTACAGCAATTCTCTACGCAAGCATTGTCATAGCCTCTGGTCTTTATCTCTGTACTGCGAGCAAGGTGCTCAGCATGGGAATACATCTCAGTAAGAACGGCTCCTATCCTGTAATTCTGAACGCATAGCTTATCTACCCATTTTGCGTCATAGGTGCCGGTCTGATAGGATACAGGCATATATTCAAACTCAGCATCCTTAGTGAAGTTGATATAATCCATCCCACAGGTGTTAGGATAGGTACAGTTCATCTTACTTCCATCCTGACTTAACTGTCTCTCAACTTCCAATTCAGTTCTCAAGGCAATCACATTACCGGAACCTGAAACACGTTCTACTAGTTTTTGACTCTTGTATCCAGGCTGAGTGCTAGCTATCTTCTCCTGTTCAAGATAGCCAACACCTTTTATACTAGCTTTCTCATACATATAATTAGCTGCTCCTGAGACGCTTATCCCAATAGCAAAGAGAGATAATAGCGTTAGGACTATAAGCATTTTCCTCATTCAATTCATCTCCTTATCTTGTTTACTTCTCATTGAGAAGAGCTTATGATATTTATTCTTTGCTAACGTTTATTGCCGAAGTAAAAAGTTAGATACTCGTTTATCAACTAATTGTAGATATCTATTTATACAGGATAGTAGTACTGTTATCTTGTAGAAATCAAGGAGGACTTAAATGCTACCAACATATATTGGGGGAGCTGTATTAAAATCTAAGCTCCTGGATGAAGCTATCAGCTTTGCTATGGCTGCAGGCAGTTTGGGATCTCTAAAGCTGATTGAAGATCTGAATTGGACCCTTGAAGAAGATGATCTAGGAAGTAAATATAGGCTTCAGGTAGAGGGTATTGCCTATCCAATAGAAGATATAAGCAATATCCCGAGGATCTATGAGATACTTTTTGTATCTGGATCATATACAATTCCAGTTATAAGTCTCCTGCCAGACAACGACTTTAAGCTTTCAGGAAAGAGTGTCTTCTGTGACCTGATTGCTCTGCAGAAGATAACCAAAGCAGCAAAGACCTGTACAACGATTTTTTTAGAAATGGATACTAAGAGCATCAATATCAGAGGATGCAATTTTAGCTATTCCCTGGGGACTATCAGAAAGAAATGGGAAAAGGATGCTATAATCCTTCGACAACTGGAGAGGATGTATGGAACAGGGGCATAGCTATGGATAAGGTAGATATCAGGAGATTCAGGAAAGCTTTTGGACTTGTTATAGGAGATGAGAGTAGTAATCCATTGGCTGTAAGCATGGCAAGAAAGGAAGTTGCCAGTCAAATGCCTCTCATTTTAAAGGAGCTTCACAGATGCAGGAAGCTAGAGAAACTTCGGGAAAGCGAAAGGGCAAACATGGTTCATGGGGCAATAGATGTAGGACCGTACAAGATCCCGATAATGATCCCCCTGGAGGAAGAGCTCGCCCAGGGGGAGATATTGATGTATGGGAGGCTGACTATTTTAGATATCACAGATGATCAATGCAATATCATTCTCAATGATGTTGAATATATAGGCGATATAATAGAGAAAAGCAAAGAAATGGAAGATAAAGTAGTTGGATTAAGAATTAAAGAATACAGGAAAGGGAGCGCTGCAAATGAACTATGATTTAGGCAAATACCTGACTGCTGACAGGGTGCATGAAGAAGTGATGAAGATAACAGAAGTTATGAAAGAGAGGCTGAAGGAAGGAGAAATAGAACTCTATACTCCTATAGCGGTCAATGCTATGATGGATATGTTCATCGAAACAACGAAGATAAATGAGAATGAGGATCATCTAAATGGATTCCTGGAAGGATTCATATTTGGATTGCATATCGTTGAAGTAGCTAGAGATCTCGGTCCTGTAAGGTGTTCAAATCCAGAATTAAATTAAGATATAAGAAATAATATTTTTCATTAGTTTATAGGTCTCAATATGAAAAAATATGAGGAAAATTTTGCAAAAGGGAGAAAATGGCTGTTTTTTGAAAATAGACAGATTTTGAAGATGGGATGAAGATGGGAGGGAGAAGAGGATGAGAAGAGAGGGAAAAAGAGAGGAAGAAGGGAATTGAAAAAGGAGATGAATGAGAAAGTAAGTGAAGAATAAGATATGATAATAGGTCTTAAAAGTGAATAGTAGGGTATTGATAAAATAGTACAGAATAAATATCCGATCAAATGAAGAAATACAGAGAACAAAAAGTTAGGAAGCTCGTAAAATGCCCGTAAATCGAGGATCTTTCTATGGGAGTATGGTAGAACCGTCCAAGAGAGGAATATGGGCGTTTTAGGGGAACTAGAGTGGTAAGGTGAGGAAGGTATGAATATAGATATGGTCAATAGATTGACTGCTGAACAGATAGCTAATATGCCCGAGATAAGAATACCAATTGCTTTACAAAGGCCCGAGTTTCGATTTGTGAAGCTCATTATGTGGGAAAAGAAGGCTTTTGAACCTGGTTGGACAAGGACAACAAATTATACTCACGATGCCGAAGGGCTGAAAAACTGGTTGGCAAAAGGCGGGAACTATGGAGTCAGTACAGGGATAGGCGGCCTTCTGGTAGTGGATATCGATAATGTAGGGCGTATGGAAGAGCTAGGTATTTTGAGCAGAATGCCGGAGACCTATACAGTTAGAACAAGAAGCGGGGGACTGCATTTTTATTACATATGTAATGATTTTGATAAAAAAAGGATAATGTATGATCTAGTTAAAACTGAGAGCTACATAAGTAATGGCAGGAAATCCCAGGGGTATATGCATCTAGGAGAGATGCAATGGCTGGGGCAACAGGTGGTAGGACCTTCATCCCGATATAGAGAGATAGGAGAAGATTCTTCAGTTCGGATTCAGAGCTGGAAAGAAGAGAATTTGACAGCAATAAGGGAGATTGGTGCTGAAGAAATTATGAAAGTGTTCGCCGGGAAGGTCCGGTTTAGCAGGAAATTGGATGCTCCAGCTACAGAGGAAGATGATATTGAGAATCTGGAGAAAGAGAGTAAGACCAGAGCAGGAAAGATCAGGAAGACGCAAAAGAGTTCAAAGATAGAGCCGATTAAGATCGGATGGCTTGATAAGATCAAGATAGCTGATATAGCTCTGCCAAATCCAATTGTAAAAAGCGATCCTCTTGGAACCGGAGAGATCCAGGGCGGGCATCCTCTGCATGGATCGGATAACGGTTTGAACTTTTCTGTCAACGTTAAAAAGAATATCTGGCATTGTTTCGTTGCAGGAACATTAGTTCTTACCCCTGACGGTATGGTGGATATCAAGGATATCAAAGAGGGAGATATGGTAACTGCATTGAATGGTCTTCCTCAGAAAGTAAAAGCAAAGTTTGTAAATAATTATGCAGGTAGCATATTTACTATCAATAGTCCGGTTGCCGATATAGAAGTTACTGAGGGGCATCCCATTTATGTCTTTGATTCCGACTCTAATAAATATAAATGGGTAAATGTAGAAGATATCAGCCAAAGATTTCATTCTTTAGTATGTCCTTTGAATTTTGGACCGGAAATAGAGGTAGGGGAAGATATGGCTACTCTATTTGGATGGTATCTTGCAGAAGGACATTGCTCTAAAAGGAACAGGAAAAATGGAAAGTCGTATCCTAATATCCAATGGACTTTGAGTAAAAAAGAAGAGAAGGAAGCAGAAGAAATACTTAATAGTTTACATAATTTAGGGTATGATATTAAAGCTAATATATATCCTAAAAGGGGAACTACTCTTGTCAATTCTAATTCTTGCAAGATCGCAAATAAAATCCAAAAGATATGCAATACGGGAGAAAGAATAAAGCATTTTGGATGTTTAATAAAAGCAGATAAGCCTTCTCTTAAGAAGATAATTGATTGTTATGAAAGAGGAGATGGGCATATTCAGGGTGGAAGTCAACTAATAAACGGCGTTAGTAAAGCACGTATGATAGAATATCAGCTAGCATGTGCAAGACTTGGAAAGTTATCTTCCTGTAGAAGTGAAGAATATCCAGGAGTAAATAAAAGATACTGCATAAGATCCAACCCAAAGACAACAGCTAAAGGCTATAGAGGTAAAATAGTAGATAATAATTGGCTGATGCCGATTTATGGGATAACCAAAAAAAATCAGGCGGTATATGTCTTTAATCTTGAGACTGAAGACCATACCTATAGAGTGCCTTTTGTAGTTCATAATTGTTTCAGAGACGATAGCGGCGGCGGGCCTCTGGAATTGGTAGCTATGATGAATGGCTTGATTGAATGCGGTGAGGCAGGAAAAGGATGCTTGATTAAAAAAGAAGGGCTCCTAAAAAAGACAATCGAGTTGCTTAGTAGCAAATATGGAATAGATCCAAAGGATATCCCATATGAGATCAGTGAAGGAAAAGCCAATGAGATAAAGATCTCAAAAGTGAAGAGAATTGTAGAGTCTATTGCTGAATATATGAATGTCATAACTATGTCTAACAGCGAAAAAAGCTTAATTTATACAGATGGAGTTTATAAAGAAGCTTCTAACTTAATGTTAAAGAGCTTCTTCTTGTCGCTAGGAGCAACAACGAATAACATCAGAGCTGAATGCCTGGAGACATTGAAGGCATCAACTGTTATTGATGAGAAGGAGATGGATAACGATCCTTTTACGATATGCGTTGAGAATGGACTTTTATCAATCAATCCCGAGACCTGGGAGATAACCCTACTGCCTCATGACCCAAATTACATGAATATGATAAAGCTGCCAGTATCATATGTTCCTGGGAGCGATTGTCCTAAGATCAAGCAATTTATTAAGGACTTATTTATAACGAATCAATGTCCTGAGTGTAATAGGGTTATCGACGGGAATACATGCCCTACATGTAAAACAAAAGGAATAGAGACCGGATACAATTCTGTCCTGATTGTAGAGGAGCTATTTGGATATTTGATATTCAAAAGGTACTTTATTCACAAAGCTTTTCTATTTATAGGAGCAGGAAGAAATGGAAAGAGCACTCTGCTTAATTTAATAAGGAATTTTCTCGGAAATGAAAATGTCACTTCTATACCTATTCATAAGCTGGGAGATCGCTTTACTCCTTCTGAGCTTTTCGGTAAATTGGCTAATGTAAGTGGCGATATCAGCAGTGATGCATTAAAACATACAGAGCGCTTTAAAGAAATAACAGGAGAGGACTTCCTGCTAGTAGAGAGGAAGTTTCAGCAGCCTTTTTACATGGTGAATGTCGCAAAACAGATATTTACCGGGAATCAGGCTCCTAAGACCGGGGACGGAAGTTATGGGTTTTATTCTAGGTTCATTATACTTAATTTCTTAAAGAGATTTGACTTTGAGCCTGGTGCAGACAAGTCTCCAAACCCAAATCTTCTAAGGGATCTTACATCTCCTGAAGAGCTAAGTGGACTGCTAAATTTAGCTTTAGAAAGGCTGAAGGATTTAGTAGCGAATAACAAGTTTACAGGAGCCTTGAGCGTATCTGAGACTTCAGAGATGTTTGAAGAGCTGTCGAATCCAGAGGATGTAATCAGGCAATTCTATGGAGATTGTTTGGTTCCTCAACCTAATGGATACGTAGGAACTGTAGCCCTAGATCAAAGATTTCAAGAATGGACTAAGATTTATGGATATAAGCCTATATATATAAACGTGTTTATCAAGCTGATGAAGAAGATTTATCATCTTAGGGACATGAGAAAGATGATAGATGGCCGGTACATAACGGTTTTGGTAGGAGTGGGGATGAGGAAATAAAATTTATGAAAAAATATCGATATCAAGAAGGCGATATACAGGGTAATATCGATAGCAACAGCAGGGAAAAATATATCTATTTTTTTTTGATTCGCCTTTTTGCTATCGGTTTTTGCCTTTTGGGCATCACCCTTCTCTCTCCTATCCTATATAAAAAAAATGTATATATATAGTATAGAGTCATGTCGTCCTGTATAGCCAAAATCGATAACAGAAGATTAAAATTAAAGAAATTAAACAGGTTTTCTCCTGTGACAGCTATCGGAAATACCCTGTATATGGCGCTTGATACCGAAAATTGAAATACACAAAATGACATTTATAGTGCAATAAAAATGCTAAAACGATTAATTACTTTGTATTAATTACAACTCAGAAAAAGATATAAGTTAAGATGTAGAATGTAGAAGCTAATCTTTAAATGGGTGGTGTATTAGGTGGTGATAGTTTGGTACATATTGATCCAGCAAGCATTACAGAGGAAAATGTAGCTGTAGTATTGGGTGCTCTCGTGGTGGAAATACAAAACATGAATAGCAAAATCGATGAACAGAGAGAGTGCCTAGAGAATAGGTTGACTGTTATCGAAAATACCTTAAGGGAACATGAAAGTTTATTTTGGGGACCATTTAGATTCTCTAGATGTGATTTAGTGCCTTTTATATGGAAACATAAATGGTTATTGTTGTTGATATGGACTTCATTGTCAATAGGGGTTAGCGCTATCGAATTTATAGTGAGGGGGATATAACTGGTTAAAGGAAAGGTTAATTACAATAGACATAAACCTTATAAGAAGAAGAGAAGAGGTAAAGTATTCTCTGCAGGAAGGTTAAACGATATGAGAGGAAATACTTTTGAAAGGGATATGGTAAAAGCATATAATGTATTTTTTAGGGAAAAAAAAATAAAAGGTTTCGCCTATAGATTAAAGCAATATAGGTATACAAGTCAGTTGATTGATATTCTGGTGGATAGCCCTTACAATGAATATTATCAGGCAGTTGAATGTAAAAGCATTAAAATGACAAGGGGAAACAGGAGCATCAATTTTCATAGCTACTTTTCTACCGGACAGATCGAGAATGAGCATAGGTTTATAGAACTTACAGGGAGGAGAGGCATACTAGCTGTAGAGCTGAGGCATCAGCCTGATAGCTATATAGAAAAGAAAGGTATTAGAGGTGGGAGGAAGGGATGGAAAGAGGCTTATTTAGTTCCATTTGAATATTTATGGGATGTATATTTATCTGGAGCAAAATCATTGTCTGTAGATGATGTGAGGTCTTTTCCTAACATAACAAGGGAAAAGTCTCTCTATAGGCTATAGATTATCTAAATTGTAGATAATGAAGTTTACACTATAGTTTTTATTATTTTTTTACATCTTTATTGAATGATGTAAATTTGGGTGCAAGAATGAAGTAGTTGTATCAATAATATGTTTCAATTTGAATAATCATGTAAGGAGTAAAAGACTTATATGAGAATGGGAAGTATAGTAATAGCAATTATGGACGGTCGAGAAGAAAAAGAATATAGATTTCTCAAAATCTATATAGATTTTGGGAATGGAGGCAGCCTGCCAAAGCCCATCACATCACTAAAATTATTATACTATGGATATTAAACTTATGTAGGTGCATATAAGTGACCAGACAAAGGCATCTTAGGCAAGTAGTCGAAGGTAGCGGGTTAGCAGGTCTGATCTTAGAATATCCCCAGGGATCAGAGCCTGCAGTAATCGCTCAATGGCTGAATGAATCGTATGGAACCAACTTCACCAGGGCTCATATCGAAGGTTTCCTATTAAGAGCCAGGAGAAAGGGGTATAAGGAGGCTATTCTCAGGGCGGAGATAGCAGAGGCAGAACATGTATTGGCTGACTCGATAGATACATTAGCAGACCTGGTAGATGATGCAAAGACCGGAGGCCCAAACTTCCGAAAGGATACATCTCAAGTACAAATAAATGCTATCGTTGCTATGGGGAAGCTGATAAAAGAGAGGCGCTTGTATCTGAAAGAGCGCTTAAAACTCTATGAACTGCAGGGGAAGGGCGAAGAGATAGATCTTACTCCTTATCCGCCAGAGATAGATACCAATGGTGAAGTTCCACCGCCTCTCAATCCAGAGCTGCTATAGTGCCTATGCATAGCGATTATGTTAAATATATATATGTACATATATACATATATACGTGTGGGGTATTGCTATATATAACTTATAAGCTACTATGATCCTGGGGTAGTAGCTTATAAAGGCCCACATTTTTATAAATATACTTCCGGGCCGATAACCATAGGGATACGCGGCGGGAAATGGTGTTATCGAAATCGATAGCAGCAGACGGAGGGGATCGCTATGAAGCAGTCGATCAAGTAAAGTTGTATTCGATTCTATAGACTATGGAATAGCTAATTTGCTAGAAGGACTTTTTCGCCGGTTTAGAGCTACGCTCATCTCATCGAGAGGTGATATGTGCAACTTGCAAGATGAGGCATATCGGGAATAGGTATACTGTAGTGTATATTAAAAAACAATCGATATCGGTGGAAGCGATTTGACTTATTGCTTTAGCAATAAGTCAAATCGAGTTCGGAGCGTATTACAGGGCTGGAGAATTAGGGAGCTGAGAGATCAGGCTATTCATCTCCTATCATTCAGGAGATTATCGGACCCTGGTATGTACAGCCTGCAGGAAGGAGACCGGAACTGCAAGGGGGACCGGGAGGGGTTTTTTAGGAAGTGATGGGTAGGCCGGGGTGGGGAGTCCTGGGGGTTACAGAAATCCTTTCTACATCTTTTAAAAACTCATTTTATTATATAATATTATAAGATTTAATAAGCACTTATACTTATTGCGCTTTTGTGAATCACAAGAGGCCCTCTTGTGATTCACAAAGTATTTTGTGCATCATAGATTAGGTACAAATTTTTTATTAATTTTTCTTTGACACTTCAATTCATATAAATTACATTTTATACACTATAGCAACTATAGGTGATTAAGATAAAAAAGTATATAGACCAAAGATTATCTATATAGATTATGGATTATCTATATAGATTAAGGACTATCTATATTCTTTGAAAATTCAATTCGTATAAATTACATTTAA
>ERZ724524.2269-NODE-2269-length-12615-cov-6.938933_pt1 | contig 12615 bp, 3 predicted proteins | sample MGYA00376057_ERZ724524 | MGnify/ENA primary metagenome ERZ724524 (study PRJEB28724, sample SAMN07190888) | wastewater metagenome | isolation source: influent of sewage treatment plant in Hong Hong | place: USA: Christiansburg, Virginia | collected 2016-03-01 ...
CACAATAGGAATAACAACTGTAAATGCACAACTTCTAAAAAATAAACCAACATTTACCCATGCCGATACATTAAGAGGAAGCCTCAATGAAAACAGAGATTGGTGGGATATTTTGCGTTATGATATAACTGTAAAACCAGATTTTGTTAAGAAAGAAATTGAAGGAAAAGTAATCTTAACTTTTACACATCAAAAGGTTGTGAAAAACAATTTATCGCTACAATTAGATTTACAAGAACCACTAATTATTGATAGCATTATTCACAACAACAAATCAATCGAATTTACTAAGAACTCAACCAATACTTGGTTGGTAGACCAACTAAATTTTTCAAAAAATAAAATTCTTAGTAAAGGGAAAACTATATATATACCAGATGAAAAAATTGAAATCTACTACCACGGCAAACCCAAAGAAGCAAAAACACCACCTTGGGATGGAGGCTGGATTTGGAAGAAAGATAAAAATGGAAATCCTTGGATGAGTGTTGCTGTACAAGGCTTAGGTGCAAGTGCCTGGTATCCTTGTAAAGATTATCAAGGCGATGAACCAGATAATGGAGCATCATTAACTATGATTGTTCCAGATAGTTTGGTGGCTGTTTCTAATGGCAGATTAACAACAAAACAATCAACACAAAACGCCCAACACCAAACAACTTATTCTTGGGAAGTAAAAAATCCAATCAACAGTTATTGCATTGTTCCATACATTGGTAAATATGTAAACTTTACTGATACATTAATGGGGGAAAAAGGTAAACTCGATTTAAGTTTTTGGGTATTGGATTATAATTTAGAAAAAGCCAAAGAACAGTTTAAACAAGTAAAACCAATGCTTCGAGCTTTTGAGTTTTGGTTTGGGCCTTATCCGTTTTATAAAGACAGTTATAAATTAGTTGATGCTCCACATTTGGGTATGGAACATCAAAGTGCTGTTGCGTATGGCAACCAATATAAAAATGGTTATTTGGGTAGTGATAGAAGTGGCAAAACTGGATGGGGATTAAAGTGGGATTTTATTATTGTACATGAAAGTGGGCATGAGTGGTTTGCCAACAACATTACTACTAAAGATATTGCTGATATGTGGGTACACGAATCGTTTACAACCTACAGTGAAACTTTATTTACAGAATTTTATTATGGCAAACAAGCTGGCAATGAATACAATTATGGACAAAGAAAAAACATTAGAAATGAAGAAAATATTATTGGAACCTATGGGGTAAATAAAGAAGGTAGTGGCGATATGTACGATAAAGGAAGTAACATGCTACATAGCATTAGACATTCAATAAATAATGATGTGAAATTTAGAAAAATGCTTAGAGGAATGAATGCAATTTTTTATCATAAAACTGTTACAACACAAGAGATTGAAACCTATATAAATAAAGCTTTGGGATTCAATTTTCAGTGTATTTTCAATCAATATTTAAGAACAACACAAATACCTGTTTTAGAATATTATGTAGATACAAAAAGTAATAAACTATATTATAAATACAGCAATTGTATTGAAGGGTTCAATTTGCCAATTTGGATAAATGTTCAGAAAAAAAATATTCAATTAAACCCAACAACTAATTTTTCATCTCTTGCAATTAAAGATGCAGCAACTGTTTTAAAAACTATGGCTTCTGTAGAGTTGTATTATTATTTAAAAGTGAAAGAAGTTAAATTTTAACCGCAGAGACGCTAAGACGTGGAGATTTTTTCTTTGTACACTTAGTATCTTAGTGATGAAAATCAAAAATCATTAACCCTTCATAACACCAATGCTTTTTCCATTCCAATCTGGAAATAAAATTGCATTGTCGTTAATTTGTAAATGTTGATCAGCTACCTCACTAAATACAGCTCTAAAATCGGTTGTTACAGCTAAATCTCTACCATCTTCTAAATTATCAATAGATAAAGGATTTACTAAACCATGCACTTTTCCACCATCAACATTGTTGCCAATTATAAAATTGCAACTACCTCTTCCATGGTCAGTTCCATTGGTACCATTTTGTTTTACAGTTCTGCCAAATTCAGTCATACTCATCAATGTAACATCATCTTGAAGTTGACCTAAATCTGTCCAAAAAGCAGCAATACTATTGCTTAAATCGGCAGCATTTCTTGCAAAAACTCCCTGATCTGTTCCTTGATTAAAGTGAGTATCCCAACCACCATGTTCAGCAAAAGCAACTTCTAGCCCAACGTTCATTTTAATTAATTGAGCAATTTGTTTTAAGCTATTGCCTAAAGGTGATGTTGGATATATTGCACCATTTGAAGGCTGATAATTTTTAGTATTTGTTTTTTGCAACATCTTCATTGCATCAAAACTTTCTTTGCCTGTTTCTTTTAATAAAGTAGATGATGTTTGATCGTATAAGTCCTCAAAACTTTTGCTAACCATGCTTGTTGCTTTTGAGTTGCCCTTCATTTGTATAGCAAAATCTTGTAAATTATTTATTGCTAAAGCAGGATTGTCGCCATACAAACTTCTTGGCAAGGACGACGTAATACTAACTGCTCTTAGAGGTGTTGCATCATGCCCCAATAAACCAACTGCTCTATTTAACCAACCACTACTTGTACCTTTTTTAAAAGGTGTACCGCTTTCCATAAAATCTTGTGCATCAAAATGGCTACGAGTATTATTAGGACTACCAATACCATGTACAATTGCTAGTTTTTTTTCACGAAATAATGGTTCAAAATTTTTCATCGCAGGGTGCAATCCAAACCTTCCATCTAAATCAATCAAAGGCTTGCCAGCACCAGCTTCCATGAAAATTGTTGGACGTGCAGCTTTTAAAAACTGATCAGTAAAAGGTGTAACAGCCATTAAGCCATCCATTGCTCCACGTTGAAAAACGCACACCAAAACTTTACCTTTCTTATATAATTTTTGTTCTTTAAAACTGTTAGCAGCTTTTGCAATAAATGTTGGTACACCGCCTACACCTATTCCAAACAATGCCAATCCAGCTCCTTTTAAAAAAGCACTTCTTTTCATTATATTAATTTTATAGAATTTTTGAAATTGTATTTATCTTCTTTGAAATTCTGGAGAACCAATAATTACACCTACTACTTGGCTAAGCATTGAGCTATTGCTAAATGAAGTGTTCATGGCATTGGCATTTTTTATTTGACCTTTTTTATTAACACGTTCCTTGCCACTTTTTTCTTTATCTGTACTCATTGTCATTTCATCCTCTTGCATTGTTTGAGCTGAGTTTGGAGCTTTATTTTTATTGGCGGCATCGTTTACCTTTTCCATTAAATTAGGATCTGATAATAATGGTGTTAGTCGTTGAATGGTTTTGGTTAAATCCCTTTCTGGCATAAATATTTTGCTATATACTTCTAATGCTTTTACTGCACTTTCGGGTTCTTTGTGATTGTTTAAATCAGCTAAATCAAATTGAATTCCTGGAATTTTTTTTGCTGCTATTGCTAATCCAAAGTTCATTCTATTTAATAATGCTCCTGTATTAATCCAATATTGAGCTCTATCAGGAAAACCGGTTGGGGCTTGATAATAATAAATTTGTTGCCCCATTTTTGTAATCCAATTGTTTAACTGAAAAGGCTGTGTAATATGAGCATCCATAATTCTAACTGTGCTTACAACCAATTCAAAAGGAGATTTTGTTTTTTCTCTCAATGCTTCTTTTGTCCAAAATTCAGGGGCGGTAACCATTGTAATTAATACATCACGTATATTTCCTTTCGATTTAATAAATGTGTTGGTCATTTTATCCAGTAAGCTTTGTGGAGGATTGTCACTTACAAAACGAATGGCTAATTTTTTTGAAATAAATTTTGCAGTTGAAGCATGTATAGCCAACATATTTAACAACTCCTCTCCTTCTTCTAAACCTCTACCTGCAGGAAATTTTTTACCCAATACAGTTTTCTCACTTACGTCATGCCGATTTATAGTAAATAGAAAATCGCCTTGATGAACAAATCCTGCATTAGACAGTTTTTCTTCTCCAAACTTTTCAACTATTTTTTTCATATTTCCAATTGGTCCATAATCACTAATTGGATAAACAGTCCAGCCAGTTAATACTTTTGCAGCTTGTGTTACATCGTTTTGCGTATAACCACCATCAACACCTAAAGTGTGTAATTCCATTACTTCTCTAGCATAATTTTCATTCAACCCTTGGCTTTTAGTTTTATTCAGTTGTTGTAATGCTTTTTTCCCTTTTTCTGAAGTATCCTTTTGTAGTCGTGCCAACCTTTTTGAGTAGTTGTTTACTTTATTTTCATAAGTTTCATTCATACCTGCACTGCTAAAATTGTCTAAATACAAGAGCATTGCTGGAGATTTTGCAGTAGCCATTACCAATTGATTGAAGTTGCCCAATACATTTGGACGAATGGCATCTCTTTCAAACACAGGAATGAACTGAGCACACTGATTTTTTGCAATAGAAACATTGAAATGATTGAACCAAAAATCGGTTAACACTTCTTGTAATTGATTGTTGGTATAAGTTGCTCTTAATATTTTTTGATTGATGAATTGGCGGAACAATTCTTTTTCAGGACGTAATCCTTTTTCCTTTAAATACGCTGCAAGCTTTTGACGATATGCTGCTTTGTCAGCTTTATCAACTTCGTCTTTATCTATAAAGCCATCTTTTATGGCCATTCTTAACACTTGAGGCCCTCTTGGAAAATTAGTAACTATTTGTTCGTTGCTCATGGTTAAAGCGTCGTATCCAACCAACATTTGTTGTAAAGAATCATCGGCAAGTTTGGCTTCTAGTTGTTGAATAAACCATTTTTCAACACCCATTTCTGCAACTTCATTTACTAAGTTTGGCGTTGCACCATAAGTAAATCGTGAAACTAAATGAGCTGCTGCTTGCTTTTCTGTTAACCCAGCTTTTTTATAAGGAAATTTTCCAACGCTATTGTTTTCAATAGATGAAGAAAACAATATGCTAATCAACAACAAGGCAGGAATAACTGCTATTGAAGATATTTTTAAAAGAGAATGTTTTTTCATTGGTGCTTTTACTTTAATTCAATAAATGAATAACGTTTGTAAAAGACTAAGATAGATATTAAAAGTTTAAAGTCATTGAGAAAAAATGTTAAACAAATACCGGGAAAACTAAAACTTAAAATCAACACAACGCATTTTTTCGGCACCGGCATTTCTAATTCTCAATTGAGTTTTATAACTAACTACCAATTCAAATCCACCTCTCCATTGAGATGCTGTTTTTAATTGAGAAACATTTACATCATAGCTTAAACCAAAACTCAATTTATACATATCTAATTTTACAATAGGGATAAAAGCATCATTCCATCTATAAAAACCTCCTAAGTATAAAGCTATTTTATCATCACTATCATAGTGCTGTTTTAAATCCATTCCATACAATGCTCCCCCTAAAAATTGACGATTGCCATTTTGTGCATAATAATCTGCAAAAAATACCAATCTATTGTAATCGCTAGTGGTGGTGGTTAAACCTGCATTTAAAGTAAATTTGTTACCCAGTGTGGTTTCTTCATTGTTGGTAAAAAAGCCAACTTTTGGTTTGTTGAAATGAAACAAAGAAGCACCCAAATACATACTAGCATTTTCGCCCAAATCCATGCTATATACTAAGCCTGCACCTAAGTCCCAATAATTAATTCCAGTTCTATTAAAACTTTGCATGGTAGGGTTATTTGGACTAAAAGATCCATTTACAAACTGATCATTCAGTTGCATTTTTGTAGCATCAAATTGGCTGTTCACATTACCTGCCATAAATGCCAAAGACAAATAGCTATTGTAATCCTCATTCAATGATTTATGAAAATTAATCACCGGCAAAAACTGTGTTCTTTTAAGTTTAATATCTCCAGCAACATCGTTGGTCATTTGCATACCGACAGTTAAATAATCGTTGGCAGACCCAATAGGAAATTTCACCTCAATACTTGCAGCACTAGTTTGAAATGGAACAGTAATACTTTGCCATTGATTTCTAAAAATTCCAGTTGCACGAAGGTCGCCATCAAAAACGCCAGCCAATGCAGGGTTTCTTAATAGTGGTTTCTCATAAAATTGAGAAAATGTAAAATCTTGTGCTTGCGTTTGCAAAGCAATCAAGACAAATAAGTAAATTAAAATTTTTTTCATGCTTTTATTTTACAAAATCAATTAAAAAATTAAAAAATTAAAATTCAAAAACAAAAAGTGACTAATTATTAATCCTTCAACTTATAATTTTCCCACACACATTCTATCTTCTACCTTCTACCCTAAACCTTAATAAACTACTTCACAATAGAAATATTGCCTTTGTAAGTATATATCACATCATTTTCACAAACTACTTCACACATATATACATATACATCTGGTGATGCCAACTTTCCATTAATTAATCCATCCCAACCTGCAGAAACATCATTAGGATTGAAATTGTTTTTCTCAAACACCAATTGTCCCCAACGATTGAATATTCTAAAATTCTTAACTGAACGAATACCTTGTGCTCTAACCATTAATACATCATTTACGCCATCTCCATCTGGTGTAAATGCATTTGGAATAAACACTTGAGCATTTTCGCAGAATACTTTTACACACATGGTATCTCTTGCAGTACATTTATACAAATTAGCAACTTCTACAGCATAACAAATTTCACGTTTAATGGTGGCAATTGGTGTTGGACAATCGTTGCAACTTAATGTTGCAGCAGTTGGTCCCCAAATCCATTTTGTAATTGGTCCATTGGTAATTGTTGTAACCAATGGCAAAGGAGTTCCTGTGGCCAATACTTTATCTGCTCCTAAATTTACTGTTGGATATTGCCCAACTGCAACTGTTACGTAAGCTGTATCCTGAAAACAATTGTAACTATCAAAACCAATCACTCTGTAGCGTGTAGTTAAAGTTGGAGTTGCTGTTGGAAATGCAGTTGTAGTATTGTTTAATGTTAACCCTGGCGACCATGTATAAGTTGTAGCACCTGTTACACTTAGTTGAGAAGATTGACCAATACAAATTGTATCGTTTGGAGAAACTGTAATATCAATAGGTTGTGCAACAGTAATTACAACTGTATCAATGGCAGTACAGCCAAAACTATTGGTACCTGTAACAACATAATAGGTTGTTGTTAGTGGTTTTGCAATTGGGTTGGCACAAGTAATACAATTTAAAGAACCATCAATTGGCGACCAAGCATAAGAAGTTGTGCCTGTTACATTCAATTGTTTAGATTGTCCTTTGCAAATGGTTGCATCTGCAGATGCAGTAATTGTTGGACTCTGGTTTATAGAAATTGTTTTCGTAACAGTATCTTGACAACCATATAAAGTACCCACAATTAAAGTTGCTGTATAAGTACCAGTATTTAAGTAATAATTATTTACTGGAGAACCTGTTAATACAACGCCATTGCTAAACGACCAATTGATAATACTTACAGTATCAGCAGAAACATATTGAGCTTCGTAAGTAACTGGCCTATTTGTACAAGCTGTTGCAGCTGCATTAATATTGGCTGACGGAACTGTATTAACCTTTATGAAAATATTTTTTGTTAACGTATCGCTACAACCAGAAGCACTAGTAACAATGAGTTGTATTTGCCAAGAATTGGTTGTAGTATAGTTCTTCACAGGGTTTTGTAAAGTACTAAATGTTCCATCACCAAAATCCCAACGCCAACTTACAATTGGTAAATATTTTCTTGAAGTATCGGTAAATTGAACTTTTGTATTGCCACAAGTTTGCAATGTTGAATAACGAAAACCTGCTTTTAAATTATCTACTTTAATGGTATCTATACCTCTAATTAAAACAGAGCAAGTACTTAAACTTGTAGAAGTTAACGTTGCTGTTGGAACATACAACCCAGACTGGTTGTATGTATGATAAATTATTGGAGAAGCAGTAGTTAAAAAAGTTCCATCTCCAAAATTCCAACGAATACTATCTGTATTTTGAACTGTTGCTTCAAAACGTACAGGTAAATTTCCACAGATAAAACCATTGTCGTAAGCAATTGTACCTGACGGAGCTCGTACAATTATGCTTTTAGTTCCTTCATATGTACAACCTGTAGGATGCTTGGCTGTCATTTTTACACTATAAGTACCCACTTGAGTAAATGTGTGTGTAACAACGTTTCCTGTATCGTTTATACCTGGTGCAAAATTCCAAACTGTTAAACTAGACGGGAGTGTATTGTTGGTAAAAGTTACAGTAAATGGAACACAATTACTAATGCTATCAGTAACAGAAAAATATCCTGGTAATTTTGAAACAATGGTTATTGGTCGAACAATACTATCTGTACAAGCCAATCCACTATTGTATTGACGAATTGCTTTTAGTTGCACATTGTACACTCCAGCAATGGTATATGCATGAACAGGATTTGTTACAGAAGAAGTATATCCATCTTTAAAATTCCACAATAAAGAAGTGGTTGTATCACTTTGATTGGTGAAGTGAATGGTATCGCCAATACAAGCTTGCAATGGCATTGCAGCAAAATTTGCAGATGGTGGATTGAATACTTGAATGGTTTCTGATGCTGTAGTATCACTACATCCATTGGTTGCAAAAACAGTTACATTAAATGTTCCGCTTTGTAAAAAAGTATGATTGACAGTATCAATATTTTTTGTTGTATTTAACGTATTTCCATCACCAAAATTCCATTGGAAACTAGACACTCCAGATGAGGCATTAATGAATTTAACTGTATGTGATTTACAACCTTGTTTCTCAGTTCCATTAACAGCAAAATCTAATTTTAATGTACTTGGTGCAACCACAATATTATAGATTGCTGTATCATTTCCACATTGATTAATTGAAATTAATTTTACTTTAAAAGTATCTTGAATACCCGTTACAAAAGTATGATTGACTGTACTTGGCGTTGCAATAGCCTGTTGAGTACCATCGCCAAAGTCCCAAATATAGGTTGCACCCAATCCTTTTGAAATATTGGTAAAACTAACTGGTAAAGGAGAACAACCTATTGTTTTATCTGGTGTAAAAATTGATTTTGGTTTTGCCTTTACAGTAACCGATTTTGTTTTAGTTACCACTTCACATTCACTTGTTGCAGTTAATGTTATATAATAAGTAGTATCTGTGAAGTTTGGATTCGATTGAAAAATAATAGTTCCAGGTTGTTGCAAATTGGATGTTTGTTGATTGCCAAAATTCCAAGCATAATTGAAAAAACCTAAGTAAGGAGTTGTATTGGTAATAGCAACAGACAATGGACCACAACCCACACTATCACTTAAAGTAAAGTTGGTAAGTACTGGTGGTAAGGTGAAAAATTTATGCTGCAAACTATCGTTCTTACAACCATATAAACTTACAGCTACCATTTTAATAATTACACTATCTCCAGGATTGCTTAGTACATAACCAGGATTTTGAGTAGCATTGTTTCCGTAGAAAATATTGTTGGCATACCAGCTGTAACTTCCATTTTCCAATGCTTGATGTACAGGACTAACAACAATATTGTTAATACTAAACGGAGCACAAGCTGTATCTTTTGTAATTGTCCAAACTGCTTTTGCATCTGGACGAACAATTACTTCAAAAGGAGAACTATATATACCTTGATTGCCACTACACAATGCACTTGTAACCAAACGACGGAACTGTGTTGTTACTGTTAATATAGGAACAGTATAATCTTTTTGTGTAGCAGTTGCAATATCTGTCCAAGTTGTTCCTTGTAAAATTTGCCATTGATAAAAATAATTGCCATCTGCTCCTACTGGTAAACTTCCTGTTAATACTCCAGGTGTAGTGTTGATGCATGTTTCAGCATTTCCACTGATGGTATTATTAGACAATGGAGGTTGTACATATATTGTTTTTTCTAAACTAAAGTTAGAACAAGGCACAGCAGTAACTTGACGCCTAATTTTTACTGTTGTATCAGCCGTAAACGTATAATCCATGTTGGTTGCACCAGGAATATTTACCCATGTGCCACCTTGTAAAACTTGCCATTGATATAAATAAGGAATATTACCACCAACAGGAGGATTTCCTGTAACACTTATTACAACACTATTACAAACAGTTTTTGTTAATGTATCAATTGTGTTGGTTAAAGGAAGGTAATTTTTTATTTCCATCTCATTGGTAGTAGGTGGGCAAATCCCATTGCTTAAAGTCCAAACCAATTTATAATTGGTATTAGGAACCATATTGCTAATGATTGTATTTGCAGCATTGGGAGAATTGATTGTTGCAGTTGGGCTTCCTGACGCAAAGCTCCAAACTCCAGTTTCTAAACTACTTGGCACATTTGCATTTAGTTGATAAGTTGAATCTCCACAAAGCTCAACATCTGCACCAGCATTGGCAATAGTTACAGGAGGAAAAACAGTAATTTTTGTAGTATTGCTAAACACCGTATCACAAACACCACTTTTTACAGCTGCCCTAAACCAAGTGGTTACAGTAAGGTTTGTATAAGTATAGTTTTGAACTGCACTTCCTGAAATATTGGTAAAGTTGATACCATTGGTCGATGACTGCCATGTTGGAGAACCTATATTACCAGTTAAAAATATTGTTCCTGAATTTGAGCCTTGACAAACAGTATCTTCTCCAGTACTAATACCAGGCAAAGAAGGAGGTGCAACATTAATTTTAATTTCTTTAAAAGCAGTATCTCCACTGCAATGTATTTGATTGGTTGCAATTACCACCAATCGAATTGAAAATGTATCTTGAACATTGTTGAAAGTAATGGTTGGATTTGTTACAACAGTATCTTGCCAAATTGTGTTTGTATACGGACGTTTAAACTGCCATTTTTTTATTGAACCTACAACCTGATTAGCTGGAACAGAAATTGTTACAGGATTTCCAGCACAAACATTGATTGCAGTTGCTGTTAATTCTTGCTTAATTTGTGGTTGATCTACAATTGATAAAAATACTGTATCCTTAGTAGATGGGCAATTTACGTCATTGGTAATAGCCCATTGTAATTGATATAAACCACTTTGTGCATACGTAAACGAAGTTGAAGGTTGTGTATCATTTGCAAAGCTTCCACTACCGTTTAATGGTTGACTAATGATAGTCCATTTACCAGTTTCAAAAGAACGTGTTGCATTTAAGTTGGCACTAATGCTTTGAGAAGCATTGGCTGGTGGGTTGAAATTGCAAACGAAAACAGTATCCAATCCGTTGATTGAAGCTTGTGTTAATAGCGGACGAACAATTACATCTTTCGTAACTGCACCAGGAGAACAATTTCCTGCATTGGCAGTAATAGTTAAAGAATAAGTACCTGACGCAAGTTCTGTTGCATTTAAAATTGTTGGGTTTTGAACACTTGCTGTAAAGCCATTAGGTCCAGTCCATGCATAGGTTAATGTACTTGGAAAACTGATGGTTGACGTAAGATTCAAATTACTACCAAAACATAAAGGAGAATTGGAAGAAACAATTGGAGCAACAGGTGTTGAATCAACCAATACAACAACAGTACCAGCTGCACTTACACAAGAATTGAGTGTTGCAGTTACTGAATATGTACCTGACGCAACTGTAGTTGCAGCAGTAATAGTTGGATTTTGACTTGTGCTAGTAAAGTTATTTGGTCCACTCCAATTGTATTGAATTGCTCCAGTTGTTGTAGTTGCAGCAGTTAAGTTTAAAGCATTGCCACTACAAATTGGAGTATTACTTGATGCAGTTGGAGTTGCTGGTGGATTTGGGTCAACTAAAGTAAATGGTCCAACAGAAGCTGAAGGGCAATTATTTAAAATCACAAATATGTTTGAATATGTACCAGAAGTTAAGTTGCTAATTTTCACTGAATCGCCAGCTGCAACAACATTATTAATTGTTTGTTGACCAGCACTGTTATTGTATTTTATAGTATAGCTTCCACCAGTTGTTAATCCTTTAATTACTATAGAACCAGTAGCTGTATTACAATTTAAAGGATGATTTGTTACTGTAGTTCCAATTGTAGGTGTTGGGTTCACAACAACATTTGTAGTAGCTGTTTCTGAAGGGCAATTACCCAATACAGAAGTTACAATTAAACTGTATTGTCCACTAGCTGCTGTAATTACATTGGTAATTGTTGTGTCTTTGGCAAAACTAGTAAATGAGTTAGGACCAGTCCATAAATAAGTAACAGTTGCTGCAGGTGTTAATGTTGAATTTAAGCTTAAAGTTGAACCCGTACAAACAGGTGTATTCGTTGTAATAGTTGGTTTTGCAGGAGATTGATAAATAGTTACAGCAATAGTACCAGCTGGCGATGTACAACTATTTAATGTTGCTGTTACGCTATAAGTACCAGTTGCCAATGCACTTACGTTAGTAATAGATGGGTTTGCACCAGATTGATTAAAACTATTTGGACCACTCCAAGCAAATATTACTCCACTGGTTGCACTTGTTGCAGATAAGGTTAGTGTATTACCACTGCAAATTGGTGCGTTGGTTGTTGCAATTGGTGCAGCTGGAGGTGTTGGATCAGATAATGTAATTGGCCCTGCAACAACGTTTGAAGAACAACCATCTAAAACAACACTAATATCGCTGTAAGTTCCTGCAGTTAA
>ERZ724524.2279-NODE-2279-length-12591-cov-8.760131_pt1 | contig 12591 bp, 15 predicted proteins | sample MGYA00376057_ERZ724524 | MGnify/ENA primary metagenome ERZ724524 (study PRJEB28724, sample SAMN07190888) | wastewater metagenome | isolation source: influent of sewage treatment plant in Hong Hong | place: USA: Christiansburg, Virginia | collected 2016-03-01 ...
CGTTAGGGTCTGCATCGCTTTTAGTATCTATTGCTGTACTTGGTATTGCTTCGCCTGAAGTATCTCCTATACTTGGTTTTACAAATTTGTCCCCATTTCTAAGCAATTCTAACGCTTTTTCTAAGGCTTCGATTTGTCTAGTAAAATCCTTGTATTCTTTTGTTGTATCGGCTGTAGCTGACTGTATTTCTTTTAATTTCGCTATCTGTTGATTGTACCATTTTTCTGTTCCTATTTGCGCTTCTGCTTCTTTGGCTCGTTCGGCTCGTGTTCCTTTTTCTTTACCTGCCTTTATTGGACTAATAGTGTCAGCTTCATACTTTTCGCTTTTCTTTCTATTATCTTCTAAAGCCTTAAATAATAAGTCATCTTCGTTTCTAGCTGATTTATAGAAATTCTCTAAGTCTGTTTTATAAGAACCTAAAACCCTAGCGGCTGTTTTTACTCTATCTTCATAACTTGTAAAAGACTTTCCTCCAACCGTAGGCGATAAATCATCTTGACCACCTTGTTTAGTTTTTACAAATCTTTCTCTAGCATCAACTATTCTTTGTTGTAATTCTAATTCTTTTTCTAGTCTTTCACTTGCTCTTTTTTGTAATTCTGCTTCTATCGCTTTTGCTCTTGAACTTGCAATAATAGCATCTTTTAATTCATCGTAAGACTTTTTAGCTTGACCATTTTTAATTACTTCATCGTCAATATTTGCAAAATAGCTAGGATATTGCTTTTGTAATTGGTCAACTGCTTTTTGTCTTTGTGCATAACTTAGATTTAAGTTTGTTGCGGTACGATAAAGCACATCCATTTTTGCAACTTCACTTGTAGAGTTTTTAGAACCTTCTGCCATTGCTTTATTCAAGTCCTCTTGTGCTTTTGCACCTGTGCTTAAATTTCTTGCCCATTCAACAATTTTACCACCGTATAAAGTAAGCAAAGTGACACCTACACTAATCAAAGTTTGCCAGCTAAAAATAGCACCAGCTAATTGTTTTAATACCGATACAGTTGGCTTTCCTTCTGCTGCTAATGCTTTGTTTTCGGCTCTAATACCACGAATTGCATCGGTTAATGCTGGTATATTATTTGAAATCGCCATAAATCCAGTATTCATACTATTTGCAAATGCTGGAGCTTCACGACTTAATTGATTAATTGAATTACCTAACGCATTGTAACCGCTTGCATAATTACCTACATTACGGTTATGTTTGCCTAGTGTAGCATCTAATGTTTTTAATTCTGCATCTAATTTATTTGCTTTTTCACTAGCTTTTAAAAATTTATCGCTTGTGCTACCGTATTGCGCACCAATATTTTGAGCGTTTTTAAAAGCTTTTTGATGTGCTAGGCTTAATTTATCGTAAGCACCAACCAAAGAAGAAACTGCTTTTGCTTGGTCAAGTGCATTTTTATTTAAAATACGTTGATTTACAGCTTCTTCAGCACTCATCTTATTATTAGTGGCACGAACTTGTGACAACTTTTTTATTTGCGTTTCTAACCCTTGTATAACTTTACTTTGTCTGTCTAATTCGGCTGTTAGTTTAGAATTATCAGCAATTGACTCACTAACATCAACAGGAGTAATACTACTCAATGCAGAAGCCATTTTTTTGCTATTGCTAATAAAACTTTGCGCTGTTGATTGTATTTCTTTATCCAATGCACTAACTTTAGAAATAGCTTTGTCTATCTCCGCTAAAGCTTCTTTTGAAATTACAATATCAATAGGATTTGCCATAATTCTAATTTATAAAAAAAGGTCAAAATACCTCGTTGAGACATTTTGACCGTGTTGATATTACAAAAATACGTAATTTATTCTTTGCTTTGTGTTGGCATACTTTCTATTTTTTCTTGTGCAAGTTTTTGCATATCAATCCAAAACGCTTGTGATGTTTTTTTAGGGTCTAATAATTCTGAATCTAATACTTTGCAAACAGAAATAAAGTCACGATTTAAGTTGTTTACTACTTTCTTCCCGTCTGTTTTTATTTCATCGATAAGCATATTCATTTTAGTTTTTAAGCTTCCTGCTTCTTGAAATAGCCTTTGTATTTCGATAATATCGCCTTCTACTGTATTTATTTCAGGCATATTAAAACGCAATTGTTTCAATAGTCTAATGTAATTTAAGCGGTCTTCCATTTGAAAATCTGCAAAACCTTTAGACATTCTATTCAGAATACTTATTACAACTTTGTAACGTCCATCATAATCAGTAATAAGCATACGTTTATGTAAATACTCTCTTAATTTATCGTTTTGAATAAGTTTATAAACGTCTAGCTCTAGTTTTTCCCTAATCTTATTTAGCTCAATATCCTTAATTTTCTTTTGCCTTCCATCATATCCTTCACGTAACCAATTTACATCGTCTTCCTCTTGCATTTTAGCCCAAGAATAAGCAGAAATTAAATCTAATGAGTTTAGGTATTTTTCTGTTTTGAATATCATATATATTTTTTTATAAATTCCATTAAAGGATAGTATATTATTTCGTAGTTTAATTTTTTTTGGTCTTCTGGAGTTAGTCCAAATAAGTTTTTATACCCTTTAAAAAAGTCTGCTTTTAATCCTGAACCTGTTCCAGTTGAAAATATTTCTATTTGTGTTAAGCTTGGTAAAACTTCAACTTGAAAGTTGCCTAAAAATGTACCTGTTTCAAAGAATGTATATAACGCTCCTGCTTTCTTTTCGGGTCTTAATAAATTAGTTCCTAGCGTATATCTTCCTGTATAACGACTATCATCGTTTTTTAATGAATTACCGTCACTTCCTTGACCATCTTCAATCTTTTGAATGTTTAATTTGATTATTTCATTCTCATTTGCATAGATTATTCGCTCAACTTCATCGAGCAACCCTCTTCTTAAGTTTTTAAGGTTCTTTAAGTAATCGCTTGCGCTAGTCATAACACAAAAGTACAAAAAAAACCGTTACCAAAATGATAACGGCTTTTCCATTGATAAACACCTAAAAAATTATGTTACAATGACAGAACCTGTAATACCTTTATAAAGCAATCCAGACGCTGGCAATAATACCACTTTATCAGCAAAAGTATTTACCGTATCAACAGTATATGTTCCTGCTGATGCTGCTGGAATTGTAAAAGTATAAGTTTTTGCGTTTTCGTCCGCTACCGCTGTACCTGTCGCAACTATTGGAACTCCATTCCTTTTAATAGCAAAGTCAGCTAAAACCATACCTGCTGCGAAGTGTGATTTATCGGCTAATACTGCTTTAACCACTAACGAAGTAGCTGCTGTAGCTAATGGCGATGGTGTTAAGATTACATCATTGTAACCGTCTAACTCATTGATTGAATAATCAACAGTATCGCCACTTACCCAAGTTGCACGCTCCATTTCTGTAACGTCATCAGATAATTGAATTGTCATTTTGAACTCAGCAGAAGTGTCGCCTTCTTTACCTTTGTATTGCCCTGTAAATACCATTGCAGTTGTAAAACCTTTTATCAAACCTGATTTAGTCTGAGTCATAATTTTAGTTCCATTAATGTCATAAAAAGCAACATTGTAAATACCATTTGAATTAAAACGTCTTAATGCTTTCCAAAAGTTCATTCCTTTTTTCTTAAACATTAATTCGTATTTATACGGCAACTCTCCGTCAACTGTTTCAATTCCTGAACCTTCTGTAGTTGAAATTGTAGGCTCTACTGGAACTAATTTAAAGCTTTCAGCACCTGCAATAATAAATAATTCTTCTTTTTGCTGTGCTTCTCTGATGTTATCTAAAGATACATCTTTTGTATAAACATAGCTACGTGAGCTAAATTCGATAGTTTTTACACGATTCCAATCAAAAGTACACGCTTGCTGTCCTGTACCTAACAAATCGTTAGCGCCGCCGCACTCTACTACGTTAATTTGGTCTACTAATGCCATATTTATTGATGTGTTTGTTTGTTAATAAATAGTTTTCTAAATCTGAACCAATCTCAACAGAAACAATATCGCCAACGTTGTACAATTTTTCAATTGTAATAGCTTTTATAACTGTATAGTTTTTGGTTTCTGCTTTCTTTTTAGGCTCTTTTACAGCCTCTTTTTTTTCGTCTAACATAATTTATCGTTTAAAGTGAAATCTGTTATTGTATGCGTTATTTTGAAACAAAAATACGGTTGTAAATCATGTTTAAAGTCATAAGTATAACCTTGAAAAACATTGTCTAAATCGGTAACAATTTTAGCGTTTAAGGCTATTTCTTCAAACTCTTTCAGAATGTTCATTACATCGCTTAATACTTCTTTGTCTGCTCTATTTGTGTTGTTTGCTTTGCATTGTTTTAAATTAACAATGAAATACAAATCTAAATCAGTAGAAAAGTAATCAATTGACTTTTGAATGTAATCGTTATCAGCAGTAAAAAAGAACTTGTTTCTTTCTCGGTGTATTAAATTTCCTGAATACTCATTTAATCCTTTGTAATACTCGATTGACTTCTGTTTTTCTCCATCTCTTTTAATCGACTGGCAAATAGGATAACCGTCTATTTCAGTATTCCAAAGTACTGTAAGTTTATCATACAATCTTTTTTGTATTTTATAAACTGTAGCATTTATTCCTATTGGATTACTTTCTAAATTATTAGCCATTATTGCAAAGTTGATACTAAGATTTGACCCGATTTTTTAACTCCTATTTTTATCTTTTGAATTTCATTTCTTATTGATGTGATTTCTCCAATAAGTTGATTTTTCAATCCTTTTACTTTAATCATACTATCAGCACTTGTGCCTTCTAATTCAATCATTATCTTTTCATATAATTGAGTTGATAATGCTTGGTTTATATTACTTCTAAGGCTAGACAAGTATAATTGAATACATTGTATTTGGCAATCTAACTGAATCGCTCTAGCAAATAAATACGAATTGTTTATTACAAAATCAGTATAATCATCGTAAACAGAAATATCTAAGTTCAAACCTGTGTCTTCTGAAAGATCGTCATAAGTTGAAACATCAAATAATTGTTCTGAATTGTGATTTTTTACGCTAATTTGTTCAATTTCCAAATACTTAAAATTACTCATAACGTTACCGTTTTCGTAGTCACGTGCGTAAGGCGTTACTGTTAATCCATCAGTATTATAACCGATGTAATAGTCGCCTTTGTAAGTGTTGTTAGAATTGTCAAGTACCCAATCTAATAATTCTGATTGATGGTCGTTAGTGATATTTATTTCTTTTGTGTAAAGAGGTTCTAATGATGCTGTATTCCAAAGTAATAGCTTTATAGTTCCTGTTCCTTGAAAATCTAAAAGAACACGGTTAATTTTAAAAGCTACATTCTTAACGTTACATACTTCTATTTCATACCCTACAAAACCAATAGGTAAAACGTTTGTATTTACTTTTTTTGTTGCGTTTTTAAACAAAAGATTTCTATCTAAGAAATCATATTCAGAAAAAACCTGATTACAAACATTTGATATTGCCGATTCTTTTAACTGTTTTAAAACAGTATTAAAGTCCGCATTTGATATTTGTAAATAGTCTTGATTGTCTTTTATATACTCAATTTTAGAATAAGGATTGTCGGTAACAAAATACCCAGACTTGCTAAGTTGATTGTCTGAATCAACAATAGCATAATCGGGATTGAAAGGCTGTTTAAAGCCTATCAACCCAATTAAACTATCTTGTATTTTTGCTACGTCAATCATTAAACAATACCGTAAGCTAAGATTGGTGTTTCATTTGCAGTACTCAAAGGAGCTTTTGCAAACGCTAAATCTTGCGAAATTTGGTACTGAGTAACAACATCTTGAGTATATCCGTTGTTTGCTGAATCGTCTGCTCTTGTTTCGTAAGAGTGTACCGCGTATGTTTCTCCATCAACTGGATTTAATAAGCTAGTATAAACGTTTTCTTTAGTTTCAACCCCTATTCTATTTTGAATTGGAATCCAAGGCAATACTGCAACAGTACCAGTTGGAACAATAATCCAAAAACCTTTAGAATAAGCAGAAACTAAAGCGGCAGCCAAAGCACCTAACTCAACACAATGAACGTAAGTCAATCCATTAAATTGGAATGATAAGTTAGTGTTATTTTGCGCACCTTGTGCAGCTTGGTACTCAAATTTAGCGTAAGATATTGAATCACAGAAAACAGTTGCTCCGTCAGGATATTTGTTTGCGTTAACGTTGATTTTTGAAATTTGAATAGCTCTGCTTTCGTTAGCTGTTGCAATTTCAAATACTTTGTCAACTGCGTCAAATGTTCCTTCTGCTGTTCCGATGTTTACCCCTGAACGGTTAGCAAATAAATAAGCAGTAGCTTGTGTTTCGTAACCTTCCATAAAGTTAGAAATTACATTTTGAACTTCTAAATTCATTTGCTCTTGAGCATTGTACAAAGAAGTGTCTGCTTGTTTTAGCGACATATTAAATACGTCAGCATTTGTTCCCCAAGTTGGGGTTAATACAGCTGTATCGCCTTTTGTACCTGTGTGGTTGTGGGTTCTTGCAGTTCCCAAAGTTCTTTTAGAACGTGTTGCGTAGGTTGTTTCTACAGTTCTATCTTCTCTTTTTCTTAGTTCCTCATAGTTTGGGAACATAATTGGAGAGTTTTGTTTTAAAGCTAAGTATGTAGCTGGGTATCTGAATCTTAATTCAGAAGATTGAAAGGCTTGAACAAGCTTTGCTTGTGCCTTAACGAAATTGGCCGTTGTTCTGTTACTCATTTTGTAAGTATTTAATTAATAATAAAGTTTTTTGTTTAGTAGACTTTACCGTCCTTAATCCTTACAAACTTACCGCTTGTGATACAAATGTATATAAAAAATCCGAATAAAATTAATTACTCGGATTTTTTTTAATTTTAGCATTTTACATATCTTTTTCGTCCAGAATATTTGTCCAAATATTTGTCATTTGCTTTTTTTGTTTTGGCAAAGTCTAAAACTGCTTTTTGCCTTTCTAAAAAAGCTTCTTTCTTTACTTCTGTTGCTTTTTTGCGCAAGAATAACATAAAAAACCATTCTACTATTTTAGCTAACATAATTAATATTTTAAGCTACCATCGTTAAGTCTTTTTTGCATAATTCTACCTCTTTCCTCAGAAGTCCATCCTGCTTTTTCAGCTTCTCTTTCAAAAGCTTCAAGCGACCCTGCTTTTGATGGTGGTACGTCATCGCCTCCACCGTTACCTCCTTCGGGCTTACCAACATAAGGAGTAATAAAGTTTTTAACGAAAGTTTCAACTGAAATAGGTGATAATGTTTTTTCGTCTTTTTGAGTTTCTCCGTTAAGTTTTACAACGACTTTACCTTCTTCTTTTTCGAAAGAGTAACCTTTTTCTTTTGCTTCAACAAAGATAGTGTTCTTTGAAACTAAAACATTTTGTGGCACGTGTTTTGTAAACTCGCCTTTAATCTCGTTAAACTCTTTTTCTTTTTCGATGTTTGTTTTAAAGTTTGCAAATTCATTGTTTACCTCGTTTAGTTTTGCTAATGCTTCGGCTTTTTCTGCAACTGCTTTTTTATACTTTTCCTCAGGTTCTGCACCTCCTTTTTCTTTTTCAGCTTCAACAAATGATTTTAAGCCATCTACAAGATTTTCAGGTGTTTTTCCTGTAATATCCAAACCGAAAGAATCACGAACAGTTTTAAAGAATTTGTCTTGACCGTGTTTGTATTCCTCTTTTTTGATGTTTGAAATTCTCTCGTTATAAATTTCTTTTGGTTCGATTACCAAAGAATCTAAATCTATAACGTGTTTTTCTTCGCTCGTTATCATTTCTGACAACTTGCCTTCTTCCAAGCCTAACGCTTGCTCTATTTGTTTTTGATTTTCTATCATTTATTTTAGGTGTTTAAATGTTATTAATCTTCTTTTTCGATTTGCTCGATAAGTTCGGCTAAAATGTTTTCGGTAGATTTTGATTTCTTAATGTTGAACCCATTTTTATCAGCAAAATCAATTAGTTCTTCTTTGGTCATTTGTGACAACTTGTAATGAGCTTCTTTAATTTCGCCAGCAATAGCTTTTTCTTCTACAACTTCCTCAAATTCTGAATACTCTTTTACAGTATCATAAGGCTTTTTCTGCCAGTACAATTGAGTTGCTTTCTTGTCTTCTTCATACCATAATCCGTTAATTTGATGGTTTTCGTTTGACATTTCTGCGAAATCGTGGTGTACTGGATGTAAATCTCTTTCGGGTAACTTAATATCCTTATTGAATAAATTACCGCTAGTTCTGCCTAGCCTAAATAAACGGTAGATACCTACCAATTGCGTTGGATTGTTCATATTTATTGATTTTTAATGTTTACTGGTGGAATTGTTTTTTTCTTAGCTTCAAACCAAGAATTAAATTCATTTTCGATTTTACTTGCATCATTAAAATTCGTAACTGTTTGCCAAAACTTCTGAAACAATACTTTTCTTTGTGCTTCTTCTTTGCCAAATATATCAATTACGTCTTTTAATTGCAAATGTAAATACGGTTCTACTTGTGCTTTTACTAAATTAGCTTGTAAATCTATTGGATTGTTTCGGTATTTAGCACCCAAATATTCAACGAATAATTTGTCTAAAACCGTGTTATTTTCTTGTGCTTGTACTGATTTTTCGTAACGCTCTAAAAGTACGTCATAGCTTTCGATAATGTACCTACGCCCTAAATTTATTGTTATTTTACTTTCGTCTTTTTTCTTTACAGGGTCGTAAAAATTAAGCAACCATTCCGACAACTTCCATTCGATATACTCGCAAAAGTCAGCGTATTTATTTAGTTGATTTTCTAAAGGCTGTTTGTCTGCAATTATTTCGGTAGCAGTCTTTTGACCTCTTGCATTGTCTAACTGCATGCCGTACATGGTACCCCAATGAGATTTGTATATTTGCTCCTCAGTTAGCTTTAAAGTTTCTTCGTATTTAGTCCATACGTCCAAATCAGGACTAATAAATCCAGCTATGTTAGGAGCTATTACAGGACTTTCGTTGTCATCAGGTATTGGCAACTCTACAGCATCAGTAACGTCACTTTTACCTACGTATTTACCGTGTCCGTTACAAGTGCCACACTTAACATCGTCAATAGTTCCTGACCCGTTACAATCTCCACAATATTGAACGTATTTCCAAAATATAGGATTGCCTTTGTAAATTTTGTAAAGCGTTAGAAATGATTGGTCACGTGCGTATTCTTTCGCATCGTCCAAAATACCATCAATTGCAGCTAATTTGTTTTTTTGACCAATAATGTTAATGTTTGAGCAAATCAATGCAGGAACTTGACCAAATGGATTGTCAAATGTTCTTTCTTCAACTAATGAAAATTCATTTCCTGATTGTAAAAATAATCTATCTTTTGAATCATCAACAATTCTCCAGTATGTTTTTGTTTCTTTTACGTAAGGCTCGAAAACAACATAATCAACTATTTGCCCCTTTGATTTGTAATAACGAATTGCATCAATTGATTTGTACGTAGGATAAGCTTCTTTGTCTTTGTATTCAATGAAAATCAATCCGTTTGGGTCGGTATTAAATAACTGTACTCCATTTTGTTGTACCCATTCTGATAATGTTTTATTATCTCGAATATTAGCTATTTTAGATAAGAACTCTTTTTTAATTGATTCTTGTATGTCGTAATCTTTTAAACCACCACTAGCATAGTAAATGTTATCGATAGGCTGAAACAAACGATTAAACATAGACTTAATATTTTTAGAATACTTTGCCCTTGCATTTGCTTTATTTGTGCTTTCAATGCCTTCTATTTTGCAAATAAGCTCGTCTAAGAAATCAGTACCATTTACCAAAGACTTTAATTCTTTTGAATATTCACGCATTAACTTCCATTCAGGAGTCAATGTTTGATTTTTTTTAATCTTTTCTATTGCTTCTTGGTCGTTTTCGAATGTCATAACTAAATTATTTGCATACAAATATATAAATTAATTACCAAATTATTTTCTTTTTCTTTACGCCTTTAATTTCAAACCACATTCTAAACATCATCATATCACTAAAATCGGGTGACCTGCCTATTCTTTCTTTTAAATCAGCTTTACGCTCAACTGCTAATTTACCATCATCACTCAAAGATGCTCTATTTATATTTTCTAAATCCGATATTATTTGGTCTCTGTAAACTTGGTCTTCTACGTAAATAAGTCCGTTATTAACCATTTCAGAAAGTTTAAAATAACATTGTGCTTTTATGTTCTTGTATTGCTCTGTTTTGCCCTCTACTTTTAAAGGTTGTGAGTTGTTTACAAATGGTATTGCTAATTTTAATAAACCTGTTTTAGCAGAATGTTTTACAAATTTACGCAAACCATCAGCATCATAAATTACATTTGAAGACTGTACTTTGTGCAATATTCTAAGTTCTTCTATCTTTTGACCGATTAATGTTTCGTCTATTTTTTCAATAGCTATAACTTTTTCTAGAACTAACCCATCCCAAATACCTATAACAAACAAATCAGAGCCTAAATAGGCTATATCTGCGCTTAAATACTTAACCCCATTCTTTTTTATGAATGAGTTTGTAAACGCGTCTAAAATAGCGTCATAATCAAATAATGCGTTTGGATTGTCATCGTACTCAAAGTTGCCATAAATCTGTCTTTGCTTTGTTGCTTCTGGTATTTTGTTATCCGCTAACATATCTTTTATCCATTCTGCAACCGATGGATTTGGATTGTCGCTAGGAAGTGCTAAAACAAACTTTCTGAATAATGTTTCGCAAGTGTTTACGAAAGGTTTGTAAAATCTAGTGTAAACGTGGTTTTTTGCTGGATTAAAACACTCAAACACTTTTCTTTTTAGATTATATTTTTCGTTTAACCTCCAACCTGTACGCTCGAATAATTTATCTATTACGTCTTGCGCTGTTTCGTTGCTTTCATCAACTGCGCACCTAGTTAACTCAAAACCTCCAAATCTAGTATTTAAAGGGTCTGAAGGTTTGTAAGCGGTGTCTATTAAAAATATTTCACTACCATTATTAAAAGTAATTTTGTTTAATTGTTGATTATAATTGTAATCAACGTCCTGAAATATACCGTAAAAACTTAATTGTTTAAAAAGAGTTAGTAAAGCTGTTCTTTTAAGTGTTGTAAGTTCTTTTCTAGCTAATCCCCAAGCAATACCATCATAACAAAAGCAATCGAATATAATTGCAGTAACTTCTATTACTGTTTTTCCTGAACGAGCAGAACCACCGTACCCTATAGACGTTGTAGTAGTGTCTGATAATAAATTTAAAGTGTGAACTTGTTTATCTGTGCAATAAAAATAATCCCCATTAGAATAAGCTCCAATAGGGATGTATTTAAATTCATTTTTTTTATAAAGTTCTAAATAAATATCAAACTCGTGTCTGTTCATCTACTTCTTTTATTGCTTTTGCCCTTGCTACAAGTTCTTCAGTTGTTAGATTGCTTAAATCTACACTAATTTTTCTTTGCTTATTGTCTTTCTCATAAGCTCCTAAATGTCTCATAAACTTTTCAATAACATCAAGTTTATTTAATAATTTAACTTCTTTAGTTTCTCCTACTTTTTCTTTTTGTCCGTCAATACTTATAAAGTCTTCATAAACCTTAATAGAAGATATCATTTCTCTATGCGGTTTAGGTATGTCGTGTATTGATTTCATTCTGCCATCTTCCTCATATATCTCTGCAATGTCAAACTTAATCATATCCGCAAGGTAACCTAGAACGTCATCAATTTTCACTTTATTACGCTCTCTAACTTCTTGTTGAAGCTCTTCTATTCTTACCCTAATATTACCGTTTTTAAACAGTTCACAAGCTTTTACGTGGACTGTATTTGAATTCATTGCATCAGCATCATAAGCTTGTCTATAAGCTTGTGATTTGTTGCCTAATTCAATGTAAAATTGACAAAATGCTTCTTGTTTTTCTGTTAATGCCATAATCCAAAGATACAAAAAAAGTAATAAAAAAACACTCTTGGCGTAGAGTGTTTTAATACAAGTAATAATAACTAAAAAATAATTTATATGAAATGTCAAATATATGGAATAATAATTAAAATCCATAACACAAAAGACAATATTCTTTGAAGAAAAATAGGGAAATGATTATCTCTTATGTCAAGTAGTTTGTCTTGGTCTATGCCGTTAGTTATAAAATAAGTCAATCCGTTGTCTTTAATTTCGAAATAAATAAAAATTACGCAAAAACATATTGATATAGGTAATATTTGTAGTAAATACAAGTCTAATAAATAATCTTTAATTGTTTTCATTTGTTTAATATTTTATATACAAATTTTAGTCTTTTTTTGCTTAGGTCATCCGCAGTATCTGCTATAAAACAGAAAATAAAAATTACCCAAGAATATAAATATCCTATTACTATTAAAGGAAAAAAAAGTATTGTTATTATTTTTTTCATCGTTTATTCATTTTGGATTCAAATATAAAAAATTGTGGTCTTGATACTTTTAGGCCTACTATTTCAGAAAGTTCATCATCTGAAAAGCTTGGATAATCTTCGCATAAGTCACAAAGTAAATCATCTTTTTTGCTTCTTACTACTTTTGATTGAGTTAGTATTGCGA
>ERZ724524.2285-NODE-2285-length-12571-cov-5.101310_pt1 | contig 12571 bp, 19 predicted proteins | sample MGYA00376057_ERZ724524 | MGnify/ENA primary metagenome ERZ724524 (study PRJEB28724, sample SAMN07190888) | wastewater metagenome | isolation source: influent of sewage treatment plant in Hong Hong | place: USA: Christiansburg, Virginia | collected 2016-03-01 ...
AGCCGAAGTAGGAGCTCGCGTAGGACGGGGCGACGTCCAAGGCCAGGCAGAACAGCCCACAGCCCGCGCCAGTGCTCCAAGTCCCGCCCCGTAGCGCAGCACGCTGACCGGTTGCCTGCCAGTAGTAATCATTGTCATACTCTGCTCTTGCAGAGCCGACTGTTGCCGGGGAGAACGCGTCTGCCGCAAGGGACCGGTTGCCGTCCTTTGCGGGGGCGTAGAGCGTCGCGATGTTGCCGTTTGCGGTCGGCAGCACGAGACCCGCGCCCGGATACGCGGCGTCGATCGTGTGGTCCGCTGTGGTCCCGATGAGCATGTCGACCCACTCCCAGGCGTTCCCGACGAGGTCATAGACCCCCGACTCCTTGCCGTTGAGGCTCCATGAGGTCGGCCCCGTGCCCGCGAGACACCGGGAGATCGCGTTGCCGTCATATCCAGGGCACACCGGGTCCGGCCGCCCCTCGTAGATCGCGTTCCGCGGGTCGGCGGCGTCCTTACCCCAGTTCGTGTTGCCTTTCGGGTAGCCGAGGCCGTACTGGTAGAGGTGCTTCATCGCCCATGCCGCCAGGCTGAACCACTCGTACTGGCCAGGGATAAAGTGCTGCACGATCTCGTAGGTGTTCGCGGCCGTGATGTTTGCCGGGAGTGCCGGGTAGATCTCGACGAGTTTCGCGGCGTTCGGGTCTGCCGTCGTATCCCCGCCGGTCTTGACGATACGGCGGACATAAGTGACACTTCCCTGCGTGATCCGGACCCTGCGCCCGATCAGGTCGGTGATCGCGGCGACGTAGAACTTTGATGGGCTACCGGCGCCGAACGCGGTACAGGTGCCCGTTTTCTTGTTGCCGCTGCCGCCCCGGTTTTCGATCGCGATCTTGGCGTTGGTCCAGTTGATATCCGTCCAGATGACAACCCCGGGTTTGGAGGCGGCACCGTGCGTGCCGGGACTGTTCGTGCCACTGGAGCCCCGCGAGACGTTGCTCGCGTCGTGCATGCACGCCTGATACTTATCGATCCAGAACCCGCCGCACTCGATCCCGTTCAGGTCCGGATCCGGGAACCCCTCCGAGTCAAACGGCGGGATCCAGACCTGATGAATCTCAAGGTCGTTGCCCGACCCGTCCTTGATGCGGAGGATGCGGTTGCGGAGGTCGGGGACGAGCGGGTGTGCGCCGATCGTGGTGCCGGGCACGGCCCCCCATGCGTTCGCGCTCCGGACGAGGATGTCGCCATGCGACGCAGGGATGTCGGGGAAGTTGACTTCGTAGCTCGCCCCGGTGCCCCACAGGGGCCGGAAGTCGATCTGATCTGTCTTGGTCGCGAACCCGACCGGCCGGATCTTCTGCGTCCCGGTCGGCACGGTCTGCGTCAACCCCCCGGCCGCGGTCGGCGAGACGTAGACCAGTTTTCCCACGGTCCATGACCAACCGGTCTTCTCGGCCCGGCCCTGCGCGAGCGCGTTGCCGACGGTGTCTTTGACCGTGGCTGCGTCCGCGCAGAGGTAAAGGACGCCGGCGACAGTCGTTTCGGCGTTTGCCTGCGCCCGGTAGAGTTTACCGTCGGCCGCCTGGTAGAAGACAAGCCCGTACGCATTCGCGACGGTCTCGCCGAACGTCTGCTGGAGGATGCCTCCCTTCTTGTGGATCTCTCCTGATACTCGGTTTACCATTGCTGTTGTTTCCTCCTTTTTTCAGATGTCGATGGTCGAATGGTGGAACGTCCCGCCGCCCCCGTGTGTGCGCTTGACCTGGAGCGATCCCCGCTCGGTGCCGTCCGGCAGAACGATCAGGTCCTCGTCGAAGACCGGGACCGCAACGGTGATCCGGGCGGTCGAGGTCCGTTCAACCCCGTTCACGAAGACCCGGCGCGGCTTGTAGGAGATCCGGGCCGGATAGGTAGCGGCAGCCGCATACTCCGGATCGCCGGTGTAGGTGGTGCCGGTCCGCGCCTTGATCTGCACCTCCTGGTTCAGAAGGCCGGGAAGGCTCATCCGAACCCCCCCAGGAGTTTCATGACTACTGCGACTATGCCGCCCGCAACGGCCCCGGATCCCCCTCCGGTCGCCGCCATCAGGCCGAGGGTCCGGTTGCTCTGCGCTTCCAGGACCCTGACGCGAGACTCGATGTCGGTCTGCGAGATGGCGATCGTGTCGACCTTGCTGTAGACCATCAGGAGGAGTTCGCGGTCAGTCAGCGTGCCAAGAGCGCTTCCTTCAGGGAGACTCATCAGAATCCCTCCTCACGCGCACGACGGGGTTCTGATCGAGGTGCAGGTCAGAAAGCCCGGAGACGTCCGCGTGCTGGACGCCTGCGAGCGCTGCCGGGCCGATGGCGAGTGCGTCGCGGCACCGGTCGAGTTGCTGCCGGTACAGGACGTACCAGCGGGACGAGGTTGCTGCCGGCCCGGCGACGGTATAACTGTAGTCGTCGATCTTCTCGCCGGAGAACCCAATCTGGTCCTCCCCGCCGGCGAGATAGTGGGCCATGAGGTAGGCGAGCGCCCGTTCGGCGCCGGTCTTACTGCATCCCGGATCGTCGCCCTCGAACTCGTCGAGCGCGTAGGGGTAGAGCAGGTCGAACTGTGCCGACGTTGCAGTGTAAGGCGTCAGGACCGGGAGCAGAGCAAGAACGTTACCGCTCGTCGGCATGGGGGTCCTCCTCGAAGAGCCGGTCGGTGATCACTGTGAGCCCGGCGGGATATGGGAGCCCGGTTGCACCCTCGAACGCCTGCACCATTGCAGGGTAGCGAGGGTCGATCACGGGCTGCACCCGTTCCACCTCCGGATGTTCTGTTCCTCCTCCAGCGAGAGGTCGAGGTATTCCGGGTGCTCGGCGACGGCGGCGAGGATATCGCGGAGGTGCTCTTTGCACCGTGCCCGGTAGTAGATGTCCTCGTTGAGGAGGGTGAGCGTGATGTCGGTCGCCTGCCGCATGAGCTGTTGCTTCCGGGCGGCGTCGTTGTCGGTGTGGTGTTTTGAGATGCTCTCCTTCAGGACGTGGTTGAGGCACGCCAGCAGCGGGTCGTCGTACTGGAAGACGGCATCCGGGTTCTTCTTTGCCTCACGATACGCTGCCTTAGACCCGGCGCACCGGTATTTCAGGAACCCCTGCCACGCCTGGTCGAGGAACTTCTCAAGGATCGTGTTCTTGATCGTCTTCTGAAAGAACATCCCGAGCCCGCCAGCGTAGCAGTTGTGCGCGAACCCCGTGCGAGGGGCGTTGGTGAGCGCCTGCGCCGACTGCGGGTCACGGGCGACCATCGCGGTCTTCTCATCGGGACTCATGAATCGGGATGCGAACGATTCGGACATGGTCAGCCCTCGTAGTAGTTCGGTTCCCGGATCAGGCGGCCAGCGACGACAGTGTTCCCTGCACCGGTGCCGATGTTCGTGACCCTAACCAGGTACTTCTTCGTCCGGTCGAGGTAGATCTCCGGTAGCGTGCCGTGTGCCGCGTCCCCGGCTCCGACATCGCCCATCGTGCCCTGGTAGAGGATGTCGACCGGGAGCGCGGCGGTCACGTAGGCGACCGGGGCTGCGAGCGTGCCAGCATCCGAGACCGTCGGCGTGTGGTAGACAGCGGGCACACTGTTCATCGACGGGTCGCCGTTCCGGTTCAGGTTGTAGGCGACGAGTTCCGTGCCGGGCGCGATGACGGTCGGCACTTCGTAGATCCCGACGGAGCAGTCGACGCCGGTGTCGATCTCCAGGACGAGCCGGACCACGGTCGCGGCGTCGTTCGCGCTCGGATCGAGCAGGATATCGACTGCAGCTGCAGGGGCGACGGCAGTGAACCGGTGAGCGAACCGGAACGCCCGCCCCTGCCGCACGGCGTGGAGCACGTCGCTCCCGACGATGTGTCGCCCTTCGTCATCGATGATGCCAGCAACCCCGTAGCGGTTGCACGGTGCGAAGGCCATAGTGTCTCCAAAACAGAGAGGGTTAGCTCTCCTTCATGAGACCGCGCATCACGCCGAGGTTCTTGCCAGACGTCTGTTGGATGTTCGAGAACGGCGAACGCCAGATGTCGTACTGGTAGACCTGAGCGCCGAGATTCGGGTCGTCGTACTGCCGCGCCTTGATCTTCGAGATCACGGTCACGACGCCGGGCGTCGCGTTGCAGACACCGAAGACGAACCGGTTGCCGCTCGTGTCATCGAGTTTGTCGATGTCAGTGCTGATGAAGACCGGGATGTTGAGCGTCGGGTGGATGGACGTGGCACCGCGCCATTCGGCGAGGTTGGCGATCGCGACCTTGTCCCCGACCGCATCGACGTAATACGCACCCGCGAGCGTCCCCATCACGAGCGCGGTCGGCCGATGAACACCCATCGCTGCAGCCATCTTGCCGACGGCGAGCGTGGGCTTGACCGACGTCCAGTTCCCGAGATCGCCGCCGGTCCCGTAGACCTGCGGGGTCGTGTTGAGTCTCTCGGCGATGAGTTTGTTCAGGTTCGCCGCCAGGGCGCCGGCTGCGGCCTGCTGCTGCAGGCTCATGGGGTTCCCGACATCACTCTCGATCTCCGCCTCATCCGAAACGTACAGGACCACGCGGTCCTTGAGCACCTCGATGTCGAACCCGGACGGTTTACCGCCACCGCCGCCCGCGTGCTCGAACTCGTCGAGCTGCGACTGGACCGGGACAGGACCGAGGAGGGGGATCGTGCCCTTGAGTTTCGCGTAGGTCATCGTCGGCCCGATAGCGGGCGACGCAAGCTGTGTGCGTTCGAGCGCTGCCTGGATCACCGGGAGGATCAGGCGTTTCTGCGTCCAGTCCCCTTCGATCTGGACCTTACCGAGTATTCCTGTGTTTCCCATATCAGAACCCTCCTACGTCGACGACACCTACGGTGCCGTCTGCGCCGCCGACGGTCATCCGGCCGAGCGGCTTGATCCAGTTGCCGGACGGGTCGGTGTCGCATACCTTGACTTTCCCGCCACTTCCAGTCACAACGGCGCCGGTGTAACAGTTGCCGGAACAGTCCACGGAGACTTCTCCCTTCGTGACCGCGCGACCAGTCTTGCCGTTTGTCGCGGTATCGGTCGCGACCGCAAATGGTCCGACGCCGTCTTCGGCGCAGGGCGCTCCGGTCGGGAGTCCTGCAGCCGGGGTGAGGGAAATCACTTTGCCCTTCTTGGTGTCGGCGGTTGCGGTGAACTTCTGCACTCGGGTATTGAGGAAAATTTCCCCTGCTTCGTACGCCATGTCTTTCTCACCTCACACAAACTGGATCCCGGTCGCCTTCGCGACCTCTGCGGCCATGTTTGCAAACTTCTGTTCCTCGGTGCTTTCCGCGTCTCCGGAACCTCCGGTCGCGCCAGTGCCCTCGGCCTGCTGCTCCTGCGGCTGCGTGTTCTTGAACGCGACCACCTTCAGCGCAAATGCGCCGGGGTCAGCCTCAAACTCCTTCCGAGTCTCGGGCTCCTTCGCACCGAGCCAGCCCTCCGGAAGGTTTGCCTTCATGGCGTTCCACTTGGTGTCCTTCTCGGCGGTTGCCTTCTCGGCCTTGAGGGTCTCAAGTTCCTGCTTGAGGTTCACGAGTTCTGCGGTCTGTGCTTTCGCTGTTTCGAGTTCCTTCTTCAGGTTCTCGAACTCGGTCAGGTTGACGTGCTGTACGGGTGCCGGCTCGCGCCGGGTGAGCGCGTCGGCAATCGTCTTGAGCAGTCCCTTGGTTTCGTCGTCAGGCATGTCTGGTTCCTGTAGATTGTGGAACATTGCTCCACTGTCGTTCGGATAGCAGTTCGGGCACGCTCCGCGATCGAACACGAGGATGTGGTTCGGGGTCACCGGACCGGCGATCCTGGTTGCACCGGGTAGCCGGGGGTCCGGGGCCTCCGGGGAGGCGAGGCCAGTCGAGAGCGAGAGTTCGCCCGCGTTGGCCTTTGCCGCAATCGCCGGGTCCGAGAACACGATGGCCCCTTTGAGCACTTTCTCACCGGTCTCCGTCAGATGGGCGGCGGATACGCTGCCGACCGTGCGGAACTTCGCGGGGAGGGTGCGGGTAATCACGTCTTTGAACTGCGGATGTTCTGCAGGCTTCCCCGGCTCCGTCTCAACATAAATCACTGGGACGGTGTTCCAGTGGTCTACGGTCGGCGCGAAGTGCTTCGAGTCGTAGAACACGTATCCCCCGTTGTTCCGGTGGTACACGTCGAGGCGTTGGAGCGTGACGTCGTGGAGGTTTTCAAAAGCGTTGGATTTCTCTCCACAAGACATAGAATATGCTTGGCAATCATACGGTATATAAAAAATTGTGGCCTTTTTTTAGGCCTTTTGAAACCTATGAGACGGTATTTTCTGAATTGTCGCGTTCAATCGCGCGTAAATGGATCTTGGTTTCCAGGTGCCGGATGAACCCGGTGACGCCTCGCGGACCGTGGAACTGTGATTCGAGACCATGCCGGTCTATGTGCTTCTTCAGGCGAGCGAGAAGGTCCTCTTCTTCGTCGATAACGGCGGCGTTCTTGAGGCGGCGCTGGTAGTTCCGGATCGTGTGCCGGGTGACGTCAGTGTCGGCAAACTCGGGAAGTTTCAGGATGTCGGCCGGGAACAGGTCGAGGTTCTCCCGGATGATCTGGATCTGGCGATCAGTGAGCGCTGGCGGGCGGGTCATGCTTCGAGTTCCTCTGGTGTTAGGGTGATGCTGTCGGATTCTTCCACGGCGGCACCTTCTTCCTCGACGCGGTAGTCGGCGTCGATGAGGGTGCACAGGCAGTTCGGTTCGCCGAGCCAGGGGGCTTTATCGATCGGATAGATCTTACCGTGCCGGGCGGCGTGCTCCGGTCGGGTGGTTTCGAGCAGCGCCGAGATGTACTCGAGGTAGTGGACGCCGGTCTTCAGGTAGGTCGCGACCCGGGCGTCGGTGCGGATCTTCTGCGCCTCGGTCCGGGCGGCGGTGACGGCGTTGTGAGCGGTGCCGTCGAAGTAGCCCCGGAGCTCGCGGGCGATCTGGTGCGGATGCATACCGTCCCGCTGCCCCTCGCCGATGATGCGGAGGATCTCCTCCTGGTCCCGAGTGGCCATGTCGCTGAGCCAGGGCTTGAACGTGCGGCGAGTGGTGACGGAGGCGCGACCGTCGCCGAGGTCTTTGACAATGCGCTCGATGATATCGGTCCCGCCCTTCGCGACCTGCGCCCGGTAGGCGGCGACCTGCTCCTTCGCGATGCCGTCGACGATCTGGCGGGCGAATTCGTCGGCGCCCATGCGCCGGAGTTCGCCGAGCGTGGACTGCACGGCGACCGGGACGAGGGTCTCGGCCTCCTCGATGAGGGCGGCAGCGATTGCCTCCTGCCGGTCCGCGAGGACCTCTTCGATGAGTTTCCGCTGCTCGTCGGTCGGCATGTCAACACTCTATCTCGTCGAGCACGCTCCCATCGAGGCGTGAGGCGTATTTGTGGATGCTGTACATGAGCGCGTCGCGGAATGCGTAGAACGCCGAGGATGGCCACACTCGGACCGTGACGAGAACTGGAGAACATCCGGGTTCTTTTACGAAGATCTTCTCGCCATCAATCCAGTCGAGAAGGGGGTCTTTGAGGGGCATCATTCGCCCCCGATCCGAGTTTCGTCGATCTTGTGGTCCCCGCACCAGTCCGTTTCGAACACTGCAGGCCACCCGTTTAACGTCGGGGCACGGCGTCGACATCTCCCGATGTTGCGCGGCCCTTTTGGGACGAAATACATGCAGGTTTTGCACCGCATCCCCGCGGACCGGTGCTCCCAGTTGTCTTCCATATCATTCACCTCCCCTCTCCAGTATCCGCTCAATCGCCCGGAGGCTCGCCTCGTTCGCGGCGATGATCTTGCGTTCTGCCGCAGAGACTCGCCGCCCCTCTTTGCGCGTGAACCCGGCGAGGTTCTCGAAGATCATCGATGGCGCCGCCGCGTAGGTCGCGTCGAGTTCCGCCCGGACCTCGTCGGTGAGTTCGCCGAGGTCGAGTTCGGAGAGGTTGCGCCGGATGTCCTCCCGCGTCAGGGCCCTGCCCTCTATGCCGACCCGGAGTTGTTCGACGATGACCGTGGACCGGTCGAGTTCCGGGCGCTTGAGCTGGATGCGGACATTCAGGTCGTCGTAGCCGTTCGCCGTCAGGACCGGTTGCAGGAACGCCTCATACTGCTCCTCGATCCACGCCTGCGTGCCACCGATGAAGTTGTTCCAGACCCGCATGGCGCCGCTATCCGAGGCCCCGATCACAGTGCCGGCGCCAGACCGGAGGACGGTTGTCGGGTTGAAGTAGAACTCCAGCCAGGAGACGAGGAGTTTGAGCCGGTCGGCGGCTGTCTGGCTCTCCCGGATCTTGACGTCTGGAAACGCCACGCCGGGCGGGATGACGAACCCGGTGTCCTTGCCCCAGGTGCGGACGAAGTTGTCGCCCCACTTTTTGAGGTCCGCCGTGATCGTCTCGGTGATCTGGGGGAAGATGAGCGGGGCGCCGACCCGGTGCACCTGCTGATCAGCGGCCTTGTTCGCGTGGTCGATAGCGCCGATGACGTGGTAGGCCGGGAGGCAGTAGGCCCGCCCGGCGGGGAAGGGGGTGCTCGGGTCGCGGATGATCGTGAAGTTCTTGAGCTCGTGCAGGGCGAGCGTGTCGTCGAGGGTCTGGAAGACCCTAACTCGCTTCTCCTTCACGTCCCAGACGACCCCCGGCATCAGCGGGTTCGGGGGGGCCTGGAACATGCCGAGGGTCCTCGGAGGCTGTCGGAACGTGATCGCCGGCAGATCCCGGATCTCGTCGATCTCGTATCGCCCGTTCCTGAAGACATACCCGACGCTTTTGACGCTGCAGCCGTGGCTCATGGTGTCGATCCACGACGCCTTCATGCTCGGGTAGATCCCGACGCTCTCGGCGGTCCGGGCGATCCATCGCGAGAGGTCGTCGACGCGCTCCCGGTCGCGGTCCTCGACGTAGATGTCCGGCGCCCCGGGAAAGACCTGCGGGAGGAGGTTGACGATCTGCGTAGCGAGGTGGATGTTCTGCTCGAAGTAGTTCCGGGCCGTCTCCGGTGTGATCTTCGGAGCGGTGTAGGCGTTCTCGCTCGACTGGAACGAGACCTCGCCTTCTGCCTTTGTGCCGCGCGTAACGCGGGTTTCTTTCGGGGTTAGTTCTTCTACCATGTTAGCCTCCGATTATACAGATGAAGACCGCGAACGCGAGAAGGGCCCCGCATGCCAGTGCGATCCAGGCGGCGAGACTCATCGGGCGCCTCCGAACGAAAGCCATTCTTTCGGGATACTGACATCCCGGCGTTGTCCAAAATGCGAATACGCGGCGTAGCGCATCGCGTCCATCGCGTGGTCGTTGAACTTGACCGGCTCGTCGTAGACCCGGCCGCTGCGGTCCTCGCGGTACTTGTATGTCCGGATCTCCCGGATCAGGTTCGCGGCGCTGCTGTGGATCTCCAGCGTCTGCGCTTTGCAGAAGTCGATGCCGTCCTTGACGCTCTTGTCTGCCGGGCGGGCGTTGAACCCGGCGCGCCGGATCTCTTCGATGCGGTTCGGCTCGGCGCTGTCGGCGTAGAGAGGGGTGTCGCCGGAGATATACCAGATGCCGGCACGGGCCTTGAGCCAGGCAATCAGGTCGGTGTTGGTCATGCGGGACTGGTAGAGGATCTCCCAGACCTGCAAGCGGTCCGAGAGCTGTTTGATGCCGGTGATGGCGGTCGCGTTGTTGTAGCCGAAGTCGATGCCGATGCAGTCCGGATACGGGACCGGATAGTCGGCGACCCGATAGTTCGTGTAAATGACGTTCTGCAGGATGCCGGGTTCGCCGAGCGCGTAGATGCGGTAATAGTTCTCGTCCTGCTCGGCGAGAGCAAGGAGGTCTGCGATCCACTCCGGCGAGAGGTTGCGGATGTTGTCCCGGTACGTCGAGAGGCGGACGACGCGCCCGGGCTTCTCGACCTGCACCAGATCGGTCCAGGTCCAGTGCTGTGCGTCGATCGGGTTGAACGTGAAGATATACCGCGCGTTCTCGTTCGCCTTGTTCCGGCCGAGACGGAGGCGGAGCTGTCGGACGTCTTCAAGGTCGAAGTCCGTCGCTTCTTCCAACCAGATATGGGTGTATTCGGCGCCCTTGATCTTCTCCGGATTATCGAGGCCGAGGAAGTCGATCCGATTCTTCCCGAAGAGCATGAAGGACTCGTTTTTGTTGTGCTCGATCCGGTCGTAAGCCCCCCACGCCTGCAGAATGCGGATGCAGTCCACGAGGAGGGTGTTCTTTAGCGCGGACAGCCATTTCCGGGAGAAGAGCATGCGGACCGGGGGCTGCTTCGTGTCGAGGAACTGCTTCAGGAGGATCTGTGCGACGCTGGTCGACTTGCTCGACCCCGACCCGCCGTAGAAGACGAGTTCCCGGGCGTCCGGATTCTCCTTGAAGACCTGGAGGAACCGGGAGTTGATGGCGGTGAATGGGACTTCGTCACTCATCCGGGACTCCCATGTCGACGGAGCGGAGGTTGATCACGAGGTCGCCGGAATGTTCGACCTTCTCAGCAGCGTCGAGCCCGAGGAGCTTTGATCGGCGCTCCATGATCCGAAGGCAGCGGTCGATCGCCGTCTCGCTGCCCCCGGCATCGACGAGATCCCAGGCTTTGGTGTAGAGGTCATCAAGGCGCTGCAGTTCTAGGGCGCGAACGTGCTCGGCCTCTTCCCGGCACTTGTCGGCGAGGATCTCCAGCTCCGAGAGGACGTAGCGACAGGCGGTCTGCCGGGCGCACCCGAGTTCCTCCCCTATCTTCGTGTAGTTGAACCCCTTTTTCCGGAGGGTGAGCGCCTTGAGCGTCTTCTCAGTAGTCTTGATGCGCCGGACCGAGGTCTTCGCAGCTGTGCCGACGTTGGTCCGGGCCATGATTCAGTTCCCCCCTCCGAGCGCCGCCCGGGCCGTCAGCCAGTGGTAGAACTTGCGGTGCCAGTAGGGGATGTCGTAGTTGCGCCCGACGATGTAGGGCCACAGCCACCACATGAGTCGGTCAAAGGGCGTCTGCCACTCGTCCCGGAGCTGGTGCATGTCGTCCGCAGGCTGTCCGACCGCGTGCAGGAGTTCGTGCCAGAGGCGGAGCACGAGGGTCTCGATGTCGTCTCCTGGGCAGACACGGATCGCTGCCCGCATGGTGCAGGCGCCGCCCACGGCTCGGGCGGGGATAGCGTCGTCGAATACGTAGACGTCGCCCGCGTGGACCGGGAACGGGAAGCCCTGCCAGAGAGGGTCTGTCTCTGAGATAACGAGGGTCGGCGGCACCCCCGTCTGAATGTCGAACGAGAAGCAGGCGGGGATCTCAGCGAGGCGCGGTGCGAGGCGATCGCGGAGGGCGGCGGTCTTGAAGAAGAGGGTGAAGTGAGGCATGGACCTCACTCCGGGACCCGGCCGTCCCCACCACCGGTCAGGGCGCCGTACTCGATCCGGTACCAGCCTTTCGCGTGAGTTACATAGTAGACGGTCCTTCTGGAGGCTTCGGCGGCGGCGATTTGTGCGGTGACGTCGAGGCGATCTTCGGGCGAGAGGCCGGAGAGCACGAAGGACCGGGTGGCGTCGCTCATGGTGTAGGTGTGCGGCGGGAGCTGTTCGATGACGTCAGGCGGGACAGGGTCGACGTTGTCCTGATCGTAGAATCGGGTGACGTCTTCCTTCTCCTTGGCGTTCGCCTTTGCCTCATTGTTCTTGAGGACGGCGACAATTGCATTGATCAGCGCGACGAGTGCGGCGATGATCGCGGCGATCTGTTCGGGTGAGAGGGATTCTATCATTTGGGTGCACTCCAAATTCGAATAGGGGAGTATTCGCGCCCGGAATATAAAAAGGGGGCTGATTATGGCAATTTCGGCACTTTCGGCACTTCTGCCGTTTTCGCCGCCCGCCAACCCTTGAGGACTCGATGGACTACCTCAGCCCGGGTGAGGACCTCACCGGGCTTGAGGAGATAGCAGAGCCGGGCGATCTCGGCTGCGTCCTCGTGAGTTATCTCAATCCGCGGCATACTCGTCTCCTTTAGGGGCGGAAACTACTTTGCAGATATCCCTCGTCCCTCCCCGGACTTCGCGCACCTCGGCGGTAAGGGCGAGGTATCGCCGGTCCGGGTAGACTGTGATCAGGAGGTGCGGGGTCTCGGCGCCGGCGGGGTTGGAGGGGAAGACGTGACCGGTCCGGCGCCGGGGCTCGCAGCGAAGCGGGGGCGCCGGGTCCGGGTCGTAGAGGAAGACAAAGGCGTTCTCCTGGAGGAGGCGGGCGGCGTCGACGGGGGCTAACCAGTGCTCGACCTCCTCGATCGTCACGCGGAGCCCGCCGCGGCCGTCGGGGCGGATGTTGCCGGGCGGCGGGGTCATGGCCGCCCCTCCTTCGCCGGCGGTTCCCAGTCCGGACCGTCCCGCTCCAGCGGGCACCAGTCGGGGATGAGGGGGAAGTCGGTGAACTTTCGACAGCGGAGGATGCCGCCCTCATCGCACCACTGGCTTGCCCGGCAGCTCCGGGAGCCGGCGGCATGAGGGCACTCGTCGCAGAGTTCGACACGGATGATCCTGGTCATACCCCTCCCCCGTAGGTCGTGCTCCGGGCGTAACGGGGCGGGCCGTAGAGGTC
>ERZ724524.2288-NODE-2288-length-12556-cov-4.655708_pt1 | contig 12556 bp, 11 predicted proteins | sample MGYA00376057_ERZ724524 | MGnify/ENA primary metagenome ERZ724524 (study PRJEB28724, sample SAMN07190888) | wastewater metagenome | isolation source: influent of sewage treatment plant in Hong Hong | place: USA: Christiansburg, Virginia | collected 2016-03-01 ...
TGGTAGCCGCCGAGGCTTTGGAGTTAGGTGGGGATGCGGCCATTCCGGAGTTGTGACGAAGACCGCCAGCGGTGACCAATAGCGCCATCACCGCTAGCAACTGGCCCAGTAGGCATGATTCCCGTAGTAGCCGTTGCGCTGGCAGTAGCGGGCGGCGGCACCCGTGCACTCCCCCCATTTCTTGTCATCAATCTTGAAGGGTCCGAACCAGTAGCCACCCCATTCGCACTTCGCATAGCAGCAATCGTCCCGGTGGGACGCGCTCTCGGAGGACTGCCGCTCGCCACCAACTTCGCTAATGCCTGTCTTGTCGACACCGGATCCAGGCTGGTCGAGTTGTGAGGCAGGACGCACCGATTGCTCGATAGGAAGGGATGGCTCTGTCTGTTGGACTGCCGGAGTCGGGGTTGCGGCAGAGCTATCGGTCAACTCGCCTGATTCAGCGCTACCACAACCAATGAGAAGGGCGAGGGACATCACGAGGGTAGAAATACGCTTCATGGGACACACTCCTTTGCGGCGGATTCACGTTGCCAGCCCCCGACCCATTCGGTTGCATGGCGCAGTGACATAGATTCAACCGTGCTACAGATGCGCTTAGACTCATCTGCCTCCGAGCGAAGCAGAATCGCCTCCAATAACAAAGGGCGTACGGACACACGACTATGGGCGCAAGTTTCGCAATTTTCTTCGATCGCCGTTGAGATGGCGGATGTCGCTGTCTAACTGGGGGTTGTCACGACCGAGAACTCGGATCGTCGGTACGGTGCCGCCGTTTGGGCAGAGCCCGACTTTGTATTGGATGGAGGAGAGTGCGTCAGCCGTGGGCAAGTTGCCGCCGCTTGTTACGGGCAGATGAGTGCACCGGCGGGGTTACGCTTGCATTTGTTTGTGCGTTTGACGGGCTTGGGCGGTGGAGGATCTGGCTGGGTCGCTTGGATGAACTCGCGCTCTGACCGGCGCAAGATTGTTGAGAAGTCTGCCTCACCTGAAGCCGCCAAGTCTGAGGGCGTCGTCTTGTCTGGAGTCGTTGATAGACAGCTTCTTAATCCTAGCACTCCGCCAGTTCCCACAACAAGCAAGATCACAGTAATCAAGATCACGGAAAATCCGACTGCCTTGCGGCGGCTAGGTTGCGGCATGGCACTCGCAACTCGCCCGTTAGCGACAACCAATCCCTTCTCACCAGATGATGGCGACTGAGTTGGGGGGGCATCGGAAGCGCTCATTTCTTCTTGGGCCACTTGGTTAGATGGGGAGCTGGTCCTCCGCACCGGTGCGTCTGAGTCTCTGTCATCATCGGCCAGGGGGCGGTTCTCGGGATTCCTCTGGAGTCGATCCATCGCATCGGCCAAGTCCTGCCGGAACTTGTCCATCGTTGGACGATCTTCCCGCTCCAGCACCAGTGCCTTCAGGATGGTTCGTTCCAGCCAGCGAGGAACCGGATCCAGGCCCGCAGTGCGATGCAGACCAATCGAGATATTCTGATTGCGGTAAGTGCTGATCGCTGCCTCTACATCAGCAGCACTGCACAGGACCAGATAGGGTCGCTTCCCACGCCCTGACAGCATCTCAAACAGCGTAACTGCCAGCGAAAAAACATCGGCGCGTCCATCGATGTCCACCTTGGGAAGAAGAGTCTCGGGGGCCATGTAATACGGCGTTCCAACGACCCCTGCAGTCCCGGTGTGCGCGACCTGCACTTCTCCTCGTGCTTTTGCGATGCCCCAGTCGAGGATCGTGACGGAAAACTCCTGGTCACGAGTCCGTGTCACCATGATATTCGAGGGCTTGATGTCGCGATGAACGATCTGCTTACCGTGGGCAACGACGAGTGTGTCCGCGATGTGATAGGCGATCCGCAGCGCGGTCAGCACACGCATCGGCCCTGTCTCCTCCAGCATCGCAGCGAGGCTCTGTCCTTCTATCAAGTTCATCACAATGTACGGAGTACCGTTCGCTAGCTCCCCAATGTTCACGAAACCAGCCACCCGCTCCCTTCCGATCGCTGCCACCACCCGAGCTTCCTGCTCAAATCGCTCTCTTGCAGTGGCATGAGTCTCGCCCTGAACCTTGAGCAGCTTGAGTGCAAAATACTGGCCGGGAACCCTCTTGTGGAACACCCGATACACTGAGCCCATCCCTCCCTCTCCGATCTTGGCGTCGACGATGTAGTCGCCTACTTCTTGCCCAATCTCGAGTTCATCCTTGGTGTTCACCGTCGACCCTCGCTGTGTCGGCTCATGCTCCGAGCCTATCACAGTCCGAGGGGGAGATAGCCACCTCGCACGCAATGCCTGCTCTCACTAAGACCGTCGCTCCACCAGTTCCTGGCTTTCGGCGGGTCCGACGCTTTGCTATGGTCGCGACCATGGCGAACGACCGAGATGAAGTCGAGCTCAGAAAGCAACATCTGGCCTACCTCGATTCCCTCCTGATTGCGGCAAAAAACGGTGACAGTACTGCGCTTGGGACGTTGCTGCGCGAACTCCTGGAGGATGTTCGTCGTCGAGCAACAGGCAAGCTTGGGACGCGGGTGCGCGTTCGAGAAGACACCTCGGATCTGGTCCAGAAGACACTTTTGCAGAGCATCGAAGATTTCCATCAGTTTCAAGGCAAGTCCTTCTTGGAACTACGCGGCTACCTGCGCGAGATTCTCAAAAACAACACAATCGACACGCTTCGTGCGCAACTCGGCGCGTTCTGTCGCTCCGTCAGTGCAGAGCGCTCGCTGGACGATCCCGATGATGGTCCCAAGCTCCAGGCCATGCTCGTCGATCCCGATACTTCCCCGAGCGGCAGAGCCGCCCGGAACGAACTGTACGCCAAGCTTCAGCCCCACATCGACAAGCTACCAACCGACCAGCGCAAAGCTCTTGGCCTGTGGAAGCTCGGCTTCAGCTATCAAGAGATCGCTGACGATCTCGGCAAGACCGTAAGCGCCGCCCAAAGCCTCGTCAAACACGCCCTGCAAACTTTGCGAGAACGGATGATTAGTTTGGGGGAAGTGGTGTAGCAACCACGAACCCCATCCTACCCCTCTACCGATTCCAGCGGCTATTACTCACAAGTATCGGTTGTTCCAGTTGAACATGACGCTGGGGGAATCTGTGGCTTGCAATCAAATTCCTTCTTGGTCGCTGGGTTGATCTTGCAACTATTCGCTTTCGGGTTGTTTTTATCGCTAGGATCAGCGCAACATGCCACGCCCTTAGCACCACATTCATTTGACTCCCATATAAGTTTACTATCGTAACGCACGCGGATAACGCTTGAACCACAAACACCGCACTCAGCTTGACCTTTCGCGCCAATTCCATCTTTCTCGCAAGTGGCCTTATCGAGTTGCAATCCGAGTGATCGTTGAGAGCCATTCTTACATCGAAGTTCGCAGCTTTTCCACTCGCCGCATCTTCCTGTACGGCAAGTGTGATTTGTATTGATACAAGCTCGTCCGCTGCGACAACACGGTTCTCCAGGGCCACCGCAAGCCTGGCAAATCTTCTTGGTCGCATCCATCGGATCAGAGCCACACACGGATCCTCGATCGCAAGGATCACGGGGAGTACCACAACAGGGCAGTCCCGGTCTTCCACATGCTTGACACGTCTTCTTGCTCGGATCGCTCGTGGGGAGGCACTGGAGGCTACCTGCACATCCGGGCGAACTGGTGCAACACGGTTCATTAGGTCCGCCGCAAGTCTGGCAAATCTTCTTGTCTGAATCACATACAGAGCCTCGATCGCAAGGATCGCGGGGAATACCACAACAAGGTAGTTCCGGTCTTCCGCATGCTTGACACGTCATCTTGGCTGGATCCATTGGGTCGCTCGGAGTGCTTTGAAGACACTGCAAGTGTCCGGTGGGGCCACCAGAACACTTCAAGCCAGCACAACAACGTAGTCCATCTGCTCCACATGCCTCACACTTGCTATCCTTCCCACAGACTAAATTGTCTCCTTTGCAGCCATCAGAACAGCATGGCTGACCTGCTTGCAATCCACAGACTTTGCACTTTTTGTCCGTATCACATCCCAGGCCATCTTTGCAGGATGTTCCATTGCAGCAGGTCTCTCCAATACCACCACAAGTGCATCGATTAAATCCGTTGCACTCGAGACTATCAGCACATTGGAGGCTTGGCTTTTGCTGGCTTCCCTTATCACAACATTTCTCGCCCTTGCGGCCACAACTATCGCATATACCAGCACTGCAAGTGACTCCACGTTTGCACTCGCTTAGTGGCATCGGTGGAGATTGAAGTCCTGCGTTACAGGGATTTTCCAGATAACCACCACAAAACCCAGTAAGACTACATGAACTCCCTTCAGGGCAAGCAGCGAGCGACATCGCATCATTGATCCCATCGATCGCATCGCTCTCATCCGAATCGCCCGTGGTTCCTTTGCCATAGGGAGAGCGAGTAGCCAGATTTCGGGTGCCGGCGGGAACGTCAATAACGGCATTTCTGATTGCCGATCCTAGAAGAAGACTACGGATAGCTTTTAGATCTGCGCCAGGATTTGCTTCGACCATCTGGGCAGCCACACCCGCTACAAATGCTGCTGCCACCGATGTACCAGAAATGGTGGGTGTGACAGATCCTCTCTGAGCATCCGGGACAATGGTATTAATACGCACACCCGGAGCAAGTAGATCAATGGCAGAGCCCCAATTAGAGAAGGATCTAGAAAAATTGCCAAACTCGTCATAGGCCGCAACAGTAATCACCCCATCGTGTTGAATTGAGGCTGGTACATAGAGATTTTTCATCGCAACGACTGGATCGTCAAGATCGGCCCTATCATTTCCAGCGCCGGTCACCACTAAGGCATTACATTTGTCGAGAACCTCCATTACTGCATTTTTGAGAGTCTTTCCATCTCCGGCTTCGGTGGTAACTGGGAGTAGTAATATCCTTAATCTGCCGACCCCGGGCTTTTCACACCATAAACTGTTATCCCTAAAGTAGCGGAGTGCCTTAATGAGGGACTCCTGTGTTGCGAAGAATTTATGATCAATCGAAACCTTGGGGTCACTGGTGAAAGCAATCTTAACTGGATGAAGATTTGCCTTTTTAGCTACACCGGTTCTCATCCCGGCGGCAATGCCAGCCATCATTGTTCCGTGCCCAACTGCATCATCGCATTGACTATTCATACAGGGGCGAAATTTAGAAATAGGAGGAGCGGCCGGATCATACCAGGCACCTGTTCCTAAATCATTATAGAAGTCTTTGTCTATAGATGATCTTTTGTTTGGAGAAATACCTGTGTCAAATATAAATATATCGATATTGTCTCCTGATTTAGAATATGCATATACATCGTTTCTTGCTTTGAGAGATGGTTCGTCAATCTGATCGAGCCCCCAGGAAGGAGTGCAAACTTGCACGCCGGTCAAAGTGACACGCCCATGCGCTTCTATATAGTGAATCTGGTCATTTTTCAATAGAGCCGTGATATTTTTTGTCGGATCAGGAAGTCGCACACAGTATGTTTTTGACACATCGTCTCTATAACTACCCGGTTCAGTGGACCCACCACAGCCAACGATTGGCTGATCAACCGACAGTGCTGGATCGCTATTGCTGTTGAGTTTAGGATTGTAGATTTCGAAAATAGCTCTGCGAACAATCTCCATGGCATCTCCAAGCGCTGGATGCTTGGAATCTGGATGAGCCACGATGAAGTATTCGTCCTGGATATGATATTCTGTCGGAAGTGGGTAGTACCGTGCCTCATCTGGTGTCGTGGTCTCGTTGACACCACACCCGAGCAGCAATAGACTGAGAAACCAAGCACAATAGACAGAACAGCAGACCAACGAGCGGTGGCTAGCGAAGCGCATAGGAGACTCCTCCCAAAAGGGTTACAGTAAGGTTTTCAGCGGTACGGATCTCAGTAGAGATCGGGGTGAAGCCCAGTTCGGCTTCAGCAGAGAAAGCTAGACGGCGAACTGGGAGCGGAACATCGGCTCGAAGCCATGTGTTGGCCAGAGGGGCCAACACATGCTTGGTATCAATAATTCCGCGATAAGGATAATCTTGTCTGTCAATACGCCGGAACAGATAGTGTGCCCCCATCTCCAAGCCAAGAGTCAACCGTGCAACATGAGAATCAATAACCTTCACGCCAGGTCTAACCACAACACCAATGCCAAGTCGAAGTTGCTCCTGCGGTATATCATTGTAAGAAATTTCATGCCCGCCCGCATGTATGATCAGCCTTGCACCGAATTCAAAGCGATTAATTGGCAATCGAAATCCCAGCCCCAGCCAACTCAGTTCCCGATATAGATAGGTTCGTGTATAAGGCTGCGTCGCTATTGCAACACCGATGAGCGTCTCAACGTGCGGAATACCGACCTGAATCTTCCACGAACGTCTGGCGGCAGCGGGCTGTTCTGGTGTGCCGTGGCTTGTCTCGCAGCTATTGCAGCACTGAACCTGAATCGTTGGAGGACCGTTGCCTTGGAGCAAACTGGGATTGATGCCAGACGCAGTAAGAGTGGGACTCTGTCGCTCGCCAACCACGATGATAAAACTACGAGGTGGAGGCGATGCGGGCTCACCGAGGACGGGCGCGGTAGTGCCCGGTCCATCAACGGTAAGTTCCGCAGGTTCGACCATTGTCGTTGGCTCGGTGTCTTGCAGGCCGCCCATCTCGACCAGCGTTCGGGCCAGCTCAATCTGAAACTGCTCAACGACAATTCGGGCACGATGCCAGGCGGCCACGGCATCTACGACCGACCGACCGGCCTGAGCGAGCTGAGCCGTACTAATTCCCTGATTGCGCAGCGCCTGCAAAATGTGGGCACGTGCGCCAATCTCATCGGTGCGGGCATAGACGGTAAAGCGCAGAGAAGCATACGGCACTCTTGCGCCCTGCGCGGCGCACAGTGATTGCCGGATGGCCTCTCGGATTGCCCAAAGATGCCCCTCGGCAAGCCTCCCAGGCTGTTGCATATTATAAGGAGTAGTGGCAATCAGGGGCGGAACATATAGATGAAGAGGCAATCGGGGACGCAATGCATCATTTGGAGAGGGACAGCCTAGCGCATGAGCAGCCCTTGCAGGCTGCTCATGCGCTAGCGAACACAGCAGTAAGCCTAGTATCGAAACCAAGAAACGGCGTGATGACATGAGCAACCTCTGCGGGAACGGATAAAGCTCCCTATATCAGAGGAGGCGTAGCGCGCAGCAAAGTTAGGCAGAAAAAACTGACTTTTCACCACCTTGGCAGTAGTGACACTGCGAATAGCAAGCTCAAACTTGAAAAATGTAATCAATCATGCTAAAATTTCGATTTAGGTTCATCGCCTAACTCCGTGGGAAGCGCACTCAACAATCGAGCGGACGTGAATTGCACGGTGGCTGCAGGCGCTCAAGGGCCAGATCGCTTCGCTCATCGCTCCGCTCATCGCTCCGATGCGCGACCCTGGACAGCCCTTCGCCATCGTGCCGTCTGGCCTGTAGGACTTCATGCTGAGCAGTCCGTCCTTTTTCGGACGGCTGCTGCGACTTGATGGCCTACGGAATGAGGCTCAGCCTCCACTTCTCGCTTGGTCTGCCTCTGTCCGCGCCTCTACCTCAATGGCCGCCTTTTCTAGTCAGTCCTGTCCGCTACCCAAGCGCTTGGGCGATGAACCGACATCTACTAGAGTTGGTGACACTGGATAAATCCAGTGTTGTTACCGATCGCCCGCCCGACCAAGTACACGTTCTTTTGGTTTCCGTAAACCCCAGTAAGTTCCTTCTCTTTACCGAGGATCGGGCAGTTCATGTCTCCCTCTTTTCCCTCGCAGACAAAACCTTCGCTTGATGCTAATTTTCCAGCCAGATACAGGGTCTCATCTCCTCTAGCGCCCCAGATGGACTTAATATCTCCGCTCTGTATTTGTGGTGGCAAAGTGTTCTTTTTGTGAATCCAAGCTCCTGTATATGTAGCAACATAAGAAAATGTACCATTAATTCCAACATGGTAAACGATGCCTTTGCCATTGTACCAGCTATCTCTCAATAAGTCTGGGGCACCATTCATCTGTGTCCATGATGAAAAGTTTAGATCTGATCGGTAGACAGATAGATTCGTTGTCCCGATGAAAGCGTCTTTGTCAGATAGAGCAACTGAAATGTTGACGGTGTATGGTTCAGTATATTCAGAGAACACGCCATCCCTAGGCCTATAGGCTATCGCCTCATCGCATGCAGCAACAATAGATCCCTGGGGGGCAACTGCGACATCATTGCATTTACTTCCTTTAGGTGAAAAAATGGGGCTAAGTGCAAGTGTTGGCGCATTACATAGATCTTCCTTCTGCGCTATGTAAACTCCTTTGGCCCCAGTCAAAAACACTTGTTCCCCAGACACCCAAATAGATGTCAAAAAATCTCCGTTTGTTAGGACGCAGCGGAGGGCTGGCTTGTTGTCCTGTAATACGACGATCTGTCCACCGTCCCCGACTGCATAGACGGAAGTGTCGGTGGCGAAGATGGCGTTGAGTGGTTTGAGGTCTGTGAACTCTGTCGCCTTGAGAGTCCAGCTTTTTCCACATTGATTGGCTCCCCCAGGAAACGGCGGCCATCCGCATCCGCCAAGCAGCGAGAGCACCCCTGCGAGTAAGCCCCGCATTAGAAGAGACCTCCGAGGCCGAGCCCGTTGCTTGTCGGCGACAGCACAATCTGACTGCGCTTTGGGAACGGTTCCTTCTGGGGCAAGAGCAGCAGCGTGGCCCCGCTAACCAGGGCCGCACCACCAACGCCGAGCAGGACGCCACCAATCGGGAGAGCGGCTCCATAGACGTTGGAACCATTGTCCCACATGCCAAAGCCGACGCCATCGACGGAGCGTGAGAAGGCTTGAGCCACACTCATCGTCGCAGCGCCGGATCCACCGAGCAGCACTCCGACGATGGTCAGTCCCCAGCCCGCGCTAACTCTTACTGGTGTCTGCTGGACTGGTTTCGCTGTCGTTGTGTCTTCATTGCGCCCCCTGGCTTGCTTGAGGGCATCGTCAATGCTCAGCTGCTCCGTCTGAAACTGCATGCGGCGCTCCTCGATCCACGGATCGCTGCTTGCCATCGCGGTCCTCAGATGCTCAGACGCGTCGGCCCAGCGCCGGAGCGCCTTCTCGGCAAATGCCATCTGAGCCAGCGCACGCATGCAGTGCGAGAGTTCGTAGGAGCGCTGGAACTCACCAAGCGCCTCATTGTTTCGGTTCTGCCCGAGCAGGCCAATTCCAAGATCGTAGCGCTGCTTTGCCTCCTCGCTCTCTGCGCAGCCGCTCGGTGGAACATCCGGGTTCTGATTTGGCGTTGCAGCCACCTGCATCTGTACGGGCGGAGACTGGGCACCAACGGGCTGGAGCGTGCCAAGTACCCCAATCAGTGCAAAAGTTTGCCAGACAAAGTTCGATGAGCACATTTTGGAGGTGTCCTTTCGCATGAACCCGACCATAGTGTAGAAGGCGTAGCCGCTACAAGAAGTGGGCAAAGATATTGGCTGCTCCACTCAGTTCATCTCTGTTACGTGTGGGTGACTTGCTGCTGAGTTCGTCTGATTTGGCATTCGCACCGCTGCGGAGCTCAGTTCACAGAGAGTTCGCTGCTCTCATCGCTACGCGACACTGAACAGCTCTTCGCGTCGGTGCGCCTGGCCCCCCATAACGCTCGAAGGAGGAATTCGTTCGCTGGCAAACCGCACTTCTACTCATCATTAGTCGGCTCTTACCTGCTTGATGGCCTTCTTGTTGTTAAGCTCGCTATTCGCGGAATAATGGCATGGACGAGTCAGCGTTGCTGATGAAGAGGGAACTCTGGCGTTTGGCAACTGTGGGCCACCCTCATGTTGTTTGCACGCTCTTGGGCAGCATCAGACTCCGGCTGACTGAAACCAATAGCCGGCCAGGACGGACGGATGGTTAGATGAGCAGGGGCCTCGGCTGATCGGAGTTGCCGGGTCTCAATCCGGGCGAGATTGTAGTACGCTCAGCGACGGGAGCTTACCTGAACTAAGCGACTGGGACGGGTGGGGTACCGATCATGCCTTGCAACGCGCTTGATTGGGGTGGTCTATTATCTGCCGCGAGCAGTGGATGGGGGGGGATGTAAGGAATTTGGCCGAAGGGAAACGTCGAGTGGCGTATCGCCAACGGCTCAGAGTCCTAGCCGCTGCCTTGCAAAGTGTCGTTGCATTCCGAAGCCGAATACTCGGTGACACACGCCAGTCGCACAAGCGCCACAAAGTCCCGGCTTCTCGTTGGTGAGCATGGCAAAAATCGGTGACGCTGTGAGCCCAAAGTTCTGATTCTGTCGCACTACAGAATCGAGCAATCGGCACTCCTGATGAGGTAGGAATCCACGAAGCAGCAGCACGGGAGCGCCGCTTGACCAGATCGATTGCTCGGAGGTCGTACATCAGCCTTTTTGAGGTTGGAGCGCTGACCGGCTTTCAGCTTGCCTTGCGGTTTCGCTGGCACCTTGTGCTGATGGTACCGAGCATCAAAATACGCACAAATGTGCCCCAGGTACGTCCTCTTGTTCGGGTCGCCCTGTGCGCTTCGAGCCTGATGCCTCACTTTGGGGGGAAGTTGCGGCTAGAGAGCATAGCCTTTATCTGAGTCCGAAATGCGCGCATCGTGGCACGGTCCTTCTTCGACAGAGACGGGCATACAGAGAGCGGTTGATGAAGTGCGGCGACCGACTGTGGGCTTACTTCTGACCGCTCGATCTTTGGTTCTGGGTGTTTCACCACCTGTTCCGCGGGACTGTGACGCAATTCTTCTGTGGAGGCCAACCGTGACATTGGCGCTATGGGAGCCAGACCTGCTTCTATTTCCGACGCAGAGATGACGACCTGAAGAGCCTCGTCCTGGCTCTGTGATGACGTGACGGAATGGTCTGCCGCGATGCTGGTTGGCGATGTGACCCAATGCTTGTCACGCTCTTGGGACACGACTTCTGGTGGCCCTTCTTCCGTCGTACTGCTTGGAAGAGATGGGGGACGGAGGAAGAAGTACAGGACCGGAATCTGCTCCTCCGGCTTCAGTCGGATGCGAAGGCCGGCCGCATCGATCCAAATCAAGCGATAGCAGGAGCCGTCACTCAGTCGAAGATCGTCGGGATACTCGAACGGAGTGAGCGAGTACCAGGCAGACGCTCGTGCCTGACTCCGCTTCGGTGAGAGCTTGGGACCGTCGCTCGCGCAATGACCCGGCAGCACCAATCGATAGCCAATCGCCTGCTTGGGAGCCTGCGAGATCACTTGTGTGCGTAGGTCCACACGGCACTCACTGGGATGCGGAGACAGAGACCCATTCCCATGCTTCAGGAGGGCCTCCACGATGCGGTCGGTAGCGGTCTTGAGGAGCTGCTCCCACCTCCCAGAGTCCTCCCTTCGCGAGCTGCGGGGCCGTTGGTTACTGAGCCGTGGGACTCCTGCTTGTGGTGTACTCTGTTGTAGTCGCTTTCGCTGTCGGTAGCTCGCGCTGCGACACTTGGTACTGCAAATCTGCTGACGCCCGCGAAGCGGTGTTTCGTTACAAACAGGACAGAGCATCCGTCACAATAGCGTGCAACACCTGTAGGTGTGTCAGCGCATCCGCAGTCACAACACAGAAAGTGCTGGCGAATCGGAAGCGAGAGCTCGTATCAGGCCGCGCAGTGCGCCTCGTAGACCACCCCGTAGCTCACCACGTTGATCAACTCGTAGAGTACCCCGTAGCTCACCCCGTAGCACACTTCGTAACTCACTACGTAGTGTGACAATATTACGTAGCATTATTGACCAGAAATTGGGCAATTTGTAACAACCACAGTGCACCGAAGAAATCCCATGTTTGCTGTCGCAAATTGCACATGGACCGAATCTTGCAAGAGAGCCACAAAAGGACTCAGCGATCAACCTAGCATTTCAACTCACCACGTGGCGAGCTACGTGGTGAGCTACGGGGGGCGCTACGTGCTGAGTCACGTGGGGCTCTACGGGGGGAGCCACGTGCTGAGTTACGTGGAGCTCTGCGGGGGGAGCCGGACAGCCTAGCGGCGGATCGTCCCACGCGGATTCAAAGACGCCAGAAAAATATCTGGCTGATTGTGTCGTAGATTGTGTCTCGAACCAGTCACAGAGTTCTCGGCTTCGGATCGCAACACCACATCACGGAGCGGCTGCGGCGATCCCGATTCCCTGCTGAGAAGCCACCCGAAGCGAGGTACGACAGTGTAGCTCGCTTGCATTGTAGGCGGATGTGTAGCTAGAAATGCAGCTAGATTGAATGTCAGACAATCTGCCGATGGGAGCGATAGAACACAAGGAAGAACACTAGGTTACAGACTCATCCGCCAACTACATTCCGGATAGGTCTGGGAATTTGATGTCGATGTACCGGACGGCAGTCACGATGAAAGGTGTGCGGACAGTGCTTGATTCACCGGGCTCTGTTCGCGTACCGGAGCGCCTTGTGAGCTCGTGATGTCTAGCGCGATGGTTGGAAAGCCGATCTCATCGCGGAGTGAGACGCACGCATGGCTGCAACCGGGTTCTCCGTTTTGAACAGAC
>ERZ724524.2289-NODE-2289-length-12554-cov-8.138891_pt1 | contig 12554 bp, 11 predicted proteins | sample MGYA00376057_ERZ724524 | MGnify/ENA primary metagenome ERZ724524 (study PRJEB28724, sample SAMN07190888) | wastewater metagenome | isolation source: influent of sewage treatment plant in Hong Hong | place: USA: Christiansburg, Virginia | collected 2016-03-01 ...
GCATCATATCTGCGATCAGCTTATTTGAAATCAATAACATAGAGTATCCAAGCAAAATACCCATCGGAACCGCTATGATCAGAAAATGGTCCAACCTGATACCGGACTGGAAGCTAAAAGTGATAAGGGGCAATAGCATGAACCAAAGAAGTACGTCCACCTTACGCATGGCATGTACATTATTCTTTCGACCATAATTGCTGTAATTTAATACAGTCAATAATAATAAAAACACCAGGATGGCCAATTTAATGTAAAGAATATAATTGACATTGGCCGCCCAATCAAGCCATTTAATATTCTCCGGAAATTTCATCAGAAAATCAGGCAGTCGACCCATCCAAAAATAATATGTACCACCTAAAAATATAGGTATCACAAATCCTAAGAAGTATTGCACCCTCTCAATAAATCTGAACGATCTTACTATCAGAAAACCAACAAAGCATGAAATAAAAAAAATACAGTAACTAAAATCGAAAAGCATAGCTGTGCTGACGAATAGCCCGGCATTGAAAACGTCCCCGCTTTGACCTGATTTTTTATATGAACTAAAAACATTAAACAATGCAAGAATAACAAAAGTATTGGCCATCAAAGCAGGCGATAGATAATTGAAATCCGGAAACATGGTACAAATAAAAATGTAGAATAATCCCGGAAACAAACTACTCTCTCTGGTAATTCTGTTATTATTGACCAACACATTGATGAGGATGGCCTGAATAAATATCAACAATGTGCCGGTGATCTGCGCCACCATGCTCGTATAACCGATAGCATTATAAACAATATCACTAAATGCTGAGCTGGACAACGGCGTCCAGTTGGTCTCCCCTATGAAGGATGGTATCCTTAATAGCACACAATAAAAAAACAAGAGAATGTAGCCAAGGGGCTGATCCTTTCTGAATAATTCTAACACAGAGGTTATTTTACGATTCGATGGCGCAAAGGTATAATTTTCTGATGAAAAACAGGAGCAACAAATTCTGCGTTTTTGCCTATTGACCGGACACTTTCATCTTCAACGTATAAATGGATTCTGAGGCAGTGATAAACAACGTTTTGTGATCTTTTCCACTGAAGCAAATATTTCCTGTCCAATTGGAAGGAATATCGATGTGTCCTATTTTTTTACCTTCTTCATTATATATAGTCACCCCATTTCCTGTGAGATATAGATTGCCGGATTTGTCGAGTATCATACCGTCTGAGCCTTGATTGACAAAGAGTTTACGTTCAGTCAATTTTCCACCTTTTCCTATTTTGTATTTATAAGTTTTATCGCCGACAATGTCCGCCACGTAAAGACATTTGCCATCCGCACTACCAATAATGCCATTCGGCTGGAGCAATGTGCTATCGAGTTTGGTAGCCGGGCCTTTTCCATTTATCATCAAATAGACATTTTGTTGTGCCGGTTTCTTTTCAATTCGGTTCCAATAAGGTCTATGATAATAAGGATCAGTGAAATAGAAATTCCCATTTGGTGCAACCCACACATCATTGGGTCCATTAAATGGCTGATTATTCTGGCCTTTCAAAATAATTTCCTTCTTACCTTCAGCATCGATTCGCCACATTTCATTGTCTCTATCCGCACAGGCGATAAGGTAGCCGTCATTATCAAAATAGAGACCATTGGCTCTTCCTGCTTCATCCATAAACACAGTCAACTGTCCATTGGTATCATACTTCCATATCTTGTTATTTGGCTGATCAGTGAAATATACATTGCCTGCTTTATCCGTAGTGGGCCCTTCAGTAAAGATAAATTGATCGGAAACTTTGGTGAGTTTGGCGTTATCAGCGACAAGCCTCTCCAATCCGGAAATAACTTGTCCATTAATCTCAGAAAACGCCGTCATGCAAAGCACTATTAGGCCACAAAGGCTAGCCATTTTATTCATAGGAATACGCTTATTTTTTCAAATTTAAAGAAAACATCCGACGATGCAAGAAATTAGTGTTGAAAGGTTTTAGAGTCGAGAAATATGACCGGACAGATATGTCATTTAGCGCGCAAAAGTTAAGCTACGAATTACCTTCTGTTTTCTGAAGGACATCTGACGACTATACACAAATTAACCCTTGCTTAATTTTCTTGCAGCATTTGTTTAGAAAAGCAAAAAAAAATATAAAAATTTCTAATTAGCGCTGCTAGATTAGCCATCAGCAGTCTTGAAGCCGCCAGATGACATGACGAAATCTACTTAAACCGTCGGATGGCGCGAATAATCATCAATCTGCCGTTACCTCCAATTCCGGCAAATACCCTTCCTCATTCTTGGAGATAACGATTGCTGCCACTCCATTGCCCAAACAATTCGTAATGGCGCGTGCTTCACTCATGAATTTATCGACGCCAAGCAAAAAGGCAAGACCTTCGACCGGTATCTTGTGAATGGCAGTCAATGTGGAAGCGAGGACAATAAATCCACTTCCTGTTACAGCTGCCGCGCCTTTGGAAGTAATCATTAGTAAACCAATGATAGATAATATTTCTATGAATGACAAATGGACATTGTACAATTGAGCTAAAAAAATCACAGCCATAGAAAGGTAGATTGATGTTCCGTCCAAATTAAAAGAATAACCTGTAGGAACTACGAGACCTACAACGGATTTACTACAACCCATGTCTTCAAGTTTGCGCATGAGACCGGGCAATGCAGATTCAGAAGACGAGGTGCCCAATACCAGCAACAACTCTGCTTGAATATGTCTCAAAAATTTAAATATACTTACTTTATAGTATCGAAGAATCAGTCCCAAGACACCAAAGATAAATACTAACATTGTTGCATAAACAGTCAACATAAGTTTGCCGAGTGGCACCAAAGTATGCAATCCAAACTTACCAATTGTAAATGCCATACCACCAAAAGCTCCGACCGGAGCTAGGTACATGACATATTTCAAGCCCTTGAATACAATATTGGATAGTTTATAAAGTGAACCTACTATCTTCTCATTTCCCTTGATATAGCTGATAATAATTCCGGATAGAATAGCTACAACAAGTACCTGTAATGTAAAATTATCCATCAGGAATTGAACCCAATCCATGCTCTTACCGGCACTTTTAGTATACATCCCTGCATCCTGAATGTCCAAACCTGCCCGATCGACGTTACCAGGTTTGATCAGATAAGCAAATGCAACGCCTATAACGAGTGCAAATGTGGTGACTACTTCAAAGTAAATTAATGATTTAAGTCCAATACGGCCCACTTTTTTAAGGTCACCCATTCCACTAATGCCAAGAACGATAGTTAGAAAGATGATAGGTCCGATGAAAATTTTGATCAATTTGATAAAGTAATCACCAAGCACTTTCATTTCAACTCCGGTAGAAGGATAGAAGTGCCCTAACAGCACCCCGGCAAGGATCGCCAATAATACATAAAAGGTCAGGTTGGTGAATAGCTTTTTGACAAATGATTCCAAATAACTTAACTTTTTTTAATCCATTTGGGAATGTTCTGAAGATCAAAGGAGATAGCTCCAACAATAATCAGATAAATCATTTCGATAATGCTCATCATTTTGCAGAGCCCAATTCTATCATTTGGACCAGATGTTCCAATCTTTCTTTATGTTTTCTGACATATGGATTTTTATAATCCCATACATATCCGGCTAGCACCGAACAAATCTGCGATTTAATGGTCTCATCGATGGTCTTAGAGAAGAAAACTTTGTGTAGAGATCCATCGTACCATGCCATGACGTAAGTCTTGAATACAGCAACACCTTCTCGCACTTTAGCCATATAATCTTTCTCCCAATCGATAGTTTCACCTTCTAAGGTCCTGGCAACAAGATTGGCTGCCTGAGCCGAGGAAACAGATGCCAGTGTTACTCCACTCGAGAATATAGGGTCCAAAAATTCAGTTACGTTCCCTGTTAATACAAATCCATCGCCATAAAACTTGTCGGTCGTCACACTCCATCCACCTAATGTCTTAGGCTCCCATTTGAATGTTTCGTCTTTAAATCTTTCAAGCAGATAAGGCTCTTTTGACAGCAATGTCCTCATCTTATCTTCCATGGATCCCTCTAGGCCCTCAAAGTATGAAGGATCACTCACAAATCCAACAGAAGTGCTTCCATCTGAAAATGGTATGACCCAAATCCATGTTTTTTCATTCTGTACAATAGCATGGATGCGATCTGATTCCTGATAATTAGAGCGGTTGCTATCCGATGAGTGAACAAGCATTGTTTGTTTCGGTGGTAATTGTGAAGGTCGATCCAGGTTGAATAATCTTGGGATGACCCGCCCATATCCACTTGCATCAATAATAAACTTCGCATTTATCTCGACGATATTACCTTCTTTATCCTGTATAGTCGTCGTAGAATCAGTCCCTTTAAATTCTATTCCGGTGACTGTTGTCTGAAATCTTAGATCGACACCTCTTTTGAGTAAATTGTCTGTCAAAACTGTATCAAACTTACTTCTGGGCATCTGAAATGTCCAGTTCCAACCTTCTGTAAATTGTGAATCAAAGCTAAAATCACAACGCTCATCACCTTTCAAAAATAATGCTCCTGCTTTGGTTTGAAAGCCCTGGCTTTGAAGATCCTCCATAAAGCCAGCCTCATCGAATGCCTCCATGCATCTTGGCAACAAGCTCTCGCCTATTACAAAACGGGGAAATATTTCTTTTTCAACGACGATTGTCTTTATTCCTTTTTTGTCTAGAATTCCTGCCGCTACACTACCTGCAGGGCCGGCACCAATGATCAATACATCTGTTTGTTCCGTTTTCATATCTTTTGTTTTAAGCTAATCTACACCTGAATAAAGTGTGGCTTATGCCAAGATTGTCCATTTCAAGATCTACTTTCAAGCCTGCTTTATCAATACATTCCTTCATCTCGTCAGAATGATACATCTTGCTATTTCCATTGGCGATAGCGGTGAAATAAAGACTGGTTTGCTGGAGGCAAAATGCAGAAATTTCAAACTTCTGTCTGTCCCAATAAGTCTCCAGAATAAATATACTTCCACCTGGTGCTAATCCATTTTTTGCTTCCTTAAGAATATGAACGATTTCTTCTTTTGAAAAACAATCAAGAAACTGACTCATCATAATGACATCGGCCTTCCCGGGAAACTGTAAATTATCATGTAGTACATTAATTTGATGGCGTTTGATTCTATCAGCATAACCAAGTTTTGTGAGGTAATCCTGTGCATGATCCAACTGCACAGCCAGATCACATATCGTGATGGTTACTTCTTTGTTATAATCGCAACAAGCGATCGAAAACTTACCGGTATTTCCGCCTATATCAAATATCTTTTGTGGTGACTCGCTAAAGATGATCGGCATGATCTTAGTAAAGACCTGATCAGAATAAAAGTGATCAAAATTAAACCAGGATGAGAAAGCTGGTTCAGGAAGAATGCTAAGACCCTGATAGATTGTCTCCCATGGGCCAAGTTCTTTCAAACCTGCAGGTGTACCTTTTTCTATCGCTTCTTCAAGGTGCCACATTGCTTTGTAGCAAATATCTTGTGAGAAGTCCATATTGACTCGTGTCATCTTGTCATTCAGGATAAACACTCCGACTTTACTCAGGTAGTATTTACCTTCTCTAAGTAAGCAGACTCCTGCACCAAGACCTGATTCCAGCAATACTTTTACACCATATGCTGAAAGATTGACTGCACTCACTACCTCTGATTCAGTAGCACCTTCCTCTCTTCTATCAAGTAAATATTGTAAAATCCCCTTATCCCTTAGTAATCTCACTGCTTGAAAAACTACCGGTGCAAAAGCAATTCTTTGAGCTTCAGTAATGGCTTCCAGAGCTGATTTATTATCATTTTCAAAAAAAACGGGCATTGACTTTGCTTCAATATTTCCTTCCATAGTATACTTTTTAAAAAAATCGTGTAAATGTATAAAAAGAAAATAAGAATGTCAGATGCTAGATGTCAGATGCTAGACACTAGATGATAGATAACAGATAGCAAATAATGGAACTGTAACCCTGATAAGGTCAAGAGTTAAATACTGGCGCCAGCTTATTATTAATTTGCCGTTGGCTTTAGCCAACGGACAGTATATGTTAGTTTGAATGATTTTAGTCCCCATAATTTATATAGAAATGGGAGCAATTTAAAAAATTAAATTTCTATTTGATTTGCTTATTTGGTAGAAAAGAAATGTTTGGCTTTAGCCAGAGGAAAAGGATTTTGGCTTCGAAAGGTCACGAGTTGAAAACTCGCGCCAACCAGCATTAAACATCCGCAAACTACCGGAATCACACTCTAGCATTAACCAACCAAAATCTCATATCAATGTCATCAATATTCAGGAAATATCTTCCCCGGATTCATTATACTCTTAGGATCAAAAACCTTCTTAATTCCCCGCATCAAACCTAATTCTACTTCCGTAAACTGTTTCGACATGAATTCCTTATTCAGAATGCCAATGCCATGTTCACCCGACAAGGATCCTCCCAGTCGGATCACTTCATCAAAGATCTCACCGACCGCATTTTTCAATATATTATGCCATTGGGCTTCGTCAATATTATCTTTTAAAATATTTACATGGATATTGCCATTTCCTGTATGCCCATAACAGACGGATTTAAAACCATATTTCTTACCAATCGATTTGACATGTTGTATCAATGAAACCATTTTATTGGCAGGTACAACCGTATCAACTTCTCTATAAACAGAGTAATGCCGCACAGCATGCCCTATAAGTTTCCTCATGCGCCACAGCAATTCCTTTTGCTCACTGCCATCCGCTACTATAATATTTAAGTAAGTTGCAGACTCCATTATTTCCGCCAGCATAGACAATTGCTGGTCCATCGCCGCTGCACTGCTGCTTTCCAATTCAATTAATAAATGCGCTGCACAATTTTCTTCAATAACAATAGCTGCTTGACCTTCATATCTGGCAACAAGATCGAGTGCCTCTCGCTCTATAAATTCAATAGCGGATATATCCACTGATGAATTTCTCAGTAAGAGGATGGTATTCAATGCGTCTTCCAGAGATTCGAAAGACATGAGAACCGTGTTGTTGTAAGGTGGTTTTTTGACCAAGCCAAGTGTAATAGAAGTAACAATAGCCAAACTGCCCTCACTTCCGACGATCAATTGTGTTAGGTTGTAACCCGTAGAGTTTTTTTCGGTAAGTGTGCCAGTTTGAATGATCGTCCCATCTGACAATACCAATTCCAATGCTCTGACATAATTTTTCGTACTGCCATACTTATAAGATCTTGGACCGGCTGCATTCGTCATCACGTGACCTCCGATCATACTGGTGCCGCTACTGGCTGGGTCAACTGGATAATAAAGTCCATGAGAATCAACATAATTTTTCAAAGAATCAACAATGCACCCAGGTTGAACTGTAATTAAATGATTCTCAATATCTATTTCAAGAATCTTATCCATAGATGAAAGGATCATTATGATGCCATCATTGAGCGAAATAGCATTGCCGGCCAGACTCGTTCCGGCACCGCGAGGTGTGACGGATATGCTATGCTGATTGCAATATCTCATGATGGCCGAGACTTGTTCTTTATTCTGAGGGAATACGACAAGAGATGCTTTTCCTGTATATGTCCCTGTTTCTTCAGTTAGATAAATAGCCAATTCATCTACTGATGACAACACATATTGGACACCTACGATGGATATTAATTCTGATTTACAAGCATTATAAATAGCAGCATCCACTCATCACTATTTGAAGGGGTTAGAAAAAGTGGTATCTTTTACAATTTCCGGATCAGACAATGTCTTCAGAAATGCAAGCAACTGATCCTTCTGTTCCTGACTTACATGAATTTGACTAATAAGTGGATCCCTTCTACCGGAGGGCTTACCACCCACAGTATAATGCTCCAGGACATCTTCAATTGTTTTTAAGCTGCCATCATGCATGTAAGGTGCTGTAAGCATAATGTTTCTGAGAGATGGCGCCCTGAATTTCCCTATATCGACCACATTCTTTGTAAATCCTCCTTTACCTTTATCTATAAACATATTAGGATCGCTGATGCCACTTATTCCATTATCAAAAAAATCATTTGTAGAAAACATAGGATCATTATGACAGTGACCACATTGTGCATCCGGCAATACTCCGATAGCTTTGTCAAAAAACATATCAAGCCCGTCAGATTCCTCATTAGTTAAAAAACCTATTCCTTGATATACAAATTGATCATATTTTGATTTTCCAGATGTAACTATCGTTCGTTCGAATTGAGCAATTGCCTTAGCTGCAAGGGCTTTAGTAATCTCCTTCTTGTCTTTAATTCCAAAAGCCTTTCTGAATAATTCGGGGTAGAATTTACTCCTACGCAATTTAACTTCTACCTCCGGCCAACTACTGTGCAATTCTACCGGATCTTCAACAGGCAATAATGCCTGGTCCTCGAGATTAGCGGCCCTGCCATCCCAAAATAAGCCTTTATAATTATATCCCACATCGACAATCGACATCGAACTTCGAGTACCGAACTTACCATCAACACCAATGCTGGTCGCACCTCCATCTGTAAATGCAAACTCCTGCTTGTGACAAGAAAAACAACCCATTGAGCTATCTCGGGACAAAATAGGATCATAAAAAAGTCTGCGCCCCAAATCAATGCCTTCTGCGGTAGGCGCATTATTTGCCGGAAATTCCATCTTTGGGTAACCGGGAGGATTTTTGTAGGTGTATGAAGTAGGAGCATATGCAATATCCTCTAGATCTCCCTTCAGGTCTTCCGGACCTTCATCAGTACATCCGACATAAAAGAAGATGAAAAAGATAAACAGGAAAAAATGATATTTCACGATCCTACAATTGTATGCTGAATGCAGACTGATAGTTATTTACAAGACCTGAGATCACGGCTTCATTGGCTGGCCCATGTGCCTGACTGATTTCAAATAAGTCGATCGGTTGACCACCAAGAACGAATAGTTTTTTCAGATCCAAAGAAACCGTTACTGTATTAGCAGCTTTTAAACCATCCACTTCAAAAGGAAGCTTTAATTTAACCACTCTATAATATGGGTCTAGACCTGTATGAAATGTAAAACCTGATGCAAATACACCATTCGCTACGGAATCAACTTTACCTTCCATTTTACTAAATATATACCCATTCCAACCTGCCCAATAATTGCCTGCATCTGCCAAAGGATGGTTGCTAGGATAGTCTGCAGGTTTAGTAGCATTCACAGCAGCAGGAAGTCCTATTCCAAACTCCAAGGAAGTATAATCTCCAGTTTTAACCTTAGGTATGGATAGTTGCAATCCTCCGGTAGCCCCACCTAAAGTAGTATTTGATTGTCCAAAATCAACATAACTAAGGTCTGCTAATTTCACTGAGTCTGCACCATTCCTGATGTTAAGGCCAGAAAGGAAAAAATGGAAGGTGCTCAACTTTATAAAATCACCATTAGCATATGCTTGGTTTTGATTAAATACTAATGGTTGACCACCGTAATTAAGCAAAAATCTTACATTAAGTGTACTTTCTGTGGGCGTAGGATTTTCTTTATCACATGAAGCAAATAAAACTGAAAATCCGATTAAAAAAAGAAGCAAACGATTCATTATATGTGTTTTAATTTTTAACTAACTATACTCTAACGTTTCTCAACGCAAAAAAAATGGTATTATTTATGATAAATTGATCATTAATATTTGAACAGTTTATTTTTCAAAAATGTTTTTGGAATTGGCTTTAATACGGGTTATCAGTTCATCGTGATTGTCTTCTTTCAATCTTACTCCTTCGAATAATTTATCTAAACGGACTTTAATTGGTATCAAGGCATCAAAACCAACTTTATTTTCAACGAAAACGTTTAGTCCAACTGGCACTCTGGCATCCAGCCCTTCCAAATACAATGTATCGTGGATGGTGGCATCATTAGCTCCTCTATATATGATCTTCATCGTCATGTACTTTGAACCAGTGACATTGTACATACTATCTCTGTTGGGCGCGAGGGGATGATCCAGATTTTTCATAAATACCGGCTGATTTGTCAATGCAGAATCTACCACTCCCATCAGAAATTCCAACCGCTGTATTTTAGTATTTCCGGTCAGTGTCAGAGACCTTAAAGTATTCTGAGCTCTGTCTATTAAGGCATAATCATCAATACTTCTGGTGCTGTCATTGCCATTGCCGGGAGTGAGATACAGCCATACCCGCTTGTCAGATCTTAATACCTCCCCACTTTCAAGGATATAATTGATGCCTGAAACATAAAATTTCACTTTATCAACAACGAAGCGATTGTTGTCTGCATCTATAAAAGTGTCATTCGCCCCCACTATTTTTAAACCATTGTAATAAATAAATTGAACACCAAGTTGTGGGTAAATACAGCAACAATTAGCATCTGCTGAGACATCGAAATTGGAAGCATTAGCATCCGTGCAACCCTCATTCTTTGTGCCACATGAAAAGAGTATTACAACAAATAGCAATAATGTCCCTTTGGTTAAAATTGAAATCAACTTCATCAGATCACTATTTTTTACCCAGGATCTCTTCATTGTGAATTTTTGTAATGATATTTTTGACCTGTTGTGAAAAGTCTTTAGACATCATCCAAGCAAAATATCCACGTTCTTTTTTAAAGATCTCAACTACAGGTTGATCGACATATTTCCCAAAATTAAATACGATTATACCCTCTCCATTCAATTTAAGTCTTTGCGTAGCATCCAAAGTCTTAAGATTGGTCGTAAAGGCGTGGAGTGCTTCAATATCTCTGATAATTGGATTCTTAGTAAGATCTCCATTTTCATCTATCAAATCTTTGCCTTCATAATGGTCCAGCTGACTCTCAAATACTTCAATAGTGGCATTGACGTCCGCCAGCGCATCATGTGCATCGACCATTTCTTTTTGACAATAATATCTGTAGGCGGCCTTCAGAGTGCGAGGTTCCATTTTGTAAAAGATCTGCTGAACATCTACAGTGCGTCTATTTTCGATTTTAAAATCGATGCCAACTCTTGAAAATTCTTCCATCAATAGTGGCACGTCAAATCTATTGGAGTTGTATCCACCCAGATCCGCATCGCCTATAAAATCAAAGATCTCCTTTGCCAGTTGATCAAATGTCGGTTTATTTTTGACCATATCATTTGTGATACCATGCACAGCAGCAGCTTCTTCACTAATGAATACTGGTCCTGGGTTGAGCATTCTATAATATTCAGTTCTGGTATGATCAGTTTTGCTGATCTTGACGATGGCGATCTGGATGATTCTGTCGCGGATCACATTAAGGCCTGTCGTTTCCAAGTCAAAAAAGCAAAGATCTCTGGTTAATGGTATATTCATTTTTTATATTTCGGTTAATTACTCAAGTTTAGGTAGTCATATTTGTTTCTTTTTAAATCATAATGGTATTAAAATAAGAATGTTAGATGATAAAAGGTAGATTTTAGTTCCACAACTGCGGAATCCATCAATCACATGTATATTTTTTCTATTAAAACTATAAATGAAAAAATATGAATCAATTGACTAAACGCCCCGCCGTCACTTTCGCTAGTCGGGCAAGCATCTAACATCTAACATCAACCATCTACCTTCATTTCTTAACTACTGAATCTTAATTTAGTTATAATTAGTTAAACCAAGGCGCTTTTAGTCATCTGCATTGATGCAAGATAGCGATACCAGCCATCCTCGACCGACATCAATTCATTATGTGTTCCCTCCTCTATGACCTGTCCATCATTGAGTACATATATTTTATCTACATTGACGATAGTCGCCAGTCTGTGTGCGATTATAAGTGAAGTTCTACCTTCCATCAAAGTATTTAAGGCATCCTGGACCAAATGTTCTGACTCAGCATCTAATGAAGAAGTTGCTTCATCAAGGATCAAAAATTTAGGATCTCTGAGGATAGCTCTGGCGATGGCAATTCTTTGTTTTTGACCACCACTCAATCTGATACCACGATCTCCGACCACTGTGTCTAAACCTTCATGGAAAGAGGAAATAAATTGCATGGCATTTGCTTTTTCAGCCGCTTCCATGATCTCAGCGTCAGAGGCCTCTGGTTTTCCATAAGCTATATTCTCACGAATGGTTCCTCCAAAGAGGATAACGTCTTGTGGCACGGTTGCGAAATTCTTCCGGAAGGCATGTAAGTCATAATCTTTGATGTTCACGCCACCAATTGTAATCTCTCCGGATATCGGATCGTGAAATCTCATCAACATGGAGACAATCGTCGATTTACCGGCGCCACTAGCTCCTACCAAAGCTACCTTAGAGCCTTTTTCTATATGCATATTAATCCCATTCAAGACACCATTTTCGGGACGACTTGGGTAATGGAATTGGACATTTTTCAGTTCAATATCTCCGTGTAATACTGCCGCCGGACTTTCAATTGAATTCGTCTTGTGATCCAGTTCAGGGGTGCTTTCCATGATCTCAAGGATTCTGTCTGTTGCACCTAATGCACCCGCAAGTTGGGTATAAAACGTCCCTAGACTGGCGATGGCGCCACCTAT
>ERZ724524.2290-NODE-2290-length-12550-cov-3.811525_pt1 | contig 12550 bp, 9 predicted proteins | sample MGYA00376057_ERZ724524 | MGnify/ENA primary metagenome ERZ724524 (study PRJEB28724, sample SAMN07190888) | wastewater metagenome | isolation source: influent of sewage treatment plant in Hong Hong | place: USA: Christiansburg, Virginia | collected 2016-03-01 ...
TTGGTTCCGGCCCCCGTCGAGCTTGATGCCTCACGGCGTCCCACAGGCGGGCCCACGTCGGCCAACAATCAGTGGCTGACCAAGTCGATCGCGGCTCCGGTCCGTGTGTCCGGCATTGTCTGTGAGGTCAACGAGGACAACAACCGCAAGAGCAATTGGATTCAGTACAACACCGTCGTCATCAACCAGGTCGACACCGATCCCAAGAGCAGCACCGGCTGCGGCGGCGTCAATCCTTCGTTCGACGGTGGCCTTGGTACGCGTTTCAACGTCCAGCTTCCCGGAAAAGGCTTCGCGGGGTTTGATCCGGTGATCTTTGCGGGTCAAGAGGCGACTTTCGTCGGCATGCTGCAAAACGGAGCGAGCAAGAGCGGCAAGACACTGTTTTGGACAGCGGTGGTGCGGCGAACCTCGGACGTGTGTCTGAAGCCTCGTGCCCAGTGTCCGTAGTACGCAGCCAAACCATCCTCCTGGCTTGGCACTGACTGGAGGTTCGCCGATGCCTGTGCGGACCAGGCTGGGTGGTGGCTAGAAGAAGCCGCCGATGCCGAGGTTGATGATGAAGCCGCCACTCGGCCCCATCGCTGGGACGGTATTGCCGTACTGGTCGGTCAGCGTCCCCTCGGTGCTGTTGGCGGTGCCAATCTCGCCGACCTTGCGGAAGCGACCCTGGCCACGCACGTCGAAGTTGAACGCGAAGTGCGGGCCGAGACGCCACTCGAATCCGACGCCGCCTTGCACTTCACCAAACCAGTGCGACTCATAGGCGACGGCGTCAAATTGGTACAGCCGCGAGTAGGTCATACCACCGGCACCGACTAGGTATGGCGAGAACAGCCACAGTGGATTGCCCAGGTGGACCCGCATCCCAATGGTCATCGGCACATCAAAGCGCTCGTACTGAAACTCGTTCCAGTACAAGTCTTCCTGCGAGATGCGCTGATACTGAATGCCCATCTCGAGTGTGATCCGAGGGTGAACACGGAACAGCATATCGACGCCACCGCCACCGGTGCTGTAGCTGCCGAACGAGCCGTAGTTGCCATACCCGCCAAAGCGAGCGGCCAGTCCAAACTGGGGACGGAAGCGATCGCCGTACACCAGCGACCGACGACCAACCGGCAGGGCGGGCTGATGGTGCTCTGGCTGATAAACCGGAGCGGGCTGATAAACCGGAGCGGGCTGATAAACCGGAGCGGGCTGATAAACCGGAGCGGGCTGATATCCCGGCTGCGGATAGTTTGGCTGCGGCTGATAGGGCTGCGGTGGAGGCGGCTGATACGGCTGGCCATACCCAACGGGTGGTGGCGCGTAGTAGCCTTCGGGCGGCGGTGGGACATTCGGATCAGGTCCGACCTGAGCGACCGCAGCGCTGGGAAGTGCGAGCGCAATGGTTCCGGCCAACGAGACAAGTAGCTGAGTCCGAGTCATGGCTTGGTTCCTTTCGACGTGCGAGCCGGCCCGTGTCAGACCTAGCTCGCCGCGCAGGTGAAGACTGGTTGTTGGCCTCGTATCGTAGCAGTTTTGATGCCAGCAGACGCTGTCGTCGGGGATCGGCCAGATGTATCGAACGGTTCACGAAGCAGGTCGTGATCGTGAACGGCCGTACGCACGGTCGCTACGGCGGCTACGGTTTGTCGTCGATCCCGGGCAGGTCTTCAATGTTCGGCTGGAGAACGATTTCAATGCGACGGTTTTGTCGCTTGCCGTCATCGGTGTCGTTCGATCCAACCGGCAGCACATCGGCGTACCCCGCCGCAGAGAGTCTGCGTGCGTCCATTCCTTCCTTGATCATCAGGTCGAGCACGGTGAGTGCGCGCTGAGAAGACAGCTCCCAGTTCGACTTGAATCGGGAGTTTTTGCCCGTCGGGACGTTGTCGGTGTGACCGGCGACCTGGAACTTGCGACCCTCGATGCTGCCGAGGATGCGGGTGACCTGGGCAATGGCGTCCTGACCTTCCTTCTTCAGCTCGGTTTTGCCCGGATCAAACAGGATGTTGTCGGGGAGCTTGACCAGCATCTGGCCGTTGCGGACCTCCACCTGGAGCTTGCCCGCGTCCATCATCGCCTTGAACTTGGCGAGCAGGTCGCGGAACGCTTTGCTGCGCTTATCGGCGGCCGCTTTGGCGCGCTCAAGATCCTCGAGGGTCGCGCTCAGCTTGGCCATGCGTTCCAGCAGGTCGGCCTTGTCCTTACCGAGCTTGCCCATGCTGTCTTTCAAGTTGTCGATCGTCCGCTGCAGGTCCGCCTTCTCCTTTTTCAGGTCGGCGATGTCCTGCTCCAGCTTCTGCTTCTGCTTCTCCAAGTCGGTGACCCGCGTCTGGAGATCGGCATTTTCGCGCAGCTTCTGTTCCCACTGCTCTTTGGGAATGCCGCATCCGGCGGCCAAGCCAAGCAAAAGGACAAAGGACAGTGCTCGTTTCATGGGTGCTACTCCGCGTCGTCAAGAAGGAGGCCACAGAGCCCATAGTCGCGGCTCCAGGGCAAACTGACCATCTGTCTATCCTAACCTCAATTGGCCAGTGCTGAAAACGGTTGTCGGCGGCGCTTTTGCGTAGCCAATCAGAGTGTCGAGCCTGCGGTGTGGGGATTTATTGGGCGCGTGGCGTAGACGTTTGGTAAAAAGCGGCCATGGTCGCTTTCTTAGCTTGGCGGTCGCTCGGTTTTCGGCGATGGATTGTGCCGTTTGGTCTCGCGGGTCAGGTGCTGCTATCGGCTTGCAGTCACGGCGGTGCCCGAGAAGGTGGCAACTATGGCGATGGCGGGACTGCCGACCTGCGGACCCCTCACGATTTATCGGTGATGACGGATGGTGGCGATCCCGACGATCTGTCACTGGGCTCGGACCTGGCGATGTCGACAGATTTGGCCGGGCTTGGTGACTTTTCGGCACCATTTGACTTTACGGTGCCAGCGGATATGTCCCTGCCTCCCGATCTGAGTCGTCCGCCCGATATGTCCACTCGACCGCCGTGCATGCGCGGGACGGGCTGGGCGGCGTTTCGTTTTCACTACTCGGGGAGTACCTCGGCGAGCATTGATGCGCTGGGCTTGCCCGATCGCAGCAACTTTGAGGCGGTTCCAGCTCGGTCGACCAGCTTCACCGATGCGCTCCATGGCGGCGGCATCGAGATCGCCAGCGGCAACTGGATCTTGATTCGGTTTAGCGTGGTTGGCCTGACCAGCATTCGAGGGGCGACCTTGTCCGTCTACGGACGGTCCTACAACACTGGTGCGAGCGGAAGCTTTGACGCATGGTCACCGATTTACGGCAGCATCAAGTCACCGACCAACTCGATCTCAAATGCCTGGCCGTACACTTGGACCAGCGTTGACTACTCGGGGAACGTAAAGGTCGGCGATGCGCCCGGTTTGACCGGAATTCGACTCTATGCAGGTCCATCGTCGAACGACTTGGTCATCAACACCGTCGAGCTTTGCCTTGATGCGACCTGACCGCAGGGCGATCTCTCGACGACGTGACCTGAGCACGATACCCTGGTTGGCGATGCGCTGCTGCGGTCGGTGGTTCACGGTGTTCTGCGGGTGTGCGTTCACGATACTTGCTCCCTCGCTAACAAGGGCCGAGGTGCAGTCGGTAAAGCCGGTTGCTACCAAATTGGTGGCTGCCAAGCCAGTGGTGACCAAGCCAGTGGTGACCAAGCCAGTGGATGCGAAGCCCGTCGTGGTAAGGCTGGTGCCACCGGTCCCGGTCCTTCCACAGTACCTGCCGCCGCCACCTTTGGTGTCACCGCTGGAACCGAGTGTTGGTGCAGGGACCGTTGGTGGACTCGCGAATGATCTGGTGTTGCAGCCGCTGCCACCGCCGATACGGCGCGATCCCAAACAGATCCGCGTGGGTGCGCTGATCTGGGCAGCGGGATATCTGCCTGCATTCATCGCTCCGCTGTTGCTGTGGCCCAAGGCCGATACTGCGGACGGTCCCAGCGCGCTCGCGAATTACTCCCTTCTGGTGCCGCTGCTTGGTCCCTACATCTCGGCGATCGCGGCTCCGGCGCAGGCTGAAGAGGGCAACGGCCGTGCGGTCCTTTCGGCCTGGAGTGTTCCGTGGCTCCTGACGAGCGGCCTACTCCAGACCACCGGCTTTGTGATGCTGCTCAGCGGAGCGATCCCTCGTCTCCGTGAGGCTGATGGCATCGCCGTATTGCCCACTTCAAACGGTGCTACGGTCCTGGGCCGCTTCTGAGGTTGCCAATGAAGATACTTCTTACCGGGTGCGCAGGGTTTATTGGCAGTCATCTGGCGAAGCGACTGCTCGATCTCGGCCTGACCGTGGTCGGACTAGACTGCTTGGACGAGACGCTGTATCCCGCCGCGCTTCATCGTGAACAGCTCGCGCCCCTTTTGGCCCGGCCACGGTTCCAGTTTGTCGAAGGTGACATCCTCTCTGCCGGGCTCCTGGCCGAGCTGACAAAAGAGGCATCTGCGGTGATTCATTTGGCCGCACTGGCGGGTGTTCGTCCTTCCCTTGCACAGGCTTGCCGCTACATGCGCTGCAACGTGGAAGGCACCCAGAACGTGCTGGCCGCCTGTCGACAACAAGGAATCCGTCGCATCGTCTTTGCCTCGTCCAGCTCGGTGTACGGAGCACATTCTGCGGTGCCATTTCGGGAAGAAGACCCGGCAGTGCGACCAGCCTCTCCCTACGCCGCCAGCAAGCGGGCCGGAGAGCTTTTGTGCGCAACCCACTGTGACCTCTATGGTGGAGCGATTGCGGCGCTGCGCTTCTTCACCGTGTATGGACCGCATCAGCGTCCTGAGATGGCCATCGCCAGCTTTGCGGCCCGTATCTTGAGAGGCGAGACCGTCTTTTTGCACGGCAGTGGGGACAGCGCCCGCGACTACACTTACATCGACGACATCATCGATGGCATTGTCGCTGCGCTGCATAAGACCAACGACGACTCGCTCGGCCTGCGCTGTTACAACCTGGGCGGTGAACACACTACAACGCTGCGTGAGCTGGTGCGACTTCTGGAGTCGGCTCTTGGTAGCCCGGCGCGGATCGAGTGGCGACCCGACCAGCCTGGCGATGTTCCGATCACCTGGGCCTCCCTCGAGCGGTCCCGCCGCGAGCTAGACTATTCGCCCAAGGTCGCAATTCAGCAAGGCATCGTCCGATACTGCGATTGGCTCAAGGCGCGTCGCGACAACGTCTGAGCCTGCTTCATCGCCGCCCGCTTTCTGTCCGTCCAGTCTGCAAGAAATCACACCCAACGCTGCTGAGTCATCGCCGTTACTTGGCGTGTCCTCGTGGATTTCCTCGTGAGAGGAGCGATTCGCTATGAATCGTTGCGCGCTGTGGTTTTGTGGAATTTGTAGATTTTACTGCTTTGATGAATACATATATGTCTATTGCTGTGTAGATTTGTAATTGATTGATATCACAAAGGCAGGTTGTGTGGTTAATGGTCCGACCGCGTGTTCGTGGTATTCCAGTGTTGGCACTGCGGTGGTCATATACTTGATGTTTCCCGCCTGAGATTAGAAAAAGCGACGCTGTGTCAGATGTTCGCGCTGCATGTCGCAGCTTGTGTTTATTCTCCTTACTTTATCTCACTTATTTCTGTGTGGGTGTAAAATACTTGGATCGGATTCGCTCGCCTGTTTGATATCCTTCTACGCGGTGTTTCGTAATCTGGTCATTGCAAATGTGTTGTAATTGGCGCACTTACGCTACAGCAGTCACCCAGAGCCGAGCCTCCACTTTGGTGGTCGGTCGTCGTGGTGACTGGGGGCTAGCGAAGCGCAGGGGAGGGCGCCATTGATGCTTCTTCTTGCGATCTCGATGATGGCAGGCATGGACGTTGGAAACGGCTCCCGCTATGGCTATGAGGGGGATGCATTCGACAACGTCGGGACGTTCGCCTGCCGAAGGACACTGGCTTCACGATACGGACAGAAGACCTGGCAGAAGATGCGTGACCATGGCGTGGCTCATCGCACGCTGGCATGTGGAACGCGGCTTGGCATCTGTAACCAGCGTACAGGTCGTTGTACCACTGCCTATGTGGTAGATCGTGGGCCTTGGGGCGCACTCAATCACAATGGAGAATGGCACGTTCGGACTGGTAAGTTGCTTCCTGGGGAGCACTATCGTGGAGTGCTCGACCTCCTACCGGGCGTGTATTCGGCAATTGATCTCCAAGGGATCGAAAAGGTCGTATTTTGGCCGATGCCTGATCCCCATCAAGCACAGACAAGCCGCGACAACCGACTGCCACCGCTGCGTAGTTTTGGGCCGAGTCCGTTCGCGTTCTACCTGGCCCCGAGCCATCGCAGCACTCCCTTTCCGCCACTGCGGCCGCATGACCCAAATGTGATGCTGGCCGCCGTCACCGTGACGAAGAAGGAGCGCGTGGGCGAGATCCCTCCACTGCGAGGGAGTGAGCTGCTGCCTGTCGTGCCAGAAATCGTGGCCACAGCCACAACGCCTGCTCCGACAGTTCGTACCGTGTCTCAGACGTTCCCACCACTTCGGGATGCCTACTCGCCAATGCCTGAGGTGCTGGTGCAGTCGCGCTATGGAATGGGTCGCTCGGCCAAGCCGATTGTTCAGCCTTCGACTCGCCCGATACCTGCCAATAGCTAAGCCAACTCAGTCCGCGTTCACTCCTTATGGGAGGGGGCGCGTGTCGTCGTTGGTATATTGAAAAGAGGGAGTGAGGTAGGGCGAGGCCCTGATGAGCCCCGGAGTGCGGCAGAGCTGTCTGTGCTACGACGCAGAGGGAGTGGTGGTTGGCGCGGGCGCGGCGGTGCCTGTGGTGTACAGCGAGCCAGCGCCGTTCGGGTCTTTGTTGCGATCGAGTTTGCCGCTCTTCACCAGGTTGGTGAGGTTGTTGTCGGACTTGCCGCCACGACCCTGGGCTTCCCAGTGCTTGCGAATCTGCTCGGTGGTTGCTCCACCTTGGGCTTTGACGAAGCGTAGAATCAGCTCGTCACCCGTGATCTCGAAAGAGCCCCGGGCCTTGCCCGAAGCCTTGGTGGCTTTGGTGGTCTTGGGAGCCTTGGCCTTGGGAGCCTTGGCCTTGGGAGCCTTGGTGGCTTTGGTCTTGGACGCCTTGGCCTTGGGAGCCTTGGTGGTCTTGGCTGCCGCAGACTTCTTCCCACCACGCTTGCTGGCGGTAGTAGCCGTCGCTGTGGCCTTCGCTCCGCCACCCTTCTTCGGGCCACGCTTCTTGCCAGCCGACTCCTTGAGGAGGCGATCTAGGCCGAACATGCGGAAGGTGTTTTCGATCTCTTCGAGAGCGCGGACGTGCTCCTTGCGGATCGTCGTGAGCTGCTTGATGAGATCCTGAAGTTCATTCGAGGTGCTGCGCTTCTTCATGATGATTCCTTTGCGAGCTTAGTAGTAGTGCTGGAAACGGAGCGAAAGGTACATGAGAGGAACGGAGGGTACAAGAGCCAATCGCGACAGAATTGCGAAAGGTGTTTGTGGGCCGCTCTCTGTGTCCTTTCTTCGAAGGAAAGTAGGCGCAGATAGGTAGCTTTGGGAGTCCTCTGTGAAGGCAAGGGGAGGCCAAGGGGAGGCCAAGGGGAAAGCAAGGGGAGGCCAAGGGATGGCCAAATGATGGCTTGTCGGGAAACAAAATTGCCGCGAACCCAGGAGCTTGCTGAGGGGTCCGTAGCACTGCGGTTTGGGATGCGCTGCCGAGTTGGGGGCTGATGCAGGGCCCGGGGGCGATAGATTGAGCAGCGAAACGCTCGATCTGGCACAGCTCGCTTGCTATAGTCGCGGCGATTCTCGGATCGACAGATCCGTTACCGTCGTCAAGGAGTCGCCATGTCGCTAGTTCCAAGTCGCCGCAGGGTTTCCGTGGGTAAGGTGGGGCGGGGCGTTCTGACTGGTTTGCTGCTGCTCGCGGCCTGTAGTCCGGCCCGTGTTGGCGTTGATGAGGACGCTCGCGATGGAGGCGAAGATCCTTCTGCGGACATGACCATGGGTCCACGCATCCCGTGTGGTCCTGACCAGCCGTGTCCCACCGGATGGCTCTGTCATATGACGCAGTGTGTCCCCGACCGTGGCACTTGCTGCTCGGACAACGACTGTCAAAATGACACTCGCTGTAGTGTGCAAGTCGGCGATGGTGGGAGCTGCGGGATCTGCCTCGATTGGAAAGACGGCGATTCGGACGCGATGTGCAAAGGCAATGGCTTTTCCGCGACCGAGTTCAAGGCGCCGGTGGATCACTGCCAATGGCCTCCCAAAACGGGCCCGGCTCCGAGTGCTCGCGATGTGGTGATGACGCCGCTTGTGATCGATTTGGATGGGGATACGTTCCCCGAGATCATCTTTGCGCCGCAGACCGGTGCCGGACCTAGCCGCCTGGTGGCGATGTCCGGCAAAGACTGCGCGGTTCGTTACGATGTTGCGGCCAACCTGCAGGGCTTTTCGCAGATTGCAGCGGCGGACCTTGATGGTGACAAGCGTCCAGAGATCGTCGGCATCTTATCGACAGGAGCACCGGGCTCGGGTCATCCGGTCGCAGTGTTTGAGGGCACCACGGGCAAGCTATTGGCAAGCAGCGGTGAGTCCTATTCACTGTCCGGTGGTGTGGCGTTCGACTGTTCGGGTCCGGCGATTGCGGATCTCGATGGCGATGGCAAGCCCGAGATCATTGTCGGTGGAATGGTGCTGCGCTGGAACAAGGTCAAAGGTCAGCTAGATAAGGTGTTCAATACTCCGGTGTCGGGCGCGACCTGGGGAACCCTGACTTTGGTGAACGACATGGACGGAGACGGCAAGCCGGAGATCATCTCGGGCAACCGCATCTTCGATGGGTTGACCGGGGCCGACAAGACGCCGACCTCTATGATCACGCTCGCGCAGGGGGGCTACTCGGCGATTGGTGACTTCAACAAAGACGGCAGCCCTGATCTGGTGTTTGTGCAGTCTGCGAGCGGTGATCAAAAGGTCGCGGTGATCGATGTCAAAGCCGATAAGTTCCTGATGTCACCGACCACCATTCCCAACGGATGGGGTGGGCCTCCTACGGTGGCGGACTTTGACGGGGATGGGACTCCCGATTTCGGGACGGCAGGGCCGCGCTCCTATTACGTGTTCTCGCTCGACTGCTTGAAGACTCCCAAGCCAGCCAAGTGTCGTGGATCCCTTCCAGGTGTGCTGTGGAACACCGTGACCAAAGATCAGTCCTCGGGCGGTACCGCATCCTCGGTCTTTGACTTCAACGGCGATGGTCGAGCCGAGGTCGTCTACCGAGATGAGTGCTGGCTGCGCGTCTACAACGGTCCCGATGGCAAGACCGTGTTTGCGCGACCGATCACGTCTGGCACCGCGCTCGAGATGCCGATTGTCGCTGATGTCGATAATGACGGACACGCCGATCTCATCGTTCCCTCGGATTCGATCCAGGGCAACGGCTACTGTGCAGACCAGAACCCAGAGCGCGACACCGGCATGGCCCACACCGGCGTCACCCAGGGTGTGTTCATCCTGAAAGATCCCATGAATCGCTGGATGCCGTCGCGCTCAATGTGGAACGAGCACTCCTACCACATCACCAACGTCAACGATGACGGGACAGTGCCAGCTTCCGAGACCCCGAATTGGACTTCGTACAACAACTATCGACAGAACATCCAAGGCACGCTGGTGAAGACGGTGCCGCTACCGGATGCCACAAGTCGCGGCTCGACCTCGCCAGATCAGACGGACTGTTCCAAGCAGTGGAAACTCTACGCGCAAATCTGCAACCGAGGCTCGGATCTGATCGCGGGCATGCTGCCGGGTACGTTCTATCAAAAGGATCCACGGGTCGAAGCGTCGAGCGCAATCTGTGTGGCGTATACGACCGCGCCGATTCAGCCAGGAAAGTGCGAGGTTGTAAGTTGTCCGTGGATGAATCCGCCGCAGGGTACGGTGGATCTGTGGTTCCGAGCCAATGACGATGGCAAGGGAGCGCGTCCGCAGCCGCAGTGCAAAAACGGAAATGATCTGGCGTTTATGCCGGGTACGCGCTGTACGCAGGGTCCGGGCTAGTACATATTGGCGCCGGGAGGGGGCTGATTGGTCGATGGCGGGGCCTCGGGTTTGGCTGGCTGAGCAGCGGCAGCAGCGGCCTCCCAGGCCTTCTTGGCTTCATCGACGATGTCCTCTGGCTTGATCTCGCCCGCGATGATGCGGCGGATGGTCGGGAAGAAGTCGGCGGCGGTCTTGACCGTCAGGCGGAACATCGCCTGGACTTCGTTCGGACGAATCGAGCCGCGTGGATAAATCGGCAGGTACAGTCGATAGGCAACCAGGCCGTGCTGGTGATTGAGGTCGAAGCCCGGGATCGCCAGCGCGTGGTTGAGCCTCGTGACCGCATCGCTCACGATCAGCAGCTTGTCCGCAGGAACCTCTATCGGCAGCGCTTGGATGAACTGGACGACGCCATCAGAGTCCTGCCAGCGCATCAGCAGCACGCTATCCAGTTCACCACGCTGGGTGGGAATCTGCACCGTCTGCTCGGCGATGTCGGTCTTGTGAAGAACGCCGTCCTTTTCGAGTAGCTTGACGAGGTCGGGGAAGTTGCCAATCGAGGTCGGATCAGTGGCCATGGAAGACTCTCCTTGCGGATGTTCGAGTAAGGACTTGTGGCGGTGGGGAATCACAGAGGGCGTAGTCACACAGTGAAGCTCCTAAGGAGCGCCCCCCTCGGCAATGGTTCGGACCGCTTAGCTCGTTATGTTACAGGCTTTGGAAGAAAGATGAAACGGCGGACTTACCAGCCGGAGAGGAGCTTTTTCGCACCGCCAGCAATGGCCCCACCGACGTTCTTGGCACCATCCCACGCGGAACTTGCAGCGCTACCGATTCCGGAGGCAATGCTCTTGCCGGCAGTACCGATGCCCGTCAGCACCGACTTGCCCGTGTCGAGTGCACCTTTGCCGAGTGCCATCGCGCCGGAGCCGATGCCCTTGATCACTGAGCCGGCTGCGTCAGCGCCTCCCTTGAGGATGCTACCGGCACCGCCCACGAGCCCCTTACCCATGGTGCCCAGGCCAGCCAGTGGCGAGCCAGAAAAGATCTGTCCCGCACCCTGGAGGATCGATCCGCCGCCCTGCTTGAGGCCATCCCAGGCAGCTCCCGCGCCTCTGCCGATGCCGGACAGTGCGCTGTTCGCTGCGTTGCCGAGCCCGGCCCCCGCCTCGCCGATCGCTTTGCCGGTGCCACCCACAGCCTGGAGCAGTCCGTTGCCAATCCCGTTGCCCGTATCGTAATTGGCCAGAGCGCCGGACTTGTCCGCGAGCCACTCCGCAGCGCCAGTCCCCAGGTGCGCAAGTCCCTTGGGAATGCCCAGCAAGCCGCGTCCGACTCCGCCTAGCACATCCTCGGCACCACCTAGCAGGCCTTTGCCCGCGTTCCACAGACCCGAGCCAAGACCCTTGGCACCTTCCCAGGCTCCGGATGCAACCCCACCAAGTGCCTGACCGGCACCTGAAAGCAGCCCACCGGCACCGTCCATGAGCCCTTTGCCCATGCCGCCGAGGCCGCTCAGGATGTTGCCCGACATCATCTGCTTGAAGCCGCCGACCATCTCCGAGCCGCCCTTTTTGGCACCATCCCAGGCGGTGCTCATCCCGCCGGTAATGCCGTGCATGGCGCTCATAAATCCGTTTTTGATACCGGCACCGACATCCTTGACGCCGGTCAGCAGGCCGCCGCCCGCCTTGGCGATACCCGTGATGACGCCTTCAATCGGGCCACCTAGGCCATTGCCGAGAAGCTGGCGGAGTCCCTCGAAGAAGTGGCGGTCGCCCTGGACATCTTTGTCGTGATGCGTGACCGAGTCTCGCTTCTGGCCGAACTCATTATTGTCCGCGTCAATGTATTTGTTTTTCCCTTTGTCATCGACCTGGCCGGTGTTGTGGAGCAGGTTCGCGGTGTGCGAAGCGCCAATGTCACCGACTCCCGCGCCTGGAACGTGGTGCTCGTAGAAGTTGCCGTCCAGCTTCTGTTCGCCAGCGCGATGCACGATGTCACTAGAGACGTAGTGATGGTTGACCTTTACGCCCTCAGCCTTGTTGGCATTGAACTTGGCCGCGTCGGCGGCGTCGACACCGGGAGCCTGGAAGGTCGTGACCGCACCGATGCTGGCTGCGTGCTCTGCGGCGGCTTTCTGGGCCAGCGCTCCGCCCAGGCTGTGTCCGGTGACTTCCAGCTTCTGACCCGGCGCGACTTTCATCAGGTCGTCGATCGCCTTCTTTGAGCCTTCGTACTGGCGCTGACCGATCGTGCCGTCGGTGAGGTCGCTCCGCCAGTCGACCATCTTTTCGTTGAACTCGCTGCCACGGAATGCGACAACTGGTGCCGTGCCGGACTTGGGATCGATCGGCTCGAAGCGCACGGCGTACATACCGGAGTCGGTATTTCCCAGTGCACCGCTTCCACGAACCTCGGGGCCGATCTTGTAACCCCACTGCTCTAGGAATTTTCTATCGGCAGCGGTGTAGCCGCCTTCACCGGCTTTGCCCTTGTCATCACCGTTGACGCTCGGGTCTTTGTAGCACAGCTTGGCGGCGGCCT
>ERZ724524.2297-NODE-2297-length-12522-cov-4.560440_pt1 | contig 12522 bp, 13 predicted proteins | sample MGYA00376057_ERZ724524 | MGnify/ENA primary metagenome ERZ724524 (study PRJEB28724, sample SAMN07190888) | wastewater metagenome | isolation source: influent of sewage treatment plant in Hong Hong | place: USA: Christiansburg, Virginia | collected 2016-03-01 ...
GTTGTTCTGGCTGGAACTCATGCTGCCGTTGGCCAGCACAATGCCGGCGCGGCCGGTGGGTTTGAGGTGGTGCAGCATGTGCTGCAACCAGGCGTAGTTGGCGTTGCCCGGCGGCGGGTCGCCATACACCCAGCGCGCATCGCCCATCAAGCTGCCGTGCCACCAGTCGCTGATGTTGAAGGGCGGCCCAGCGACAACAAAGTCGGCGCGCAAGTTGGGGTGCTGGTTGTGGGTGAAGGTGTCGCCCGGCTCGCGCCCCAAGTTGAAGTCAATGCCGCGAATCGCCAAATGCATGACCGCCAGCCGCCATGTGGTGGGGTTGGCATCTTGCCCGTAAATCGACAAATCACCCGGTTTGCCGCCGTGGGCTTTCGAGTACTCATCGGCCAGCACAAGGGTGCTGGCTGCGCCGCAGCAAGGGTCGTAAATCTGCCCATGAACCGGGGCGAGTACAGACACCAGCAACCAATCGACGCTGCGCGGGGTGTGATCGTCACCGCCGCGCTTGCCTTCGGCGCTGGCGAACATGCCCAGAAAGTACTCGTACACCTGCCCCAGCACGTCGCGGGCGGTGGTGGCGTTGTCGCCAAAGCCGATGGTGGAGATCAGATCGACCAGTTCGCCCAGCTTGCCGTCGGGCAGTTGGGCGCGGGCGTAGCGTTTGTCCAAGATGCCTTTGAGCTTGGGGTTTTCCAGCTCAATCAGCGTCAGCGCTTCGTCAATGCGCTTGCCGATGTCGGGCTGCTTGGCGGCGGCGCGCAGCGCTTCCCAGCGGGCGGGCTCGGGCACCCAAAAGGCGTTCACTTCTTTGTAGTAGTCGCGGTCTTCGAGTTCGGCGGCGATGTCTTCGGGGTCGGCGTCGCCGTAGAAGTAGTCATCGTCCGGGTCGGTCAGGCGCAGGCGCACTTCGGCGTGGCGTGCGGCAAAGGTGTCAGAGATGTATTTGACGAAGATCAGCCCGAGCACCAAGTGCTTGTACTCGGCGGCGTCCATGTTGGCGCGCAGTTTGTCGGCGGTGGCCCAGAGTGTTTTTTTGATGTCGTCCAGCATGTCGCAGTGCGTTCCCGAAATTTGGTGTCGGGCGATTATGCGGTTCAGACCACGATGGCAAAAACGCCAGCCCAGGCCCAAACCGGACATTTGTTGACCGCAAGAACTCTTCTTTTTGTACGGCAATTTGCCGTATCATCAACCACCAAAGGAGCCCACCATGCCCGCAGCCACGTCCACCGCCCGCCTTGAAGCCCGCATCACTCCCGATTTGCACGCGATGTTCAAGCGCGCAGCCGAACTTCAAGGGCGCACCATGACGGATTTCGTCGTGGCAGCCGTCTATGAGGCGGCGCAACGCGCCATCGAACAAGCTGATGTGATGCGCCTGTCGCTGGCAGATCAGCAGTGCTTTGCCCAAGCTTTGCAATCGCCGCCGCCACCGACACCGGCCTTAGAGCGCGCTTTCGCCCGCCGCAGTCAGTTGTTGCGCCAACAATGAGTGAGGTGCCGTTTCAGCTCGCGCCGCTGGGCGCGGAACATGAGCGCGCCGCGTTCCATAGCGATTCGGAACCGTTGAACCGCTACTTTCATCAGCAGGTGACCCAAGACATTCGCCGCCGGGTGGCGACTTGCTTTGTGGCTTTGAGCGACACGCAGCGCATTGCGGGCTACTACACCTTGGCTTCGGCCAGTTTGTTGCTGGCAGATCTGCCGCCCAATCTGGGCAAGAAGCTGCCCCGTTACCCCAGCGTTTCGGCGGTTCGGATGGGTCGTCTGGCCGTTGATCAAGCATTCAAGGGCCAGGGATTGGGTGGCGCGCTGCTGGCCGATGCGCTTGACCGCGCCGCCCGCGCCGAGATTGCCGCCTATGCCTTGGTGGTGGATGCCAAGGACGAACGGGCGGCAGCGTTTTACCGGCATCACGGCTTTATCACGCTGCCCGACTCGCCGTTGACGCTGTTTTTGCCGCTGGCGACAGTTCAGGCGCTACGTTGACGTTGGCAGCGACTACTGCCCCATCAGACGAACCCAGTTAGTTCATTTCAACCACAAAGTTTTCGCGGCTGCGGCGTACTTTTTTGAGGTTCAACAGCCAGTCGCCTTCGTCTGCGTGGTAGCCCAAAGGCAGCAACAAGACGCTGCGCAGGCCGCGCTCTGGCAATCCGAGAATGTCGTCTACGGCTTTGGGGTCGAAGCCTTCCATCGGCGTGGCGTCAACTTGCTCTTCGGCGGCGGCGATCAAGGCGGTGCCCAAGCCAATGTAGGTTTGGCGGGCGATGTGCTGGTGATTCACTTCGGCATCGCGGGGCACGTAGGTGCTCAACACCTGCTGGCGGTAGTTTTCCCAGCCTTCGTTTTTGACGCCGCGCACGTCGTTGACCAGATCAAACATCATGTTGATGCGGTCGGCGGTGTAGTTGTCCCAGCCCGCGAACACCAAGAGGTGGGAGCAATCGACGATTTGGGCTTGGTTCCACGCGACGGGCACGATTTTTTCGCGCAATTCTTTGTTGGTCACCACGATGACTTCATAGGGCTGCAAGCCGCTGGAGGATGCGGTCAGGCGAATGGCCTCGACGATGCGATCAACCTTGTCTTGGGGCACAACTTTGGTCGGGTTGTACTTTTTGGTGGCGTAACGCGATTGCAGCTTGTGGATCAGATCGGACATGAAGTCGCTTTCAAAATAGAACAGAGCCTCGGAGTTGGGGAGAAGTTGTGCAATTGCAAGACCTGCAAAGCACGGTCTATTTCCCGATGTACCAATACAGGCGCGATTTAAATGAGCGGCCACCGCTTGGAGCCGTGCGCTCGGCGGGTGCAAAGCCGCCTTTGCTGGAGCAGCCCATGCAAAAGTTGACGACGGAGCCATCGTCCAAACTCAAGCGCCCACCCACGGGCGAAGGCGGAAAACCGTTGCCAGCCACGTTGTCTGACCGGGATGAGTTCAGCGGCTCTGCGTTGGTGTAGCTGATGTTGTAGACCCAGCTGCGGCCCAAATGGGCGCTGCAAGCATGGCCCACCCGATCTGCGGGCTGGTGCGTGCTGAAGCTGACGGTGCCAAAAATAGTCAGCGCCGAAGTGACCACCTGTTCACCAGCAGCCAGTCCCAAATACCAGCCTTTGTCGCTGACTGAGGCGGGTGATTGATCGTCCGCAGCAATGAATGTCAGCGATGCTTTGCAAATCAAATAACCGCCACACGCGGCAAACTGCGAAGTTAACCAAGAACTGTCAGCGGGTTTGTCTTTGATGGCAAAAAAGTAATTGGTCACGCTGTGTGCTGCGGCATAGTAACTCACGGGTTTTTCACGTTCGCCCGAACCTAGCATGATGTAATAAGTGATGCTATCGGCGGTCACAACGCTGGGGGCAAATCCAAATTTTCGATTGGCGACGGCATCTGTGCAAATAGATGGCGCATTGCAACCCAAAGAGGCAATTTGAGTGATATTCCATGTCGCTGTTCCGCCGCTGCCGAAAGACAGACGGTACACATTGCCGCCCATGTCAGCAGTATATCCATAAAGTGCTTTTTTATGGTTATCTACTACCAGCGTGGTATCGGCAATGACGCTGCGCGCTGTATCAAAAGAGCGCACCAAAGCACCCGTTAATGCATCAATGACATAAATTTTATTTCCCTAGATGGTGCCCCCAGAACCCGACACGCAACGATGATTGCGACCGCCGGGAGTTAATGCGTCAGCATCTTCACAGGTGTCATAACCGCCGCCCATGATAAGCAATGGCGCAGCGCCCGCACCATAGCCTTGGGCATACATGACTTTCAAGGATGACCATGTTTGCCCTATGCCTGCAAATCCTGCGCTGCACCCGATGTCATCTGCCGCATGGGGGCAGCCTATTTTCCAGAGCAATTCGGGGTTGGTTGCCGTGGTCACATCAAAAGCATAAACCACGCGGCCACCACGGCGCATGGGCGCATACACATGAACACGGCCATTGCTTTGCAGCGCAGTGATAGGGCCGTCCATTCCATAATCTTTGGGTGCTGCACCGGGAATCAATGAACCGGCCATTTGAATGGGCGGCGAGTTTTGATACAGGCGCTGTATTTTTCCGTAAAACTCTGGCGGCATGAATGACCATAACTCCTGTCCCGCCGCGAATGTGGCCGTACCCGCCACCATCGATGCATTGCGGTTGCCATGAACGGCGCGCAACATGCCATCATTGCCGCCATAAAAAACCACCACTTGGGGCGATGTGTCGGTGCCGTAGTTCACTGCAACAGGGCGCGAGTGCAGCACATCACCATGCACCGAGGGGCGCATGGCCGTGCTGCCCATGTCCAGTTCATCAGGTTCATGGTTATTCAAACCACGCGCCCAATCCACCAATGCGGGAGTTAATACGCTGGTCACATCGCTATTGGATGTAGAGAAATTGGTTAACTCCGTGCAGTTGGCAAACACCGCAGCGCATGTTTTGACATTGCGACTTCCCGGCGTGGTTGCGCGCAAAACATAAGCCTGCCCGCCCTTTTCAATGATATTGCCATCAGGGAAATTGGAAGCTTTGAGTTGTGTTGCCGTCGCGTTGAAGCCCGTGAGTGCAGCGCAATCTCCCTTTAAATCATCGGCCCAATAGGTATCAACTGACGCGGGAGTCCAGTAACTGCGGGCGCAGCTTGTGATAAACCCTGTGCTTGGATTGATGGCATCAGCATTTGATGCATCCAATAAGGCCAATGAGCCAGAAGCCCTGCCCAGTTTGTATTGCTTTAAATTCCCATCCCACCTGGGATTGAGCCGACCATCAGGCCGAAACATGCCCATGAAAATCTGATTCAGGTAGACACCTTGGGTATTTGAACTCATGGGCAAACTGACTGAAGACCATGCGCTGTTAACGGATTGAGTTTGAAGAATAACAGTTCTGATTGCCGCACTCAATTCATCAGCATTGTTGACTGCAAAGTATTGACCGCCGCCAACCTCGGTTGAACCCAGCTTGGTCAGGTGCGCGGCATATTCGGTATTACAGGTCGAGCCTAATATGCCGATGCTGTCAACCTTAATGCCCTGGCCTTTCATGTAAAGCGCCCAATTTAATGCATAAGCGCCTTTTGATTCACTGGTTTCTAAAACCGCAGGACTGCCGCAACTGGTGCTGATGGTATCGGTGATGAGGGTTTTCTCTTTGGTACTTGCGGGTGGATTAGCCCACTGCGCTGCATTGGAGCTGCGCCCTTCTAATGGGCCACGCGGGCTGTTGGCATCATTGGTTTGATCACCCGGCTTGGAGTTATGGTGGTTGGCATTGCCGATCAATACGATATGACGCTCTGTACAACCCACCGAAGGTGCCATGCTGGAATAAGACCGCCCAGAAATACCCGTATGGCCGGTGTAATAGGCCCAGGTTTCTTGCATGGCTGCGCCATTGGCATGGTTGTTACTTTGGAGGTTGTGAATCACGGCGCAGCTGCTGTCTTTGCTGCCATGAGTGGTCGTCCAGCAGCGGATCCATTCCAACATCCGCGTTTGATTGGCGCGGGTGAATGGTGTCAGTGGCATCAACAGGCAGCCTCCGGCTTCGCCCACGCAACTGGCAGTCAGCGTGTTGCTGCTGGGGTTGAACTGCTCCATGCCAGCGCCGTTAAAACCCATGATGCCGACACTGAACGTGGCGCTTGATGTCGCGGGCAAGGCGCTCAAGGCCGCATACAGCCCGCATTGCGCCAGCGCTGCGGCTTGGCCGTCTAACAAAGTGGCTGCCGTGCCTGTGCCATCGGTTTTCACCACGCCCGACGGGGTGATGCTGCACCGCTGGGAGCTGGCGCTGGCAGAAAAATTCGCCGACGTGTCGAGCACGAACATCAACTGCGGCGCGTCGGTGCCGGTGGTCGAACCTGCGCCAGCGTAGATGTCAATGTCTTCGGCTTGCGCCGAACCGGCCAGTAACAACAGCACCAGCAAGCCGCGCTTGAGATAGCTCCAAATCATGGTTTCACTTCCCTGCAAATGAAGGTGTAGGTCTCAAGGGCAGACTGCCGACTTTTGCGCGTCTGACAGCAACACGCGCACGCCTTGGCGCACCCGCACGGTGGCACCCGTGGTCGCATCCGTCACCTTGGCATCCACATCCCAATCGACGCTCCAAGTCGTGCCCGAGACGGCGGCGTGCAACTCGCTGTCGCTGGGCGGCGCGCCGGCATAACTCACGGCACGCAAACAAACCGGCACGGCCATGCTGACCACGTAATCGGTCACGCCGTCTTGGTTGATGTCGATGTTGTAGGCGCTGGCGCTCAGCGTGGTGCTGGCAAATGCGGTGCTGATGAATTGCTCGGTGGCGCGATGGGCGGCGGCCAACGCTTCGTCATGCACTTGCATGTTGCGCACGGACTTCGCATTGGACGTACTGGCGCTGAATGCGGCCACCACCACCACGGTCATCAGCACCATCATGATCAAGCCGATGATGAGCGTCACGCCGCGCTGGCGGCCTCTGCGCACTCGGCGCATCAGGGTGTCTCCCGGCGCGAGGCCACGTTCATCAAGCGCATGGTTTGTGAAAACAGATGGCGCTTGTAGCCGTCATTGAACGGCCCCAGCGTGGTGCTGCCCATGTGATAGGTTTTGGTGTCGCGGTAGCCCGCAGAGGTGGCGCTGTCAGAGCTGCGCACCAGCACATAAATTTTGACGGCCACCACATTCATCAACTGGGCGGCGGTGCAGGGCGTGGCGGTGGTGCAGCGCACATAAGCGCCGTCGGGCACGCCATCGCCTCGGTTGGTGGGCGTGGTTTTCGCGGCATCGGCCCACACAATGGCGCTGCTGTAGTCCACGTCAGCGCCTGATCGGCTTTGGCTGTCGATGCCGTACTCCACGCGAAAGCCTTCCACGCCTTCAATCACCGATTCGGCGGCTTTGTGTTGCAGCGTGCCACCCGAGAGGTCAAAGTCCGAACGCATCAAGGTGGGAATGCCGTCGCCCACGGTCACTGCGTAGTTGCGCACGTAGTACAACGTGGAGACAAAGCGCCGGGCCTCTTCCGCCGTGGTGCAATTGCGCTTGAGTCCCGGAAAGGTGGCGGTGCCCATCACCGTAGAAGTCGCCGCCGCCAAGGTGAACGCAGCGGCGCTGCCGCAGCGGTTGGTCTGGAAATAGAGCTTGCCGACGGCCAAATCTTGGCATTCCGGCGAGTCAGGATCGCCGGGCACGCAAGTGTCCGCATGGCGCACCACCAGCACATCGGTGCTGGCCTTGGGGTTGGTGACGATGTTGGCGCACACCGGCAAAGTCGGCGATGGCACGGTGGCCGCAATGTCATAGCCGTGCACCGCGATGCCCACCATGTTGATGTGATCTTGCGCCGTCCAAGTTGCAAACGGCTTGCACGGGTCGGGCACGGCGGCAGGCACATCAGCAGGCACGCCAGCCCCCGACAAATCATCAAATGCGGGGATGTGGCCCGCCCAAAATCCCGCATGAGAAACATCCGCGCCCAAGAGCTGCAAAGAAAACCGTCCGTTTTCCACAATGGCGCTGGACTTGTTCATCTCTTGGTTGCTGCGGTTGACGTTGATGAGCAGCGTGATCAACGCCAGCACCATGAAAACGCCAATCAGCATGGCGATCATCAGCTCCACCAAGGTGAAACCAGACTGGCGCAAGCGGCGTGAGAAAAGCGTCGTCATAGGCGTCAATCAGCGGCTCAAGGCGATAAATCGGCGAGCCGCACCAAGGTCGTGACCGCGCGCCGACAGCGGTCGTCGGCGCAGTCTGAGCCGATACTGCCGTTGTAGCTGCCCGCGCCACACGCCACACCTGCGGGCGGTGGCGATAGCGCGATCTGGCCTTGCCAAGCGACGGTCACCAAGTAGTCGCCGTTGACGTTTTCAATGCAGCCTCGGCCATTGACCAATCCACCCGTCGTGGCCGTCACGCCGCCAACCACGACGGTTTCGGCAGCACCTTGCAAGGCGTTGCACCACTCGGCCAAATCCAGCTGCGCCACGGTGGCCGTGCCCGTCGGGCAGCTTGCACCCGCGCCCAAGGGACTGCTGACCGCCACCAGATACGCACTGGCATGACTGCGATTGGTGGAGATGCGGCTCACCATGTCAGACAAAAGCAGCAAGGCTTGGCTGCGTTGATATGCATCCAATTCAGTGCGCTGGAGGTGGACTTGCGCCCCGGCCAAACCCAGCAAGCCGATGGACACGATGACCAAAGTGACCAGCACCTCGATCAGCAGCACGCCGCGTTGTCGCCGATTTGCCGCAGCACGGGACGGGGCTACCATCTGTCAGTCGGAGCCTTCACCCCTTCGCTGCTGAGCGTCAAGGTGCCATCGCTGGCTTGGGAGTTGATCGGCGTCATGGTGATCAAAAACGTGGGCGGGGCTGTCGCACTGGCTGTCAGCGCGATGCTGTAGGTGTAGTACGGGCTCACTGAAGTCGGCAGGTTGTAGCCACTGCTTTGCAGTGTCGTGGCGCTGGCGTAGGAGCGATCAGCCATCAAAAATTGATGCTCACGGCTGGCGATGTCCATTGCCGCAGCTTGCGCGCCAACCCGGCGGCCTTTGAGCACATGCTGGCTGTAGGCCGGATAGGCCAGCGCACTCAAAACGCCAACGATGGCCATGACGACCACCAACTCCACCAGCGTCAAACCTTGTTGATTGAGATGCACCGCAGAAATCTCCATGACACGAAACCCATCAGGGTGCTGCAACAATGCTAGTTGCCGCCCGGATTGCGCCCGTCTAGGGACAGACCGACGGCATGAATCAACGGAATCAACGGTAATCTCTGCATGTCCCCTCACATGGAAATGGCGCTGGCCTGCGCCCACGCCGCCACCGGCCTGTCTGAACCCAACCCGCGCGTGGGCTGTGTGCTGACCGACGCACACGGCCACGTCATCGGCCAAGGCCACACCCAGCAAGCCGGTGGCCCGCACGCCGAAGTCATGGCCTTGCGCGACGCGGCAGCACGCGGACTGCCCACCGCCGGAGCCACCGCCTACGTCACGCTAGAGCCCTGTTCGCACCACGGGCGCACCGGGCCGTGCTGCGATGCGCTGATTGCTGCGGGCATACGCCGCGTGGTGGCCGCTTGCACCGATCCCAATCCGCTGGTCGCCGGTCAAGGGCTGGCGCGCTTGCAAGCCGCTGGTGTCGAAGTGGAAGTCGGCGCGGGCGGTGCTGAAAGCCAGGCGCTGAACATCGGTTTCTTCAGCCGCATGGTGCGCGGCACGCCGTGGGTGCGCATGAAGATGGCCGCCAGCATGGACGGTGTCACCGCCCTGCACAACGGTGCCAGCCAGTGGATCACCAGCCCCGAAGCCCGCGCCGACGGCCACGCCTGGCGCAAACGCGCCGGGGCGGTGCTGACCGGCATCGGCACCGTGCTGGCCGACAACCCGCGTCTGGATGTGCGGCTGGTCGCCACGCCGCGCCAACCCGATCTGGTGATTGTGGACAGCCAGCTCGAAACCCCGCTGAATGGCGCGCTGTGGGACGTGCCGCGCCGGGTTTGGATTTACGGCGCAGCCGATCACCCCGAGCGCCGCGCCGCCTTGCAAGCGCGTGGGGCGGAGGTCACGCTGCTGCCCAACCCGCACGGCAAAGTCGATTTAGCCGCCGTGATGCGCGACCTAGGCCAGCGCGGCATCAACGAGCTGCATGTGGAAGCGGGCTACAAACTCAACGGCTCGCTGCTGCGTGAAGGGCTGGTGGACGAAGTGCTGCTGTACCTCGCGCCCAAGCTGCTCGGGCCAGGATTGGGTTTGGCGAATCTGCCCGAATTGACCGCGCTGGCGCAAGGCGTGACGCTGCAATGGCAAGACGCCACCCGCATCGACCCCGACCTGCGACTGCTGGCGCGGCTGCCCCAGCGGGTGAGCTGGGCCGCCTGATTTACCGCTCAGTTGCCTTGGTACAAGGGCAAGACACCCAATCCCTGCGAAAATGGCCGGATGTTTACTGGAATCATCACCGGAGTGGGGCGCATCGTCGCCGTCCGCGACCTGGGCAGCTCTTTAGACCACGGCAAGCGCCTCAGCATTGAAGCGCCTGTGGATTTCCTCAACGACGTGGGCCTGGGCGACAGCATCGCCTTGAACGGTGCCTGCATGACGGTGACCACGCTCGACCTGCCAGCGAGCCAGTTCACCATCGACATCTCCGCAGAATCACTGCGCAAAACAGCGGGGCTCGACCAACCCGGCCCCATCAACCTCGAAAAAGCCTTGCGCGCTCATGACCGCTTGGGCGGGCACATCGTGTCGGGGCATGTGGACGGCATCGGCCACATCAGCCACTTGGCGCAAATCAGCGAAAGCTGGGAACTGCGCGTGCAAGCTCCGCCCGAGTTGGGCAAGTACTTGGCCTACAAAGGCTCCATCACCATCAACGGGGCCAGCCTGACCGTCAACAGCGTGGCCGACAGCGCCGCCGGTTGCGAAGTCAGCATCAACCTGATCCCGCACACCATGCAAAACACCGCCTTGGGCGCGCTGCAAGTGGGCAGCCGCGTCAACTTGGAAATCGACTTGATCGCGCGCTATGTGGAGCGCATGCTCAGCGCCACCGCAACCTCCATCACATTGCCCGCCAAGGATCTCGCATGACCGCCGCTGCTCTCACCCCCGTCGCCATCAGCCCCGTCGAAGACATCGTGGCCGAGATGCGCGCTGGCCGCATCGTGATCTTGGTGGACGAAGAAGACCGCGAAAACGAAGGCGATTTGGTGCTGGCCGCTGACCACGTCACCCCGGAAGCCATCAACTTCATGGCCCGCTTTGGCCGTGGCCTGATCTGCCTGACCCTGACCCGCGAACGCTGCGAGTACCTGCGCTTGCCGCCGATGGCTGCCCGCAACGGCACCGTGTACAGCACCGCCTTCACCGTGTCGATTGAAGCGGCTGAGGGCGTGACCACCGGCATCTCCGCCGCTGACCGCGCTCGCACCGTTCAAGCCGCCGTGGCCGCCCATGCCGTGCCCGCCGATTTGGTGCAACCCGGCCACATCTTCCCGCTGCAAGCGGTGGACGGCGGCGTGCTGATGCGTGCCGGTCACACCGAAGCCGGTTGCGATCTGGCCGGCATGGCAGGTTGCTCGCCGTCAGCCGTGATCTGCGAAATCATGAAGGACGACGGCACGATGGCCCGTCTGCCCGACCTGCAATTGTTCGCCGCTGAGCACGGTTTGAAGATCGGCACCATTGCTGCGTTGATTCAGCACCGCAGCCACAACGACTCGCTGGTCGAGAAGATCGGCACCCGCACGCTGAACACGCCCTATGGCGAATTCACCGCCCACGCCTTCCGCGACAAGCCCAGCCAATCGGTGCATTTGGCGCTGGTCAAAGGCCAGTGGGAACCCGAAGAATCAGTGCCCGCACGGGTGCATGAGCCGCTGTCGGTGCTGGACGCGCTGGAAGTCAGCCGCCCCATGCATTCGTGGGGTTTGGCCGCCAGCCTGAGCTACTTGGATCGGCAAGGCAAAGGCGTGGCTGTTTTGATGAATTGCAGCGAAACTGCTGACCAATTGCTGGCGCAGTTTGAGGGCACGGCCCGCGCTGCGCAAGCGCCCGAGCGGGGGCGCTTGGACTTGCGCACCTACGGCATCGGCGCGCAAATTCTGCGTGAATGCGGCGTGCGCAAAATGCAGCTCATGGGTCAACCCCGCCGCATGCCCAGCATGACCGGCTATGGCCTGGAAATCACTGGCTACATTCCCAAGGAGTAATTCATGCAAGGTGCAAACCAAGGTATCGGCGAGAAACTCGACGGCCAAAAACTCTACATCGGTATCGTGCAAGCGCGCTTTAACGAAGGCATCACCAACACGCTGGCGCAAGCTTGCTTGGCCGAACTGCACCGCCTGGGCGTGAACCCCAAGCACATCGACCACGTCCGCGTGCCCGGCGCACTGGAAGTGCCGGTGGCGCTGCAAGCGATGGCCGAAACCGACAAGTACGACGCACTGATCGCCCTAGGCTGCATCGTGCGCGGCGAAACCTATCACTTTGAATTGGTCGCCAATGAATCGGGCGCAGGCGTGAGCCGCATTGCGCTTGATTACCAAATCCCGGTGGCCAACGCCATCTTGACCACAGAAAACATGGAACAAGCCATTGCACGCCAAACCGACAAAGGCCGCGATGCAGCCCAAGTCGCCGTGGAAATGGCCAATTTACTGGACGACCTAGCATGAGCGATACCCCTTTGAACCCGTCCACCCCCACGACCGCCGCCACAGGCCAGCGCCCCGCGCGCCAGTCACGCACCGGCCTCACCGCCACGGGCGTGCGCAAAGCCGCCGCCAAGTCTGAGCGCAGCCGCGCTCGTGAATTTGTGTTGCAGGCGCTGTACCAGCATTTGGTGGGCGGCAACGAGGTCGAAGCCATCGACAGCTTCACCCGCGATTTGGCAGGCTTTCACAAAGCCGATGCCAAGCACTACAAAACCGTGCTGCGCGGTTGCATCGAAATCGCCGCTGATTTGGACGCGCTGATCTTGCCGCTGCTTGACCGCCCGATGGCAGAA
>ERZ724524.2298-NODE-2298-length-12514-cov-3.668111_pt1 | contig 12514 bp, 12 predicted proteins | sample MGYA00376057_ERZ724524 | MGnify/ENA primary metagenome ERZ724524 (study PRJEB28724, sample SAMN07190888) | wastewater metagenome | isolation source: influent of sewage treatment plant in Hong Hong | place: USA: Christiansburg, Virginia | collected 2016-03-01 ...
CCCGGCGTGATGGGTTACACCGACTTGCCGCCGCTGGCCACCATCAGCTTGCTGGCGGCGCAGACCGACTTCTCCGAGCCGGGCGAGTTGGGGCTGTTCATCGACGAAAGCCAAGTCAATTTGCTGGATCACATCACGCGCGGCCAAGGTTATTTGAGCGGCAAGCAAATGGCGGGGTCGTTTCAGTTTCTGCACGCCCGCGACCTGATTTGGACCAAGCTGATGCACGAGTACCTGCTGGGCGAGCGCGATCAACCCAATGACCTGATGGCCTGGAACGCCGACACCACCCGCATGCCCGCCCGCATGCACCACGAGTACTTGGTCGCGCTGTACCTGAAAAACGCGCTGGCCAGCAGCCATTACCGGGTGGACGACCATCCCGTGTCGCTGGCCGACATTCGCAAGCCGCTGTTTGTGGTGGGCACCGAACGCGATCACGTCTCGCCGTGGCACTCGGTGTACAAGCTGCACCATTTGTGCGATGCGGAAATTACCTTTACCCTGACCAGCGGCGGGCACAACGCGGGCATCGTCTCCGAACCCGGTCACGCACGCCGCAGCTACCGCATCGCCACCCGACCAGCCGACGGCCCGTGGACAGACCCGGACGACTGGGCCGCCAGCGCCCCTGTGCATCAAGGCTCATGGTGGACGGCGTGGCAAGCGTGGCTGGCCGCGCATTCCAGCCCCGCCCAAGCCGCCAGCCCCATCCCCGCATGGGCCGTGCTGTGCGATGCACCCGGCGAGTACGTGCTGCAACGCTATCCGCAAACGTGATTCGTCAGCCCCGGCCCAAGACTTGATCCACGCCCTTGTTGGCGAGCATGTCAGCGCGTTCGTTGCCGGGGTTGCCGTTGTGGCCGCGCACCCAATGCCATTCGATCTCATGCCCGGCGGTGGCGACCAAGTGATCAAGCCGCTGCCAGAGTTCGACGTTTTTCACGGGCTGCTTGGCGGCGGTTTTCCAGCCGCGCGCCTTCCAGCCGTGAACCCATTCGGTGATACCTTTGCGCACGTACTCGCTGTCCAAGTAGAGCGAGACTTTGCAAGGGCGTTTCAAGGCGGCCAGCGCCTCAATCACGGCGGTGAGCTCCATGCGGTTGTTGGTGGTGCCCAGCTCGCCGCCAAACAGTTCTTTTTCGGTGCGGCCTGATTGCAGCAGCACGCCCCAGCCGCCGGGGCCGGGGTTGCCTTTGCAAGCGCCGTCAGTGTGGATGTCAACGTGGTTCATGGTGTTCTGTGTTTGCCTGGGACGGGCGATGGTAGCGGGCCACCGTCACCGCTCCTGCCGCGTTGATGTGCGGCACGCGCCAGCCGGGGCGCATCAGCCGCATTCCGTGAATGCGCTTGACGGCCACGATGAAGTACACCGCGCCCAAAATCGGCCACCCACGCGGCCCCAGGCGGTCTAGCACCTCTGAGCGTCGCAACCACGGCTCAGAGCGCACCGGCAAGCGATAGCCGCCAAATTGGCACAGCTCAATTTCAAAGTCGAGCAGATGCAGCCAATCGCGCAGCCGCCTGTGGCCTAAAAATTCACCCGCTTCCGGCAAAAAGAGTTCGCCCCAGCCCCAGCGCTGCGCCAGTCGCGCGCCACGCTGGCGCAATCCCCACAAACTGACCGGGTTCAAGCCCGTCAACATGACTCGCCCTTCAGGCACCAGCACCCGCGCCACTTCGCGCAGCGTGGCGTGGGGGTCGGCGTTCAATTCCAGCGTGTGCGGCAGCAGCACCAAATCCAAGCTGGCCTCGGGAAAAGGCAGCGCGGCAAAGTCGGTGCGCAGCGCCAGCCGCTCGGGCGGCATGGTGTCTAAACCATCGGCGTGCAGCAAGCCGGGGGCGGTGTCGAGTGCCAGCCAGCGGTGCGGGATGCGGTTGGCTTGCAGTGCATCCAACTGGGGCATACCCAACTGCACCGCGTGGTAACCAAAGACATTGGCGACGGCCTGATCGAAGCTGGCACGCTCCCAGTCCAGCAGGTACTGACCCGGCGCACTCAGAAACCAGTCATCGACACTTGGGGGGGTTCCTATAATTCGCGACTTCATGAACATCCTTGCCCTACCTGCCTTCGCTGACAACTACATCTGGCTGCTGCACGATGGGCAGCGGGCGTTGGTTGTGGATCCCGGCGATGCCCAGCCTGTGCTGGACGCTCTGCAACGCCATCAGCTGCAACTGACGGCCATTCTAGTCACGCACCACCACGCTGACCACACCGGCGGCGTGGCCCAGTTGCGTACCGCCACGGGGGCTGCCGTGTTCGGCCCAGCCCTTGAAACCATTCCCGAGCCCCTCGTCGCGCTGCATGGCGGCGACGCTTGCCACGCCTTGGGTTTGGACTGGCAAGTGCTGGATGTGCCCGGCCACACGGCGGGTCACATCGCCTTCTATCACCCCCATGTGGCAGGCGCGCCGCTGCTGTTTTGCGGTGACACCTTGTTTTCCGGCGGCTGCGGTCGTTTGTTTGAAGGCACGCCCGCGCAAATGCTGGCCTCGCTCGACAGCTTGGCCGCGCTGCCCGGTGACACGCGCGTGTGCTGCACGCACGAGTACACGCTCTCGAACCTGAAATTCGCCCTGGCCGTGGAGCCAGACAACAGGGCTTTGCAGACCTACACCGCCCATTGCCGCACCCTGCGCGAGCGCGGACAGCCCACGCTGCCCACGTCTATCGCGCTGGAGCGCCAAATCAACCCTTTTCTGCGCAGCCGCGAAGCCACCGTGAAACACGCGGTGCAAGCCTGGCAGACCACCCCCGATGACGACGTGGCCGTGTTCGCGGCCCTGCGGCAATGGAAGAACGAGTTCAAATGACCCCACCGCACCCCGCGTCACGCCCCCTGAAACCCCGCAAATGGTCACTGGCCTTGGCCTTGCTCTGCCTGATTTCCACGCCTGCACTGGCCGCCAGTGAGGGCAGCAGCACCACCGGCAGCGGTCTGAGCTTGACCGACAGCAAGCCCACCGGGCTCACCCTGCCCGCCAGTTTGAGCACCGAAACCGCGCCCGGCAGCGACATGGAACCCCTGTCGCCCGCAGCCACCAGTTCACGCGCAGTCACCACCTTGCGCCCGCCCACCGACTTGTGGGAGCGCATCCGCCGGGGCTTTGCCATGCCCGACTTGGAAGGCAGCTTGGTGCAAGACAGCGAGCGCCTGTACAGCCGAGGCCTGACGCGCATGACCGAGCGCTCGCGCAAATACCTGTTTCATGTGGTTGAAGAATTAGAGCGTCGCGGTATGCCCACCGAGCTGGCGCTGCTGCCCTTCATTGAAAGCTCGTACAACCCCGAAGCCGTGTCCAGCGCCAAAGCGGCGGGCATGTGGCAGTTCATCCCCTCCACGGGCAAGCTCTTCGACCTAAAGCAAAACGCTTTTCGCGATGACCGCCGCGACGTGATCGAATCCACCCGCGCTGCGCTCGATTACCTGCAAAAGCTCTACGACATGTTTGGCGACTGGCAACTCGCCTTGGCCGCCTACAACTGGGGCGAAGGCAGCGTGACCAAAGCCATCGCACGCAACAAAGCGGCAGGTTTGGGCTTGAGCTACAAAGACCTGAACATGCCCAACGAAACGCGCCATTACGCGCCGCATCTGCAAGCGTTCAAGAACCTGATCGCCGCACCCGAGGGCTTCAAGGCCAAACTGCCGCTGATTGAAAACCACCCGTATTTCCAAAGCGTGCCCATCACCCGCGATATGGATGTGGCGCTGGTGGCCAAGCTCGCCGAAGTGTCGCTGGAAGACTTTAAGTCGCTCAACCCCTCGCTGCGTCGTCCGGTGATCATGGCCGCAGGCACGCCGCAAATTTTGCTGCCCTGGGACAACGCCGAGATTTTCCAGCGCAACCTGGCCAGCCGCGATGACCCAGCCGCCATGTCCAACTGGACAACATGGACGGCCCCCAGCACCATGAAGCCCGCCGAAGCCGCACAAACCGTGGGCATGAGCGAAGAAGAGCTGCGCCGCATCAACAACATTCCCGCCAATGTGCTGATCAAGGCGGGTTCGGCGCTGCTGGTGCCGCGCAGTGACCAAGTCAAGACGGACATCTCATCCAGCGTGGCAGAAAAAGGCCAGATGGCGCTGATGCCGGAGGTTGTCACCGTTATCAAGCGCAGCACGGTGCGCGCCCGCAAAGGCGACAGCGTGGCCAGTCTGGCGCAGCGCTATGGCGTGACCGCTGGCAATTTGGCTGAGTGGAACCACATCAGCGCCAGCGGCAGTTTGAAGAAGGGGCAAGCTGTCACGCTGCTGTTGCCTTCTAAGGTGAAAGCCTCCGTGGCGGCTGCTGCGGACAACAACGATGACACCAGCCCCCGCCGTGGCAGCAGCAAAGCCAGCGGCAAAGCTGGCAAAGCTGGCAAAAGCTCACGCAGCGAAGCTGCGCCCAAGCGCGGTGGCAGCAGCAAAGCCGCGGGAAAGAGTGCAGGCAAACCAGCCAGCGCCAGCGCGCCCGCCAGCAAGCCCGCACGCAAAAAGGGCCATTGAAACCGCCTGAGCACCGCGCTCAGGCTTTGTAGCGGGCCTTGGCGCGCAAAGCAAAGTCGTTGGTGTAGGTGCTGCTCAGGTCGATCCAGCTGTCGCGCAGTGCGGGGTTCATGGCGGCCAAGGCCCGCAGCGCGGTGCGGGTGTCAGCGGGATCAATCAGTCCATCGGGCGAGAACGTCTCGCTCACCTTGCTGAAGGCCAGCAGGTACAACCCTCGGTCGCCCAGCAAATAGCTTTCGGGCACGGTGCTGAGCAAGTCTTGGGGCGTGGCCGTGCGCAGCCACTTGAGGGCTCGCACAATGCCGTTGGTCAAGGCTTGGCAGGTGGTGGGGTTTTGACGCACAAAATCGTCACTCGCAAACAGGCAACTTGAAGGCAGCAAGCCGCCAAACAGCGCCCGAGTGCCGTGCAAGGTACGGGTGTCAGCAATGATCTTGACTTCGCCTTTGTGTTCCAGCATCGACATCACCGGCTCAACGTTGCTGATGGCGTCTATTTGCCCTGTGCGCAAAGCGGCCAGTGCGGCCGCCGTGCTGCCTACGCCCACATAGCTCACGTCGTCCGGCAGCAAGCCCGCTTTCAGCAACGCTGTGCTCACGACCAAGTGAGTGGACGACCCCGGTGCCGTCACTCCCACACGCCGCCCTCGAAGCTGGCTGAGATGACGAAAATCAGGCAGCGCACGGGTCGAAACCCCCACGGCAATTTGCGGTGCCCGCCCCTGCGAGACAAATGCGCGCAAAGCCCGCCCGCGATTCGTGCCGGTGATGACGTGTTCGTACCCCCCGCTGGCCACGTCAGCCGTACCCGCAAGCAAAGCACGCAGCGTGGCCGAACCGCCGGGGAAATCCTGCACGTCCAGCTCCAAGCCCTCGGTTTTGAAGTAACCCAGCTCCAGCGCCAATGCCAGCGGCAAGTGATAGAACGAAGCTCGCCCTCCCACCGCCACCACCAGCCGGTTTTTTTCTAACCGAGGTTGTGCACGCAGTACTGGCGCAGCCACGCTGATCGCAGTCCACGCTGCGGCTGCGCTGAGAATTCGGCGTCGCAACAGCGGCGACGTGGGGGGTAAATACACGACAAACCTAGCCTGTTCAGTCAAGAGAGGTCTAGGCTAACCAATGCACCGGTTTGGTACATCAGTAACATCCCGTGAGGGTTTTCACCCCCACGCTGGAAAAGTCAGCGGTAACCGATGAACAAAATACCCACATTCACCAAGAAGCCCGCCGCCCACAGCATGGAACGGGTTTTGGCCATGTCGGCCACGTACATCATGATGTACAGCAGGCGCAGCACCACAAACAAGAAGGCCAAAATGTCCAAGCGGGTTTGGTCAGCGCCCAGTTGGTGCGCAATGATCACAGCACCAATGAACAGCGGCAAAGCCTCAAAACTGTTGGCCTGCGCGGCGTTGGCGCGGGCACGCCAGTCTTTTTGCTTGGCCAGCCATGTGCGCGGATGGTTGTTGTCATAGCCGCCTTGGCTGACGGGTTTGCCAAAGGTGCCCCACTTGGCCATCAAGGCGCACAAAATCGGCAGCAAAGCCGTGATCAGCACACACCAGTACGCCACGGTAAAGCGGACAAGGATCAAGCCTGTCGTCATGAATTACTTTCTAAAAAAGGGGATCAGCGCCGATCGACCATGGCGTGCGCCAAGGTGCCTAAATCAACATATTCGAGCTCGCTGCCCGCAGGCACGCCACGCGCCAGCCGAGTCACCTGCAAGCCACGCGCCTTGAGCGCCTCGCCGATGACGTGGGCCGTGGCCTCGCCTTCAGCGGTGAAATTGGTGGCGAGAATCACCTCGCGCACCACGCCATCGCTGGCGCGGTCAAACAGTTTGCGCAAACCGATGTCGTTGGGGCCGATGCCATCCAACGGGCTGAGTTTGCCCATCAACACAAAATAGCGACCCCGAAAGGCGGCGGCGCGCTCCATTGCAGACTGGTCGGCGGGGGTTTCAACCACGCACAGCTTGCTGGCATCACGCTCTTCGTCCAAGCAGGTGTGGCACACCTGGGCATCGGTGAAGGTGTGGCACAGCTGGCAGTGCTGCACTTGGGTGGCGGCCACGTCCAGCGCCCGCGCCAGCGTGCGTGCGCCGTCGCGGTCGTGCTGCAACAGGTGAAACGCCATGCGCGAGGCCGACTTGACCCCGACACCGGGCAAGCGCCGCAGCGCTTGGATCAAAGCATCAAGGTGCTGGGTGTCAGACAAAGGGCGCTGCGGCATAGCGGCCAATTCCTGATCAGAACGGCAGCTTCATGCCGCCCGGCAGACCGGGCATACCAGCGGTCAAGCGGCCCATCTTGGCTTCTGAAGTTTCTTCGGCCTTGCGCACAGCGGCGTTGAAGGCGGCGGCCACCAAGTCTTCGAGCATGTCTTTGTCGTCGGCCAGCAAGCTGGGGTCGATGGTGATGCGCTTGACATCGTGCTTGCAGGTCATGACCACCTTGACCAAACCAGCGCCAGATTCGCCTTCGACTTCAATGAATGCCAGCTCATCCTGTGCTTTTTTCAGGTTGTCTTGCATGGCTTGCGCCTGCTTCATGAGGCCGGCGAGTTGTCCTTTGTTGAACATGGGGATTCCTTGTTTTGAAGAGAAAAATTAGAGTGGCTTGATGCTACCGGGCACGATTTTCGCGCCAAAGTCGCGCAGCATGGTTTGCACAAACGGATCGGCTTGGATCAGCGCTTCAGCGCGGCGTTGTTTTTCAGTGGCGGCGGCGGCATTACGGCGTGCGGGGCTGTCGGCGATAGCGCCCACTTCCACCGCCAAGCGCACTTCATAGCCCGCAGCGTGCAGCGCCTGCTGCAAACGCTCACGCGCCGTGCCTTGGTTGAGCGATTCGCGCTCCACGCGCAGCCGCCATTCGCCGCCCACGCGGGCCACCAACTGCGATTGCAGCGCCAATTCGCGCACCAGCGCACCGATGCTTTCGGCGGCAATCAACTGCCGCACGATGGCGTACCAAAAATCGTTCGAATCAGTTTGCTCGTCTAGCAAATCTTCAGCGGGGCTGAAGGCTGCGTGCGGGGTGGCAGGTTCTACAGCGGGCGCTGCGACAGGTGCCGGGCTTGGGCTTGGTGCGGGCACCACAGTCACCGCCACGGGCGGCAGCGTCGGAGCCGGTGTGGGCGATGCCACCGGCACGCTCGGCGACGGCGCAGACACCACGGGCGCAGCGCTGGGCACAGGCTGCGGCGGCGATGCCACGGGCACCGCTGGTGCCACGGGTGCCACAGGACGCGCCAGCGCAGTCGGCGCAGGGGCTGCAACACGAACCGGCGCAAGCGTCGGCACTGGTGCTGCGGGTGCGGGCCGCGCCTCAGGGGCGGGATTCAGAGTTTTTTTTTCAGCCGGGGCCGCTGCGAGCATCGCGCCGGGTTTAAAGGCCAGCAAGCGCAGCAGCACCATCGTGAGCGCGGCGTATTCGTCGGGGGCCAAACCCAGCTCGCCACGGCCATGCAGGCACAGGCTGTAGAGCAGCTGGGTTTCGTCGGCAGGCATGACGGCGGCCAAGCGGGCGGTTTCTTGCGCGTCGGGGTCAGACTCGTCCACCGCCATGCTGGGCACGGCTTGCAACACGGCCATGCGCTGCAAGATGCTGCTCATGTCTTCCAGCGTCGAGGCGGCGTTCAAACCGTTCAGGCGCAGGGTTTCTGAGGTTTCAACCACCGCGCGACCATCGCCCCGCGCCAGCGCATCAATCAGTTGGAAGACGTAGCTGCGATCCACGCTACCCAGCATCAAGCGCACGGTGGCTTCTTGCAGCTCGCCGCTGCCGAACGCGATGGCTTGATCAGTCAAGCTGAGCGCGTCACGCATCGAACCGCGTGCGGCGCGGGCCAACAGACGCAGCGCTTGCACGTCGGCAGGCACGTTTTCGGTGGCGAGAACTTGCGTCAGGTGCGACAGCACGGTGTCCGGGGCCATAGGCCGCAGGTTGAATTGCAGGCAGCGGCTGAGCACCGTGACCGGCACCTTTTGCGGGTCGGTGGTCGCCAGCACGAACTTGAGGTACTCGGGCGGCTCTTCCAGCGTTTTCAGCATCGCGTTGAAGGCGGTGTTGGTCAGCATGTGAACTTCGTCAATCATGAAGACCTTGAAGCGACCTTGCACCGGCTTGTACACCGCTTGCTCCAGCAGCGCTTGCACTTCGTCCACACCACGGTTGGAGGCCGCGTCCAGCTCGGTGTAGTCCACGAAGCGGCCAGAATCAATGTCGGTACACGCTTGGCACACGCCGCAGGGCGTGGCAGTGATGCCGCCCTGCCCGTCTGCGCCTTGGCAGTTGAGCGATTTGGCCAAAATGCGTGACACCGTGGTTTTACCCACGCCGCGCGTGCCGGTGAACAGGTACGCATGATGCAGCCGTTGGGTGGTCAGCGCGTTGGTCAGAGCTTGCACGACGTGCTCTTGCCCCACCATTTCAGTGAAATTGCGGGGACGGTACTTGCGGGCGAGCACGAGATAAGACATCTGCCCGATTCTAAGTGGAGCCGCGCCCCCTCTCGGCTATGGTGAATTCACCACAGTTTTTCGATTTGTGTCTGCATTGCGTCAGCTTTGTCACTAGGATCAATGCTGCAATGCACAATACGCTTCCCCCTGGAAACCGAAGACTTAAGTTCTAACTTTTGGATCTGCACACCATGCTGCAACGTGTTTACAGCCCCGATTTCACCGACAGCCAGTCCGCCCGCGCTTGCGCAACGCCCGAAGCGATGGTGCTGATCGAGGCATTGGAGGGCTGCTGCCACCCCAAAGCTGCGCGATTGTTGACGCGCTTGGCCCATCGCCCCGACTGCAAAGAGATCAATTGCCTGCGTTATGACGTGCTAGAGCTGTTGACTTTGGCTTTCGGCAAAGCAGAGGCGCTTCGTCGTTTACAATAGCGTTTGACGGGCCTTCCCGCATGGTAAAGCGGCCAACCGAGTCAGGTGGGGAACCAAGCAGCTCTAACTGTGGAGCCAGTGCCGGGGTCAAGGCTCGTCAACCCCTCTTCAAAACGGGCTGCTGAAATTTTCAGCAGCCCGTTTGTCTTTTCAGCAGGTGTTCAGCCCAGCGCCTGCATCAGCGCGTAAATCAGCAATCCAATCAAGCCTCCCACCAGCGTGCCGTTGATGCGGATGAACTGCAAATCGCGCCCCACCGCCAACTCAATGCGGTCGGCCATTTCCTCACGTGACCATTGCCCGAGCTGCTGCTCAATAAAGCGGCCCACTGCGCCCCGGTACTTGCGCACGCCTGCGCGGCCCGCTTGCTCCAGCATGGCGTTGATGCCCTCGCGCAAATCGGCTTGCGTCAACAGCAAGCGGCCCAATTTTTCCAGCACGTTTTGAATTTGCTGGGTCACCACCGAATCGCTCTCGCCCAAATCGTGCAGCAGGCGTTGCACCAGCGTGTCCCACAGCCCGTCCAGCAGCGCTTGCGTTTCGGGGTGATGCAGCAACTGCGCTTGGTGCTGGCGAATTTGCGTTTGCCACGCCGGGTCGGCTTTCAGGCGCAGCGCGAACTGCGCCATCCAGTCGTCAAAGCGGGTACGGAAGGTGTGGGCTTCGTCTTCGCGCACCGTGGCCAACGTCTGCCCCAGCGAGGCTATCGCCTTGGGCGCGAAGCTGTTGATCGCCATTTTGGCCAGCGCGTTGTCGCCCGCGAGCGAGGTCAGCATGAACTGGGTGATGGCGGGCTGGTTGTCCGGGTTGCCCAGGTAGTTGCCCATGCCGTCCAGTACGGCGTTGAGCATGTCTTGGTGCTTTTTCTGCGCCATCAGCATGTCAACCAACTGACCGGCGTGGACGGAGAAGTCCATTTGCGTCAGCCGCTGGGTTGCCAGTTCGCGCACGGCGCACTGCATGGGCTGGTGATCCATGTGAGCCAGAACCTCACGCAAGGCGGCGGCCAGTTGCAGCCCCAGCGGCCCGCTGTGCTGCGGGTGCAGCAACCAGCCGCCGATCTGGCTGGCCGGATCAAATTGGCGTATGCGCTGCGCCACGCTGTCTTCGGTCACGAAATGGGTTTCGACAAACTGGCCCAAGCTGCGGCTGATGTCGTCCTTGCGCTCGGGGATGATGGCGGTGTGCCAAATCGGCAGCCCTAGCGGATGCCGAAACAGCGCCACCACGGCGAACCAGTCGGCCATCGCGCCGACTATGGCCGCTTCGCTGAATGCCGCCACATAGCCCCACAGCGGCGACTGGTGGCGCAGCACATGCGCCAGCACCAACAGCACCACCGCCGCCAGCAGCAAGCCCAGCGCACGGTGCTGCATTTGGCGCAGCGCGCCGCGTTGGACTTGGGTGGCAGCCTGATCGAGCTGCCGCTGGGTTTCAGAGACGGTGGGCATTGCCATCACGCCACCAGCTCAAACACCGCCATGCTTTCGACGTGGGCGGTGTGCGGGAACATGTTGACCACGCCAGTCGCCACGCAGCGGTAGCCCGCTTGGTGAATCAGCAGCCCGGTGTCGCGGGCCAGCGTGGCGGGGTTGCAGCTCACGTAGACGATGCGGCGCGGCGGTGTCCAAGCGGCGGCTTCGGCGCTCAGCGGCTCAGCGCCTTCAGCACCGATGCGCGACTGGTGCAACTCACCCAGCGCTTTGACCAAGGCGAAAGCGCCTTCACGCGGCGGGTCGATCAGCCAGCGGTCGGCCACACCGTCAGCGACCAACATCGCCGGCGTCATCTCGAACAGGTTGCGCGCCACAAACTGAGTCGGGCACAGCGGACGCAGCGCCTCGGACTGGTTCTTTTGGTAGTTCTGGCGCGAGCGGGCCACCAAGGTTTCGCTACCTTCAATGCCCAACACCTCACGCGCTTGCGTGGCCAGCGGCAGGGTGAAGTTGCCCAAGCCGCAAAACCAGTCAATCACGCGCTCGGTGGGCTGCACATCCAGCAGACGCAGCGCCCGCGACACCAGCACGCGGTTGATGTGCGGATTCACTTGCGTGAAATCGGTCGGCTTGAACGGCATGGTGATGCCAAAGTCCGGCAGCGCATAGCTGAGTTGGCCGGTGCCATCTGCGGGCAGCGGATCGAGCAACTGCACCGTGTCCGGGCCTTTGGGTTGCAGCCACCACTGCACGCCGTGCTCGGCGGCAAAGGCACGCAACTTGGCCAAATCGCCCGCCGACAGCGGATCGAGATGGCGCAGCACCAGCGCCGTGACCGCATCGCCAGCGGCCAGCTCGATTTGCGGGCAGGTTTCGCGGGCATCCATGCCGTAAATCAGTGCGCGCAGTGGCAGCAGCATGGCGTTGACGTGCGGCGGCAGCACCGGGCAGGTGCGAATGTCGGCCACATAGCGGCTCTTGCGCTCGTGAAAACCGATCAGCACTTCGCCTTTTTTCTGGACATAGCGCACCGACAAACGGGCGCGGTAGCGGTAGCCCCAAGTGGGGCCTTCAATCGGGCGCAGCAAGGTTTCGGGCTTGACTTTGCCCAGGTGCCAAAGGTTGTCTTCCAGCACGCGCTGCTTGACGGCCACCTGCGCGGCGGCGTGCAAATGCTGCATCTTGCAGCCACCGCACGAGCCAGCGTGCAGGCCAAAGTGCGGGCAACCGGGGCGCACGCGCTGCGACGATTCGCGGTGAATCGCCACCAGCGAGGCCGATTCCCAGTTGTTTTTCTTGCGGTGGACGTTGGCAGTCACCAACTCGGTAGGCAGCGCGCCTTCAATGAACACCACCTTGCCGTCAGGACGGCGGGCAATGCCTTGGGCCTCGATGTCCAGCGCATCCACATGCAGCCAGCCGGGCGGCAAACTGGGCGGTTGCGTCTGATCTGAATCTGGGGAAGTTTGCGATGACGCAGGCGTGGGCAGGTTTTCGGGGATAGTTTGGTCGGTCATGCCTGAATTGTCTCAGGCTGAACGCACTTATTCGGCTGCACCCGACCCTGCCCAGTCGGATGCAGCCTAGTCGAATCAGACCGACGGCACCAAAAACTCTTGGCTGATGCGGCCGCCCAAACTGTTCACGCGGTCCAGGAACTGCGTGAGGAAGGCGT
>ERZ724524.2303-NODE-2303-length-12496-cov-5.376095_pt1 | contig 12496 bp, 8 predicted proteins | sample MGYA00376057_ERZ724524 | MGnify/ENA primary metagenome ERZ724524 (study PRJEB28724, sample SAMN07190888) | wastewater metagenome | isolation source: influent of sewage treatment plant in Hong Hong | place: USA: Christiansburg, Virginia | collected 2016-03-01 ...
TCTCGACCTCAACCTTGGCAAGGTTGCGCTCTACCAACTGAGCTATTCCCGCATTTTGCATCAACACTTTAGTGCATCAGCAAGAATTAAATTATAACACAATTTTTGAATTTCTGCGAAATTTCAAAAATTTTTCCAACTCTCTGAAGTAACTCAAGTCACTTCAGCAAGTCAGCCGCATCCTGGAGGCGCGGTCCGGAGTCGAACCGGACTAACCGGATTTGCAATCCGGGGCATAACCGCTTTGCTACCGCGCCATTTTCTCGTTTTCGAGAAAAAAGGGAAGCATATGCTTCCCTTTTTTATGGAATTTGGAGCGGGAAAAGAGTCTCGAACTCTCGACCTCAACCTTGGCAAGGTTGCGCTCTACCAACTGAGCTATTCCCGCATTTACCGAAGCTTTGTATTGTACTACGTTTGCTGCGATGACGTTATTGTAACGCAATTTTTGGCACTTTTCAGAAAAAACTTCAGTGTTTGATGGAATCTGGAAGAAGCGGGGCTTCCACCTTCTCCACTGCCGCAGACACCACCACCACAGCCGCCTCTTCAGCGGTCAAAGGCACAGGCTTGCGCTCCAAGGCGATGTCCAAAACTTTGTCGATCCACTTAACGGGAACGATGTTGAGACCACTTTTCACGTTATCCGGTATCTCTTGCAGATCTTTGACGTTCTCTTCCGGAATCAACACTGTCTTGATGCCACCGCGCAATGCGGCCAGCAGCTTCTCCTTGAGCCCGCCAATAGCAGTGACTTCCCCGCGCAGGGTGATTTCGCCGGTCATGGCCACATCGCCACGCACAGCGATACCTGTCAGCGCCGAAACGAAAGCCGTCACCATAGCTGCACCCGCACTGGGCCCATCCTTGGGCGTCGCACCGTCTGGCACATGGATGTGAACATCTTTCTTTTCAAAGTCTTCGTTCTTGATGCCCAACGCACGCGCGCGGCTGCGCACCACAGTGCGCGCAGTTTCCACCGATTCTTTCATCACGTCACCCAGCGAACCTGTGCGGGTAATGACGCCTTTGCCAGGCATGGTGGCAGCTTCGATCGTGAGCAAATCACCGCCCACTTCCGTCCAGGCCAAGCCAACGACCTGACCGATCTGATTTTGCAACTCAGCACGGCCATAGGTGTACTTGCGCACACCCAGATAATCCGGCAGGCTGTCGGCTGTCACAACGACCTGCGGCTCCAGCTTTTTCAGTTGCAAGCCCTTGACCACCTTGCGGCAGATTTTGGAAAGCTCACGCTCCAACGAACGAACGCCAGCCTCACGGGTGTAATAGCGCACCACATCGCGCACTGCCGATTCGGTAATGTCAAGCTCTTCAGACTTCACACCATTGTTCTTGAACTGCTTGGGCAGCAGATACTTCATCGCGATACTGGTCTTTTCGTCTTCGGTATAGCCCGACAAACGAATAACCTCCATGCGATCCAGAAGCGCAGGTGGTATGTTCATGGAGTTGGAAGTTGCCACAAACATCACGTCACTGAGATCAAAATCGACCTCCACGTAATGGTCGCCAAACTTGTGGTTCTGCTCCGGGTCCAGAACCTCCAGCAAAGCACTGGATGGGTCACCCCGGAAGTCTGTACCCAACTTATCGATCTCATCCAACAAGAACAACGGGTTACGCGCACCTGCTTTTGTCAGGCTTTGCAATACCTTGCCTGGCATAGCGCCAATATAAGTACGGCGGTGGCCACGGATCTCCGCCTCATCACGCATACCACCCAAGGCCATACGGACGTACTTACGCCCCGTAGCCTTGGCAATCGACTGTCCAAGAGAGGTTTTACCCACCCCTGGTGGACCGACAAGGCACAAAATAGGCGCCTTCACCTTGTCCACGCGCTGTTGCACAGCAAGATATTCCAGAATACGGTCTTTGACTTTGTCCAAACCATAGTGGTCTTCATTGAGTACCACTTCGGCATTGCCCAGATCATGCTTGATTTTGGTTTTTTTGCTCCAAGGCAACCCGACCAGCACATCAATATAGTTGCGCACCACAGTTGCTTCTGCTGACATAGGGGACATGAGTTTGAGCTTCTTCAGCTCACTCTCTGCCTTTTTGCGCGCATCGACGGGCATTCTCGCGAGCTTGATCTTTTGCTCTATTTCCTCAATGTCGGCGCCTTCCTCACCTTCTCCCAGCTCTTTCTGGATGGCTTTGACTTGTTCGTTAAGGTAGAAGTCGCGCTGATTTTTTTCCATTTGGCGTTTGACACGCCCACGGATTTTTTTATCTACGTTCAGGATATCCACTTCCCTGTCAAGCTGGTCAAACAGATTCTCCAGCCGCAGCTTCACATCCGACAGATCCAGGACAGCCTGTTTGTTTTCCAGCTTGAGCGGCAGATGCGCAGCAATCGTGTCGACCAGTCGCCCCGGATCATCAATGCTGGAAATGGAAGTGAGAATTTCCGGGGGAATCTTCTTGTTCAGTTTGACGTATTGGTCAAACTGCTGCATGACAGCGCGACGCAAAGCCTCAATCTCGCTGGGCTTGTTATCTCCCTGTTCTGGCTCTACCGGAACCGTCGTGGCCACAAAATGCGTCTGCACATCTTCAATTGACTGCACCAAAGCACGCTGTTGCCCCTCCACCAGCACCTTGACGGTGCCATCCGGAAGCTTGAGCATTTGCAAGATGGTAGAGATGCAGCCCACATCAAACATGTCCGCAATCGAAGGCTCGTCCTTGGCTGCAGCTTTCTGGGCCACCAGCATAATCCGGCGATCAGATTCCATGGCCAACTCAAGGGCCTTGATGCTCTTGGGCCGCCCCACAAACAGGGGAATGACCATATGGGGAAACACAACCACATCGCGCAGCGGCAACAGCGGCAACTCGATAGGCGTGGCGGGTAGGGGAGTATGTCCGGACATGGAAAGCCTCATGAAACTGGATGGAATATGGTCCGCAGACAGGAATTTTCAACCTGCCAGCACGTCTGTACTGGCGTAAGGGTTGATTAACAAGAGAGGCACAACGTCCACAACAGGACTATCAAGCCTGCTTGACTGCTTCGCGGTAAACCAGCAACGGAGACTTGTTTTCTTCAATAGTGGACTCGTCCACCACCACCTTTTCGACGTTGCTGGAGGTGGGCAAATCGAACATCGTGCCAATCAGTGCCTGCTCCAGAATAGAGCGCAATCCACGTGCTCCCGTTTTGCGTGCCAGTGCCTTGCGGGCAATCGCTTTCAAAGCGGCAGGACGAATTTCGAGCTCTGCACCCTCCATGGCCAGCAATTTGCTGTATTGCTTGACCAAGGCGTTTTTTGGCTCCGTCAGAATCTGCACCAAGGCGTCTTCGCTCAATTCAGTCAACGCAGTCACCACAGGCATGCGCCCCACCAACTCCGGGATCAGACCAAATTTGATCAAATCTTCAGGTTCGATTTCCGAGAAAACGTCAGACAACGAACGCTGCTGCTTGCTCTTGACTGCTGCGCCAAAACCAATACCAGAAGCTTCCGTACGATTTTCAATGACCTTTTCCAATCCGGCAAACGCACCACCACAAATGAACAGGATGTTGGTGGTGTCAATCTGCAAGAAGTCCTGGTTAGGATGCTTGCGCCCACCTTGCGGAGGCACGCTGGCCATGGTGCCTTCAATCAGTTTGAGCAGCGCCTGCTGCACACCTTCGCCGGACACATCGCGGGTAATGGATGGGTTGTCTGCCTTGCGTGAAATCTTGTCAATTTCGTCGATGTAAACAATCCCGCGCTGCGCACGCTCCACCTCGTAATTGCAACTTTGCAACAACTTGGCGACGATGTTTTCTACGTCTTCACCTACATAGCCCGCTTCTGTCAGTGTGGTGGCATCGGCCATGACGAAAGGCACGTCCAGCATGCGCGCCAGGGTTTGCGCCAGCAGTGTCTTGCCGGAGCCCGTGGGACCAATCAGCAAGATATTGCTCTTGGCCAGTTCCACATCGTCTTTTTGGGCTTTGTCTTTATGGCGCAACCGTTTGTAGTGGTTATAAACGGCCACCGACAAAGTGCGCTTGGCCATATCCTGGCCAATGACATAGTTATCCAGATTGGCTTTGATCTCAGCCGGTGTGGGCAGGTCGCCGCGCGCATCACGACCCGCCTCGGTGCCTGGCAATTCGTCACGGATGACTTCGTTGCACAGATCAATACACTCGTCGCAGATAAAAACCGACGGGCCGGCGATCAGCTTCTTTACCTCATGCTGGCTTTTGCCACAGAAAGAGCAGTAAAGGGTTTTTTCGCTGGAAGAGCCTTTTTTATCGGCCATGGGAAGAATGCCTTGTCACGGGAATAAGTTGTCGGGATGATAACCAAATAGAAACGGCGCTTTCCCTGAGGGAAAAACGCCGTCCAGGGTGCGCATGCACGCTCAGGCGCGCTTGTCGATCACCTGATCGACCAGACCGTAGTCTTTGGCCTCTTGCGCCGTCAGAAAATAGTCGCGCTCAGTATCGCGCTCGATTTTTTCCAGTGGCTGGCCAGTGCGTTCAGCGAGTATCTTGTTCAGTTGCTCACGGGTTTTCAGGATTTCGCGGGCATGGATTTCGATCTCGGTAGCTTGGCCCTGCATGCCGCCCAGAGGCTGGTGGATCATGACCTTGGAGTTAGGCAATGCAAAGCGCTTGCCCTTGGCGCCAGCGGCCAACAAGAAAGCGCCCATGCTAGCAGCCATGCCCGTACACAGAGTGGACACGTCGGGCTTGATGAAATTCATGGTGTCAAAAATCGCCATGCCTGCACTGACCGAACCACCGGGTGAATTGATGTAGAAAGAAATATCCTTATCAGGGTTCTCGCTCTCCAGGAACAACAACTGCGCCACCACCAAATTGGCGGTATGGTCGTTCACGGGCCCCACCAGGAAAATCACGCGCTCCTTGAGAAGACGCGAATAAATGTCATAAGACCGCTCGCCGCGGCCCGACTGCTCGATGACCATCGGGATCATGCCCAGGCCTTGTGTTTCCAGTGCGCTCATGTTTTCTCCTGTCAGGCGGGTACTGTACCCACAAACGAATTGGGGCTTGTGCGCCAAAGCACAAGCCCCCGGGATGCCATTCACCTTGCAGGCTCCAGCGCTGGGAGCACTGCTTCAGCGCACTGGATCAGCCCTGGCCCATCAGCTCATCAAACGAGACTGCCTTGTCCGTCACCTGGGCTTTGCCCAGGACGAAATCGGCCACGTTATTTTCGATGACCACCGCTTCGACTTCAGCCAAACGCTGGCGGTCGCCAAAATACCAACGCACCACGTCTTCAGGCTTCTCGTAGCTGGCAGCCAGCTCGTCGATGTGGGCCTTGAGTTGCTCGGGCTTGGCGTGCAACTCGTTGGCGCGTACCAACTCGGCCACCACCAAGCCCAGACGCACGCGGCGCTCTGCTTGTGGACGGAAGATGTCGGCAGGAATCTCGGCCTTGTCAGCATCCTTGATGCCACGCTGCTTCAGGTCAGCCCGTGCAGCTTCGAGCAAGCGCTCAATTTCGGCTTGCACGCTGGCATTGGGCAGATCCAGTTCGGCTTTGGTCAGCAGCGCATCCATGACCGCTTGCTTGTTGCGGGCCATCAAGCGGAACTTGACTTCACGCTCCAGATTTTTCTTGATGTCAGCGCGCAGGCCTTCGACCGTGCCATCAGCAATACCCAGCGACTTGGCCAACGCGTCGTTGACTTCAGGCAGGTGGGCTGCTTCGATTTTCTTCAGCGTGACCAGGAAATCGGCTGTCTTGCCAGCCACATCCTTGCCATGGTAGTCCTCAGGAAAGGCCAGCGGAAAGGTCTTGCTTTCGCCAGACTTCATGCCACGCACAGCATCTTCAAACTCTTTGAGCATCTGGCCTTCACCGACCAAAAACTGGAAGTCTTCTGCTTTGCCGCCCTGGAAAGGCTCGCCATCGAGCTTGCCTTCAAAGTCCACAGTGACGCGGTCGCCGTCTTGGGCGGGCGCATCAAGGGCACGCTGGGCAAAGCTGCGGCGCTGCTTGCGCAGGATGTCCACCGTCTTGTCGATAGCGCTGTCGTTGACTTCAGCCGTGAGTTTTTCAACTTGTGCTTCGTTCAGATCACCGATCTTGACTTCGGGGAACACTTCAAACACCGCGTCAAAAGTGACTTCACCTTCAGGTGCGCCTTCTTTTTCGGTGATGCGCGGCTGGCCTGCCACCCGCAGCTTGGCTTCGTTGGCAGCGCTGGCAAAGGCTTCGCCGACCTTGTCGTTCAGCACTTCGTACTGCACCGAGTAGCCATAGCGCTGCGACACCACATTCATGGGCACCTTGCCAGGACGGAAGCCGTCCATTTTCACGGTGCGAGCCAGGCGCTTGAGGCGCGAATCAACCTCGGTCTGGATCACGGAAAGGGGCAGGCTCAGCGTGATCTTGCGCTCGAGCTTTTCAAGGGTTTCAACGGTAACGGCCATGGCTCTTCCTAATTTGTCAGTCAAACATGCCTGCTTGCCCCGAGGCGGGCGCTGTATGCGGCAAGGTCTCACATGGGTGGTGCGCGGGGGGGGACTCGAACCCCCACAGTATTGCTACCGTCAGGACCTAAACCTGGTGCGTCTACCAATTTCGCCACCCGCGCAGTCTTCAAACAAACAGGCGGCAAGGGTCAATTTGCCGCCCGCATGAAACTGGTCAACTTTCGATTTTAACCTGTTGCAGAGCCATTAGCAGCCACCTGGTACTTCAGGTGGTGGTCGGCGCACCCGGAACCAGGCGGCATACATGGCGGGCAGCGCCAGCAAGGTCAGTACCGTCGCCACCACCAGCCCGCCCATGATGGCCACGGCCATAGGGCCCCAGAACACGCTGCGTGAGAGCGGAATCATGGCCAGCACTGCCGCTGCAGCTGTCAACACAATGGGGCGCAGGCGGCGCACTGCCGACTCAACGATGGCGTCCCAGGCGGGCACACCGCGCGCGCGGTCTTGCTCGATCTGGTCAATCAAAATCACTGAATTGCGCTGGATCATGCCCATCAGTGCAATCACGCCCAGCAGCGCCACAAAGCCGAAAGGCCTGTTCAGCAGCAGCAGCGCACCCGCCACTCCAGCAATGCCCAGCGGGCCGGTCAAAAACACCAGCATCGCGCGGCTGAAGCTGTGCAATTGCAGCATCAGCAGCGTGAAGGTGATGAACAGCATGATGGGCACGCCCGCCGCAATCGACGACGATCCCTTGGAGCTTTCTTCCACCGCCCCTGCCACCTCAATGCGGTAGGCGTTCTGGCCAGCGTTATGCCAGGCGGCCTCAATCTGGCGCAGTTGCGGCAACAGCGCCTGCGTCACCGTGGCACCTTGCAGGCCCTCGACCACATCGCCTTGCACCGTGATGGCGTAATCGCGGTTTTCGCGCCACATCACCCCCGGCTCCCAGGTGAATACCGGCTTGGCAATCTGCGTCAGTGGAATGGACTGGCCCGAGGCCGTAGGCAGGTAGGCATTGGCAATGTCGGTGATAAAGCGGCGCTCGTGCTCAGGCTGGCGCAGCACGATGTCGATGAGCTTGTCGCCCTCGCGGTACTGCCCCACTTGGGCGCCCGACTGCATCACCTTGGAGGCCTGGGCAATCGACTGGCTGCTCACGCCCAGCGCACGCGCCTTGGCCTGGTCAATCTCCAGGCGCAGCACCTTGACCGACTCGTTCCAGTTGTCGTTCACGCCGCGCATTTGTGGCGCAGCGCGCAGCGCCTCTTTGACTTCATCGGCCCGCGCACGCAGCACAGTCGGGTCGGTGCCCACCACGCGAAATTGCACCGGGTACGGCACTGGTGGCCCGTTGGGCAGCAGCTTGACGCGGCCACGCACCTCGGGAAATTCCGTGGCCAGCAGCGCAGGCAGCTTGACGCGCAGCGCCTCGCGCACCGCCAAATCCTGCGACAGCACGATGAACTGCGACACGTTGGTCTGCGGAAACACCTGGTCTAGCGGCAGGTAAAAACGCGGCACGCCCGAACCCACCCAGGTGCTCACGCTGGCCACGCCCGGCTCGGCGCGCAGGCGCGCTTCCACGCGGCGCGTGACCTCCTCGTTGCCCGCAAACGATGTGCCCTCCGGAAACCACACATCCACCAGAATTTCAGGCCGGCTTGAATCCGGGAAGAACTGCTGCTGCACCCGGCCCATGCCGACAATGCCCAGCGCAAAAATCAGCACCGTCACGCCGATGGTGATCCAGCGGTGCTCCACGCACCAATGCACTGCGCGGCGAAAGGCGGTGTAGAACGGGCTGTCAAACACCTCGTGCGGGTCGGCGGTGATGCCATCGGCCACGCCCGGGCCGGCGGGCAGCAGCTGCACGTGGGCGGGCGTTTTGAGCAGCAGCGTCCCCAGGTAGGGCACAAAGTACACCGACACAATCCACGACAGCACCAGCGCAATCACCGTCACGGCAAAGATGGCAAAGGTGTATTCGCCCGTGACCGATTTGGCGATGCCGATGGGCAAAAAGCCCGCTGCTGTGATCAAGGTGCCCGTCAGCATCGGGATGGCCGTGATCTCGTAGGCAAAGGTGGCGGCGCGCACCTTGTCGTAGCCCTCTTCCATCTTGCGCACCATCATCTCGACGGCAATGATGGCGTCGTCCACCAGCAGGCCCAGGGCGATGATCAGCGAGCCCAGCGAGATTTTGTGCAGGCCAATGCCCCAGTACCACATGGCCAGAAACGTCACCGCCAGCACCAGCGGAATGGTGATGCCCACCACCAGCCCGGGTCGGGGGTCGATGTACCAGCGCTTGTACCAAGGGTGGTGGCCGCTGCGCTGGTGCAAGCCCAGGGCCAGGAAACTCACGGCCAGCACAATCACCACGGCCTCGATCAGCACTTTGACAAACTCATTGACCGAACTGGCTACCGCCTTGGGCTGATCTTGCACGTTGACCAACCGCACACCGGCGGGCAATTGCTTGGCGATGCGATCGGTGGTGGCGTGCAGCGCCTTGCCCAGGGCAATGATGTCACCACCCTTGGCCATGGACACGCCCAGCGCAATCACCTCCTGGCCCTGGTGGCGCACCTTGACGTTGGGTGGATCCACATAGCCGCGCTGCACCTCGGCAATGTCCGACAGGCGCAGCTGGCGCCCCGAGGCACCGCGAATCGGCATGGCGCGCAGCTCCTCAATGGCATTGAACTGCCCCCCTACGCGCACCTGCACCACATCTTGTGGCGTCTGCACGGCGCCAGCGTTTTCGACCGCGTTTTGCTGGCCCAACTGTGCCAGCACCTGGTTCATGTCCAGACCCAGCTGCGCGAGGCGCTTTTGCGAGATTTCGACAAACAGCTTCTCGTCCTGCACGCCAAACAGCTCTACCTTGGCCACATCGGGCACGCGCAGCAGCTGCTGGCGCACATCGTCGGCAAAGTTTTTCAGCTCGGCGTTGCTGAAGCCGTCGGCCTCCAGCGCGTAGATGACGCCGTAGACGTCGCCAAAGTCGTCATTGAAGAACGGCCCCTGCACGCCCTGGGGCAAGGTGTAGCGCATATCGCCCACCTTTTTGCGCACGGCATACCAGACGTTGGCCACCTCGCTGGCCTTGGAGGAGTCTTTGATCTGAAAGATGATTTGCGACTCGCCCGGCTTGGAATAGCTGCGGATTTTGTCGGCGTAAGGCACCTCTTGCAGCGTGCGTTCGATCTTGTCGGTGACCTGTTCGGCCACCTGCTGCGCGGTGGCGCCGGGCCAGTAGGTGCGCACCACCATGGCACGGAAGGTGAACGGCGGGTCTTCGTCCTGCCCCAGCTGGAAATAGGCCCCCACGCCCATCAGCAAGAGCACCACCATCAGGTAGCGCGTCAGGGCCGGATGGTCGAGCGCCCATTTGGAAAGGTTGAAACCCGGTTTTGGTTGCACTGGCGTCATGGTCGGCTCACGGCTGGGAAGCAGCGGGGATGGCACCAGAGGCCGCAGCAGGCGCAAGGGTCAGGTCTTTGGGCGCTACTTTTTCAGGAGCTGCTTGCGCTGCACTGGCGGGCGTTTGAGCCCATTTTTGCTCATATACCGTCACCTTCTGTCCCGGCGAGAGCACATGCACGCCCGTGGCCACCACCTGCATGCCCGGCGCCAGGCCCGCAGCCACCACGGCGGCGTTGCCATCGGCCGTGGCGATTTGCACATCCTGCGAGCGCACGGTGCTGGTGGCCGGGTCGTACACCCACACCGCCGTGCCCTGGCCCTGCTGGCGCAGCGCCGTGGTGGGCAGCGTGATGGCCGGTATGCCCACATGGCTGAGCACCTGCGGCGTGACGTACACCGTGGCCCCCAACGCGGGTGCCGTGGCGGCGTCTATGCCCACTTTGACGGCAAAGGTGCGCGTCACCGGATCGGCGCTGGCGGCCACCTCACGCACCCGCCCTTGCAGCGGCGCACCGCCTGCCCAGGCGCGCACGCCCACGGCCTGGCCCACCTGTATCTGCGCCACTTTGTCCTCGGGCACGGCAAACACCACATCGCGCGCACCGTCCTGGGCAATGCGCACCACCGGCGTGCCCGCCGCCACCACCTGGCCGGGCTCGGCCTCAATGGCGGTGACCACGCCCGCCACATCGGCCAGCAGCCGCGTGTACTGCGCCTGGTTGCCCTGGGCCGATGACTGCGCGCGCGCCTGCGCCAGCGCAGCCTGGGCGGCCTGGAGCGTGGCCTCGCGGCGCTGCAACTCGGCGCCGCTGATGAAATTCTGGTTTTTCAGGGCGGCATAGCGCTGCAAATCAGCTGCGGCCAGATCACGCTGGGTTTGCGCAGCGCTGACCTGGGCCTGCGCGGCCTGCGCGGCCAACTGGTAATCCTGCGGATCGAGCTGCGCCAGCACCTGACCGGAGCGCACGCGCTGGCCCAGCTCGGCCTGGCGCTGGACGATCTTGCCCGCCACCCGAAAGCCCAGGCGCGACTCCACACGCGCACGCACCTCGCCCGCATACTCCACCTGCGACTGCAATGCCCCCACGCCCACCGTCAGCAGTTTGACTGCACGCACCGGCTCGGGCAGCGGCTCGGGCCGCGAACAGCCGGTCAGCCAACCGGCTGCGGCACACAGAAAAAAAACCCCACAACGGGGCCACGGTGCGATCAAAGTGCGCATGAAAAAGTCCGGTGAAAAAATTACTGACTGACTGGTTAGTAATCTAGAGGATACCTGCCTGCGCTGTCAAGCGACAATCCACACCGTGAACACCCAGCCCGCCCCCATCACCCACTACGAGAACTTTCCGGTCGCCTCGCTCTTGTGCCCGCCGCACCTGCGCGCGCCCATCGCCGCCATTTACGCCTTTGCGCGCACCGCCGACGACCTGGCCGACGAGGGCGACGCCAGCACCGCGCAGCGCCTGGCCGACCTGGCCGCCTACCGTGCCGACCTGCACGCCATCGCCGCAGGCACAGCACCCTCGGCGCGCTGGGCCAGCGTGTTTGTGCCGCTGGCACCGGTGCTGCGCCAGACACAGTTGCCCGTGCCGCTGCTGGACGACCTGCTCAGCGCCTTTGCCCAGGACGTGCGCAAAACCGCCGCAGCCGCTGGCTACGCCGACCGCGCCGAGCTGCTGGACTACTGCCGCCGCTCGGCCAACCCGGTCGGGCGGCTGCTGCTGCACCTCTACGGCGTGAACAGCCCCGAGGCGCTGCAAGAGAGCGACGCCATCTGCACCGCGCTGCAACTGATCAACTTCTGGCAAGACCTGAGCGTGGATATTCCGCGCGGGCGCTTTTACCTGCCCGATGCCGACTGCGCCGCCCACGGCGTGCAGCGCGCCGATTTATTGCCCCTGCACAGCACGCCAAATACTACTGAATTGATAGCTGCCAGCGCACACTGGGCAAGGGCTAGCATGCTAAAAGGCGCAAAACTGGTACACCGCCTGCCCGGGCGCGCTGGCTGGGAGCTGCGCCTGGTGGTGCAAGGCGGTTTGCGCATCCTCGACAAGATAGACGCGCCACGCGGCGCCAGCCTGCACACCCGCCCCCGTATCCGCGCCTGGGACGGCCCGCTGATGCTGGCGCGCGCACTGCGCATGTGAACGCGCCTGTGCGAGACGCTGTTGGCAGGCTCAGGCCAGGCGCGCCAGCAACTGCGGCGTGCCATCCGTGCCCGTGAACACCAGATCACCGCCAGCGTCCAGGGCAAACACACCGCGATCAAACTCGCGGCGCAGGCGGGCCGTGAGCTTGCACAACGACAACTCCACCGCCCCCGCCGTACCCACCGCCACCTCCAGGCGCGCGGCGCGCGTGGCCTCCAGCTCTTTTTCCAGCGCCTCGCGCTCTTTCAAGGACTTGCCCCACACCAGCACCGCCTGCTGCCACGAGGCCCGGGCGCGCTCCAGAATGCCTTTGGGATCGGCCACCTTGAGTTGCTTGATCAGTTGCTCCAGCCGCGTCTCCTGGGCTTTTTCTTCGTCGATGCGCTTGAGCAAGGCGGCGTACTGCTCTTCCAGCGCCCGGTTCACGCCCAGCACCACCTTGGTGGCGCCCGCCTTGTCCGAG
>ERZ724524.2305-NODE-2305-length-12495-cov-8.627090_pt1 | contig 12495 bp, 14 predicted proteins | sample MGYA00376057_ERZ724524 | MGnify/ENA primary metagenome ERZ724524 (study PRJEB28724, sample SAMN07190888) | wastewater metagenome | isolation source: influent of sewage treatment plant in Hong Hong | place: USA: Christiansburg, Virginia | collected 2016-03-01 ...
TCTTACGTGATGAGTCGATGCACTTGAACTTTGGTATCGACATGATTAACCAAATCAAGAATGAAAACCCTGCTCTTTGGACAGCAGAATTCCAAGAAGAAATCATTCAAATGATTCTTGAAGGCACTATGCTAGAAATTGAATACGCACGTGACACCATGCCACGCGGTGTACTGGGTATGAATGCTGCCATGATGGAAGAATACTTGAAGTTCATTGCAAACCGTCGTTTAGCACAACTGGGTCTGCCTGAACAATTTGCTGGTGTGAATAACCCATTCCAGTGGATGTCTGAAATGATGGACTTACGTAAAGAGAAGAATTTCTTTGAAACTCGCGTAACCGACTACCAAACGGGTGGCGCGTTAAGCTGGTAATTTAAAGATTTAAAAAATCCCGCACCCTGCGGGATTTTTTAATTTAAAGATAAAAACATGATAAAAAACAATAGAAATACAGCAACTTAAGAATAAATATTTAGTTTAAATTTTAAACTGTTCTGCTATTATAAAGTTGAATAACAACACTAAATTTATAACTAAATAAACATAAAATCACAGAGGTTAAAAATGAAAGGAAATATTTTAGATTTTTCAATCCAAACCAATACAGGCATTATCAGTGGCGATGATCAAAACCGCTACAATTTTACCGGTGCAGAATGGCGTGGACAACGCCCACCTACTCGTGGCGATCGGGTCGATTTTGATGTCGACAATACAGGTAACGCAATTCAAATTTTTACAGCACTCGGTCACAGCAACCCAGTACAGAATCTATCTAGTCAATTAGACAAACTGTCTGATCAGAATAAAGCTGAAGAACAATTCAACATGATTGATTGGTTTGTGAAATGTTTAAAAAATTATGCAAACTTTTCTGGACGCGCCCGTCGTAAAGAATATTGGTTCTTTACTTTAGTTCAATTCATTATTTTGGTCATTACTCAAATCATCGATGCAATACTCAGTACTGACTTTGTATTTTATGCAATTGCCGCATTGGCACTCTTTATTCCAAGTCTTTCAGCCGCAGTTCGACGCTTACATGATACAGGGCGCTCAGGCTGGTGGTTTTTAATTGCACTGATTCCTTTAATTGGCACCATCTTATTAATTATATGGCTCGCAACAGAGACCAAACCAGAAAATAATCAATGGGGACAACCTGCAAAATAAGCCTTGTTCAAGCATAAAAATAGAGGGCTTTCAAAACCCTCTATTTAAAATAAACTAACCATATTTACGTGCAAAATCTTCATCTGAAGTACATAAATAAATAATAAATTCAATAAAAGCGACCAATGCGGGAATAAAGGTCCAACAGAAAAGTAAATAAACAATCCCCCAGCCAATTTGGCCTAAATAAAATTTATGTACGCCAAAACCACCCACAAAGAATGCAAGAATTGCGGCAACAATTCGATTTTTTGAACCCACTTGCCCCGAAAATGCTGACGGATGGCTCAGAACATAAACATTCAGTGCCTGCCCTGATGGATCTATTTCAAAATCAACAATCTGACCACGGCTCGGAACGGTTTGCCCTCGCCACTCTGCACCTGTAAAGGAATAACGTCTCTGGTCATCACCACTAATCACACCCGCATTATTCTGAACAGAATAATCTAATATTTGTCCTTTCATTTTTAACCTAATTATTTTTTATCAACGACTTATTCAGTTTATATGCTCCAGTATTTTTTATATATGCTTTTTTTAAACAGACAAGGCGCATGAAGCACCTTTTAAAATTGCAAAAATAAAGATAAAACCAACTTGAAAATTGCCTGTCTAAAATGTCTTAGTTCGAATATTTAATCCAACACGTCGTTTAGCAATCCTGCATCACTATCGCAATTCAATTTGATTCATCTGCTCTAAACTTTGTACCGCAGCAGAAAAATCCAACTGACTCGCCTGTTTTTTCTCAATACGGGCAAACTGTTGCTGAATGAGATGCATACTGGGCAGCATTAATGACTCTTGCTGAATCAAATCGACAGCAATACCAATATCTTTTTGCAATAAATCCAGTGCAAAAGTTTTATCAAAACGACGATTCAGTACCCGCTGTGCCATAATATTTTCAGAGATGCTACTTTTACCACTGGAATGATTAATACAATTCAAAGCAGCAGTTAAATTTACACCGTTAGATTTCAGCACAGTCAGTCCTTCCGCTAAAGCCCATAAATGCGTTGCCATTAAAGTATTATTAATGGCTTTTACCGCAAAACCCGATCCACTTTCTCCGACATATTCAATTAAAGCTGAAAATGCTGAAATAATCGGTTTAGCTTTGGCAAAAGCATGCGCATTTCCGCCAATCATCACCGTTAACGTGCCACGTTCAGCACCGATGGTTTGCCCTGAAACGGGTGCATCTAGATATTCAACGCCTAGTTTCTTCAGACGTTGACTGAGTTTTTTTGCTGACTCAGGCACACCACTGGTGCAATCAATCCAAATACTGCCTTGTTTGGGCAGATGTGCAGCGATCAACTGTTCAACATCGGCACTGGTGGGTAAACAGCTAAAAATAAAATCTGCCTGTAATGCTTTCTGTAATGAAACCGAGTGTGTTTCGAAGCAGATAGAATGCTGATCTGCCTTTGCCTGCGTTCTGTTCCACACCCAAACTTCATGTCCAAGTTTAGGAAGATGGGAGGCCATATGCCAGCCCATTGCACCAAGTCCGATAAATGAAATTGTATGACTCAAAATAAGCTCCTAATGATGCACCACAGGTGTTACGGAGTTTTCGGCATTTGCACTTACCGAACTGATTGCATCTTCACCCCGATTTAAAAATAGATTCAGTACTATGGCGGCTAAAGTTGCCGTACCAATTCCACCCAAATCAAATGCACCGATATGCAAACTAAAGTTACCTGCACCCATAATCAGGCTGACCGCAGCAATAATTAAAGTACTGTTTTTGGTAAAATCAATTTTGTTATCTACCCAAATTTTAGCGCCGGCCACAGTAATCAAACCAAAAACCACGATTGATGCGCCGCCCAACAAAGCCACTGGAATGGTGCTAATTACTGCTCCAAATTTTGGTGATAGACCCAATAAAATGGCAAATAAACCCGCCACCACAAAGATTGTGGTTGAATAAACTTTGGTGACTGCCATCACCCCAATATTTTCAGCATAAGTGGTCATCCCTGTACCCCCTACCGATGCCGACATGGTGGTACAAATACCATCGGCAAAAAATGCACGCCCCATATAAGGGGATAAATTTTTACCCGTCATGGCAGAAACCGCTTTAAAGTGCCCCAGATTTTCTGCCACCAAAATAATCGCTACAGGTGCAATCAATAACATGGCATTGGCATTAAAAACTGGACTATGGAAGGTTGGCAGACCAAACCAAGCGGCATTTGAGATGAAAGAAAAATCAATCGGCTTACCAAAACCCATGACATTGGCCAGCAAGAAATAGACAAAATAGGCACTACACAAACCCACCAGCAACAACAAACGACGCAGCATGCCACGAGTAAAGACCGCCACAACACTGATACATAAAATTGTGACCACGGCCATCCATGTATCAAAACTATTTGCCGAAACACTTTTAATGGTAATCGGTGCTAGATTGAGGCCAATAATCATCACAATCGCACCCGTCACAAGCGGTGGCATGAGTTTCTCAATCCAGCCTGTTCCCGTTTTCATAACAATTAAACCAATTACCGCATAAACCAGACCGCAAGCCATGGTTCCCCCCAATGCAAGCCCAATATTCGGATTTGACCCCACACCTGCATAGCCCGTTGCTGCGGCAATTGCACCAATAAAGGCAAAACTTGAGCCCAAATAACTGGGCATTCGACCGCCCGTCATGAGGAAAAATAAAATCGTGCCTATGCCTGTAATAAAGATGGTGAGGTTTGGATCAAATCCCATCAACAAGGGTGCAAGTACCGTTGCCCCAAACATTGCAAAAGCATGTTGTAAACCTAAAACAATACTTTTACCCGCAGGTAAATACTCATCCACTTGTACAGGTGTTACATCTAAGTCGCCTTGATAAGGCTTAAATTTCGGAAACCACGGTTCTTTAGCTTGCATGGGTTTCCCCTCCCTCAAATTAGGAATTTTGGATTAGTACATCGGTTGTGGCTCGCAATAGGTGCGGTTGAAGTACATCAGTGCATTCTGACCTTCATTTTTTTTCATCGCTTTAACCTGACAAATCAGTACATCATGGCTTCCCACAGACATGCTTTGCACCACCTCACAGTCAAAAGAAACCAAAGCATCTTCCAGCACAGGTGCCTGTGTGCTTAAGGTTGACCATGTTCCACGCAAGAATCGTTCTGACATGGGCGTTTTTCCACCAAAAATATTTGATAATTCAGTTTGATGTGCCGCCAAGGTATTTACACAAAGTACTTTGTTGGTTTTAAAGGTTTCAAATACGGATGCAGAACGATTTAAACAAACCAATAATGTTGGCGGTGAGTCCGTCACACTACACACAGCAGAAGCGGTAAAACCAGCCTGTCCTGCCTCGCCATGCGTGGTAATCACATTGACTGCTGCACCCAAATTAGACATCCCTTGTCGAAAAGTAGCCTGATCCATTTCTATCTGCTTTTCATCCGCAGTCATTTGAAAACTTTGAGCCAGTTGCGCTACAGCATGACTCGACTGAACTGACATTATTTTGCTGTTCATCGCGATCTCCTCACTGAAATTCAGTGCTTAATATCTCATCTGAATTTCAGCGCTATCCTTGATTAATATCAAAGCCAAATTGGCTTGCTGTTAAAAACAGTGACGACTTAGACATGCGCGATTGAAGCAATTTCAACCAAGGCATCCGGTTTGACCAATCCAGTTTGTACACAGTAACGTGCAGGTTTATCTCCCGGAAAATATTCTGCATAAACTATATTGATCGCAGCATAATCGGCCCAGTCTTTGACAAAGACATGATTAAAGGTCACGTCATCCATGCTGCCACCTGCGGTTGCAAGCACTTTTTTAATGCTTTCTAAAATATGTCGGGTCTGTGCCGCAGCATCGCCAACATGTACGACATTGTTATTTTCATCAAAGGCTAAAGTGCCAGAAACATAAACAATATTGTCAGCTTGTGTCGCTGGAACATAAGGCGCTAGTGGCTTTCCTGTTCCTTCTGGAAGGATGATCTTTTTAGGCATAGGTTTATTCTCTAATCATTTTATTCAACGGGTTTACTTAAGCTGTTTTGTCAAAATGTTGCGGATTTAACTGAAAAGTTTTCGTAAATTCCTGCGTATCCGACACCCAACCAAAGAATGTTTTAATGTTATACAGGCTGGCTTGCTGTGCTTCTGCTGGCCCTGCCTGATAACAGGCATCACCCAGTGCTACGCCAAAATACTCAAGAAAAAAACCATCTCTTAACGTCGATTCCACACACACATTGGTCGCAATACCGACAAAAACCAAGTTACGAATGCCTTTACTGCGTAACATGCTATCCAGTGCTGTATTAAAGAAACCGCTATAACGTGGTTTTTCAATCACAATGTCTTGTGCTAAAGGTTGTAACTCATCAATCAGTTCAAAGTCCCAGCCACCTTTTGCAAGCAATTTCCCTTGTAATTCAGGTTGCTTACGCATGGTTTTTAAGGCATTGGATTTATGAAAATTCGGTGAATTTATACCCCCGGCTTCAACATACTGCTCATCCCAGCCATTTTTAAAATAAATCACTTGAATACCCGCGGTATGTGCAGCAGCCACCGCTTTTTTAATGTTCTCTACCACAGGTTGAGTGGTTGAAACATCAAAACCGGCTAAATCCAAATAGCCACCTTTTGAGGTATAGGCATTTTGCATATCAATCACAATTAACGCCGTTTGCTCAGGTGCCAGTTGAATCGCTTCTGGTTCTGCTTTTAAAATTTTTCCAGTTCCTGCGGCTTGGGTAAATCCTGCACAAACTACATTTTCAAATGATGCATTGCTATTCATGCTGATTTCTCCAAAACAGGAATTTGAGTCGCCTCACCCTCAACCACAATATGTTCACGACATTTCATCAGCGGTTGAATTTTCTGACCAAAGTCTTCTACCCCCTGAATAAAATCATCAAAGGTTAAAAGAATGCCTTCCGTTGCTTTAATTTCACCAATTTCATCCAGCATTTTGGCAACATTTTCATAAGAGCCGACAAGCGTTCCCATATTGATATTTACTGGAGATACACTCGAAGCCATTTGACGAATATTGGTATCCGCACCCGATTTAGTATCTTTACCGCCCTGATTTAATAACCAGTTAATGGCTTCTACATCGGCCCCATCGTTATAGTTTTGCCATTTCGCAAAAGCTTCGTCATCCGTTTCAGCAGCAATTAACATGAATAAAACATAGGTCGAAACATTACGCCCTGTTTTATCGGTTTGCGCTTTTAAGCGGTCATTAATGTCGGCATAGGCTGTAGGTGTATTTAAGCCTTTACCAAAGACAAAATTGTAGTCGGCATATTTAGCCGAGAACTCCAAACCTGTATCGGACTGTCCTGCACAAATAATTTTCATATCTGCTTGTGGACGCGGACTGACCCGACAATCATCCATTTGGAAATGTTCACCTTTAAAGTCTGATTGTCCTGTCGCCCAAAGTTCACGTAAAATTTCCACATATTCAGACAAATAGTCATAACGTTTGGCGAAATATTCATCCCCCGGCCACATGCCCATTTGTTTATATTCTGGGGCTTGCCAGCCAGTGACCACATTTAAACCAAAACGCCCATTTGAAATAGAATCAATGGTCGATGCCATGCGTGCCACAATTGCAGGTGGCATGACCAATGTTGCAGCAGTGGCATAAATTTGAATTTTGCTTGTGACTGCTGCCAGCCCAGCCATTAAAGTAAAGGTTTCAAGATTATGATCCCAGAATTCTGTTTTGCCGCCGAAGCCACGTAGCTTGATCATCGATAGTGCAAAATCGAATCCGTAATGTTCTGCACGTTGTACAATCTGTTTGTTCATTTCAAAGCTAGGCTTATATTGTGGTGCATTTTCAGACAGCAACCAGCCATTATTTCCAATTGGACAGAAGACACCGATTTTCATTTTTGAGCACCTTTTTTTACCATTTGTTTTAAAATACCCTTTAGGCATTTCATTTGATTCCTTATACAAAGTATTTAGCAAATGGCATGCCAAATATTATTTATCGATATTAATCATACATTTATAATTTATTTATTTTATCAAACAGTAAAATAAACAATAAAGCAGATGCACCGTTATAGTTACAATGGCTCCAAAAAAATGCACAATTTAAAAAAATGATCACTATTTTTTTATAAAGCATAAATATCTTTCACAGCATAAATAAAAAACCGTGATCTTAAAATCACGGCTTAATCAAACACACTAAAACCCCACGTATTCATACGTCTAACAATACAGGCACTTTTTGTAAATTCACTGACGAAAGACGATGAACCCGTCATTTACATCAAATGTGGTTGAAAAAATTGAAGGATGGTTTTATTCAATAGCTCTGCTCTGGTCACTGTTGAAGCATGTGCGCCTGTTTCAAGAACCGTCAGTTGCCCATGTCCAAACTGTTGCTGTAAATCACTAGATTTTTGTACAGGCACCAAAAAGTCATCCTGATTTGCAATGAAATGCAGTTGACTATGCTGTAATGCCTGTATGTGCTGTTCATTGATGCTAAATTTTTGTGCAGCATCAATGCGCCTAAGAACATTTTGAATCGGTGGAAAATTTTTCAGTTGAATATTCTCTAGTGTATTTAAATGTTGATGATTTTTTGAAATCCATGCGGGTGGATACAGGAACAATCCCTGTGCTCTGACATAAGCCTCTGAACCTGCCGATTTTAATAAATGAATTCGAGCTTCAAAGCATTTTCTTGTATGCGGATCTAACTCATTCCATGCATTAATACAGGTTAAACTTAAGCATGTATTTTCAGATGAGCTAAGCAAGACAGCCAATTCTGCGCCAATAAACCCACCAATCGCATGCCCAATAAAATGAAAATGCTGAATTTTTTCTTGCGCTAAAATTTGCACCAATTGCTTGGCTAAATCAGTGATTGAATATTGTTCTGGAAAAACCATGGAGTCAGCATGGCAACCTTCTTGGTCATAACTTAAAACATGAAAATACTGGCTGAGTGCCTCAATCTGAGGCTGCCAAAAACTGGCATGACCGCCCAAGCCTGAAGCTAAAATTAAAAAATCAGCATTGAAGTTTTTTGTACAACGATTAATTTGATAAGTCATTTTTACCATTCATTAAAATAGATTGAATGATCAACAGCAAAATTTGTGCCTAAAAATGAGTGCATGACCATTGATGTTATGCACGTAGTTGCTCTATGGGTAATTATGCGAAAACTATCATGTTCAGAAGAATAAAACTGCTTGGGTAGAATTAAAGCTGACTTAAAAGAGCTTATCTATGATTTTTATCCGATATAAAAATAGATAAACCCAATTAAATATAAAAACTTAAGTATCAAAATGCGGCAAGATGACCTCAAAACCTACCCAAAAGCCGTTTGGATTAGAGTCTATTCCAACCATGTACAGCTCAATTTCAAACTTTAATATGACCTAATTTATTGGCAATTTCTTATATAAATGGTTCTAGTAATATCATTGAAGCCACCTATTGCTGCGTTTTGGTGCTACATTCCTTTAACAATAACCTAATTACAACATCAAAAGATCCTGTATATTTTTCCGTAGCCACAATTGCGATTTATTCTGCTGAATAAATCGTCTGCTATTTTTTAAAATTTTTATGCAAAAGTTAGCTCTGGTGAACCAAACCGAACGATAGCTAATCAAATTTGCCTAACGACCGTTTTAATTTCCCATTAAAAAAGCCACCTAAAAGGTGGCTTTCATTTTCAGCTAGGCTGAAACAACAATTAACCTAGTTTCTTAGAAACATAGTCAATTGCAGATTGAACAGTTGTGATTTCGTTAGAATCTTCATCAGGGATAGTGATGTCAAAATCATTTTCGAAAGACATAACAAGCTCAACTAAGTCTAAAGAGTCAGCACCTAAGTCATCCATAAAAGATGCTTCGTTTTTAATCTCTTCAGCTTTAAGACCAAGTTGTTCTGCAACCGCTTGTTTGATACGTAGTTCGATATCGCTCACAGGAATTCTCCTCATTGCTTGTGGCGTTTTTAATGCCGTTAGTTTAATTGAATATCTGATTTTTGGAAAGTTTATACTTGAGCTTAGCTCATGTATAGACCACCGTTCACATGTAAAACAGTACCAGTGATATAACTTGCTTTCTCGCTAGCTAAAAAGCTCACTGCATTCGCGATATCTTGTGGATCACCTAAACGGTTTAATGCCACTTGATCAATCATTTTCTTACGAATTTCTTCACTTAATTGCTCAGTCATTTCTGTTGCAATAAAGCCAGGGGCAACAGCATTCACCGTAATTTGGCGACTACCCATTTCTTTTGCAAGACTACGACCGAACGCTTCTATACCTGCCTTAGCAGCAGAATAGTTGGCTTGTCCCGGATTTGCAAAGTGTGCAACCACAGAACTAATATTAATAATGCGTCCAAAACGTGCTTTGGTCATGCCTTTTAAAACACGCTTCGATAGACGGTAAACAGCTTTCAAATGAATATTGAGAATGTCATCCCAATCATCTTCAGACATGCGTAATAACAAATTATCTTTGGTGATTCCTGCATTATTTACCAGTGCAAGAACTGGACCATATTTTTGTTCAATATCTGTAACCAAGGCATCAATGGCTGTCGCATCACGTACATCCAGCACTTTACCTGCACCATTTTCAGCAAAACTTGCAGATAATTTTTCTGCGCCTGCTTCAGATGTTGCCGTACCCACGACAAAATAACCGTCTAAAATTAATTGCTGAGCAATGGCTGCACCAATTCCTCTGCTCGCACCTGTTACCAATGCGACTTTGCGTTGTTGTGTCATGCGATTTTCCCTTCAGCCACTAAAATGGCATTTAATGCATCCTCCAAACGACTATTACTGTCAAGTGGGAACGCTTTTTCAATATTTGGTAAACGCTTCGCAAGATTGGCAAGCACATTCCCTGGACCACACTCAACCACATATTGCACACCTTGATCTTGAAGGTACTGCATAGTCTTGGTCCATTGCACAGATTGGTACAATTGAGCGGTTAATGCCTGACGTAATTGCGTCACGTCTGTCGCAATTTCTGCGTTGACATTTTGTATTACAGGAAGGCTAGGTAGCTCAATGGCAGTTTGTTCCAAAGCTTCTGCAAACTTTTCCGCAGCAGGTTTCATGAGTGAACAATGTGACGGCACTGAAACTGGAAGTGCAATAGCTTTACCCGATTGTTCTTTTGCAGCAAGCATTACCGCTTCTACGGCTGCTTTATCACCCGCGATCACAACCTGACCTTGGGCATTGTAATTAGCAGCTTCGACTGAACCAATCTGTTGTTCATTGACTTGAGCACACAACTCAAGCACTTGAGCATCATCTAATCCCAAGATTGCGGCCATTGCACCCTGCCCTTGAGGGACAGCATCTTGCATCAGTTTACCGCGCAAATTGACCAGTTTAACTGCGTCACCAAGGCTCATTGCCCCAGCCGCAACCAATGCACTGTATTCACCAAGTGAATGACCTGCAAGATATTTTGGTGCAACACCACCTAATTCCAACCACACGCGCCATAAGGCGATACTTGCAGTCAGCAATACAGGCTGTGTAAATTCTGTTTGGTTTAACCCTTCACCACTTTGCGCAATATGCCACAAATCAAAACCAATGGCTTCTGACGCTTCAGCAAAAGTATCCGTTATCCCACTAAACTGTTCAGCGAGTTCAGCTAACATGCCAACTTTTTGTGAACCCTGACCAGGAAAAACAAATGCAGTTTTTGTTGCTTGAGCTGCTTGCTCGAGTCGTTTAGACGACATATAAAAATCCTTTCATGAACCTAAGCTCGTTTATGCTGCGAAATTTAGCACTTAATTTTTGTTTTGGTAATTGCCAAATACAACAAAAAACAGCAACAAAAAAAGGGAGCTTTCGCTCCCATTTTTTCCACTAAGCTTTAAGCTCAATGCTTCGTTAATTATTCAGCAGATGCTTTAGCGAATAATTGACGACCACGGTAGATACCATCTTTAGATACATGGTGACGACGGTGAGTCTCGCCAGTAGCTTGGTCTACAGTTAATGCATTCTCGGTTAAAGCGTCATGTGAACGGCGCATGTCACGGCGAGAGCGACTTTTACGGTTTTGCTGAACGGCCATGATGGCTCCTTACAAATCGAAAAATATGGATCAGAACAAATTCAGTTGTCTTATACGGAAGAGTATAACACAAAAATTAGTTAAGTTTACCCTTCAAACTTGCCAAAACATCAAACGGATTATCCCGCTTTTCTTCAACAAGTTCTTCAACGGCAGGTTGGTGCTTATGTTCACAAGCGTCATGCTTAGCAGACAAAGGCATCAACAATAACAATTCATCTTCTATCAGAGACAGTAAATCAGCCGTCGCAGGCGCATCATAGCTACCTTTCGTCGTTGCTTCACTTTCACCTAAGACGATGAAATCAGCATCCTCATCCAAGCGCTCTATCAGTGACTCATCATCCACTAGAGCTAGATGAAAATCTGAAACGAGTTCAATGTTTACCGTGCCTAAACAGCGCTGGCATTCCATTGGAACGTTCGTTTCAACGTGACCATCTAGCCATACAATACGATGATACGCATCCATTGATAGCTTACAGTCTATGTTAATCAATTGATCATCAATTGATCCAACAGCTTCACGGGCTATACGAGCAAAGCGAGACAATGGCAGTGTTCCTGACCATGTAAAGCCTTGTTCGGCCCATTTAAACGGCTCAATCTGTGCCGGAAAGGTATTTGCTGACATAATTAAGGCGGCAATTCTACAAATTCATGGGTACTCTGTCAAAGATTAAGATACAATTTTGTACTTATTTAGACAGATCATTTGGGTAATACAAGTCATGCATCAGTTGCAGCCGCAACCTGAAGTCACAACTTCATTACAGTTCAACACACATTCAACTTCAGCTTTTGCTGAAAATTCAATCCCTGCGCAACGTTTACAGTGGGTGAATTTACATACAGAAGTTCAACAGGTCGATTGGCTTATCTTACACTTTAATCATTGGTTTTCCCACCTAAATGTGACGCTTGTACGTGGAGATTTTGAACCAGAATATTTCCCTGCAACTGAAACTGAAGCTGCGCGAATTGAATTTGCCCATGGTTTCTTTAATAGTGCATTGCATGAAATCAGTCATTGGAGCATTGCAGGCGAGCAAAGACGCTTATTGCCTGACCTCGGATATTGGTACGCACCCGATGGTCGAACAGCCGAACAGCAAGCCTTATTTGAACAGGTCGAAATTAAACCACAAGCAATTGAATGGTTATTTTCAAAGGCATTTGG
>ERZ724524.2315-NODE-2315-length-12462-cov-4.340050_pt1 | contig 12462 bp, 9 predicted proteins | sample MGYA00376057_ERZ724524 | MGnify/ENA primary metagenome ERZ724524 (study PRJEB28724, sample SAMN07190888) | wastewater metagenome | isolation source: influent of sewage treatment plant in Hong Hong | place: USA: Christiansburg, Virginia | collected 2016-03-01 ...
CCAAACTCCTCGTTACCCAGTTGCCTGGTGGTCAAGACCACCCCCAAACTCCTCGCTACCCAGTTTGGAGGCGGTCAGGACCACCCCCAAACTCCTCGTTACCCAGTTGCCTGGTGGTCAAGACCACCCCCAAACTCCTCGTTACCCAGTTTGGAGGCGGTCAGGACCACCCTGACCTGGCTTGGGATGGTGTTTTTTGGGCTAGCCGACCGTGGGCTGGGTGCAGAAGCCGTTGATGCAGAGGTTGGTGGGGTCGCAGCAGTTGGCGGCAGTGGTGCACTTGTCCTGCACGTTGGCGCACTGGTTCGCCGGGGTGCTCGAGCAGGTCAGGTTGCCGGAGCTGCCGCTCGGCTCACAGTAGCCGTTGCAGCACTGGTCACCGGACAAGCACGAGGCACCGTCCGACTTGCACGGGTCGAGCACCCAGAAGCCACGCGAGTTACCGGCCAGGATCTCCTGCGCGGGCAGGTAGAAGGCGGGGTGGCTGGCATCGGTGGCGATCTTGCCGTTCACGTCGACCGCCGCAACCCACAGCTTCTTGGTGGTGATGTTTTGCACCAGATCGACGCCTCGCGGATCGCTGCAATAGGGCGGGATGGCCGCGACGCTTCCATACATGCGGCGGCTGGTGAAGACCACCCAGGCATAGCCCCCCGAAGCGACCGGGTTTACCGTGGGCTCGTAGTTTGTCACCGTATCGGTGCTGTGATCCACGTCATAGCCCGAGCCTGCGCCCACCTGGGAACCGTCTGCCGAGCAAGCGAGCGTACTTGGCGCAAGCAGCTTGGGCAGATACGAGGCTCCGGCGGCGTCCTTGCCGTTGAGCTGGTTGAGCGCGACCACCGACTTGGCATCGCCCACGCCGGTCCACGCGATCTCGGCCTGCGCCCCCTTGCGGGTGTACAGCGCGCCATCGTTATTGCCGTCCAGACCCGCCGCAAGCTGCTGGTGGAAGATCACCGAGTTGCTATCCGGGAAGACGGCCGGCCAGCCCGGTCGCTTGGCTGCCGGTTGGCCGGTGTTATCGACCACCACCACCGGGTTTGACACCGTGCGGTTCGCAGCCGAAAAGTTCATCACGACCAGCTTCTGGGTCGGGTTGGCAATCGACGTGCTGGACATTGGATTCACCGCCAGCAGGCTGCCATTTGGACCAAACGCCGGGGTGCCCAGGTTCGACGTGATCGCCGCCAGGCCCGTCACGGCCTGCGACATGTTGGCGGTCGGCAGGTTGAGAAGCTGTCCGGTCGGGGACAGCGCCAGCGAGCCATCTGGGTACATCGCCGGGAAGGTTGCACCGTTGGTCAGGGCCTGCTCGGTCACGCCCGTCGGCTTGATGGTGTAGCCCGCGCTCAGCCCATAGTTGTCGCCGCGCTGGGTAACAAGCTGCGAGCCGTTGGCGGCCACCGAGTGACAGGTCCGGCACTGGGATTCGTTGCCATTGCCACCCGCAAGCAGCTTGGGTCCGGTGTCACCGACCCGAATCGACAGCACCGCGCCACCAAACATCTTGTCGCCACCGACCGCACCGCCGAGGTTCTTGGCCAGCAGCGTTCCGTACGACTGGTAATAGATCGTGCCGGTGAGGCGGGCCGGGGCCACCGTCCAGGTCTCGGCGATCGGGCCGTAGCCTACGCCGCCCTTGGCGACCGTCAGCTTGATGGTCAGCTTCTCGGGCTTGCCATCGGGCGTGCGTCCACCGGCACTGCTCGTCGCCATGTCCCAGACATCTTGCGGAATCGGATGGCGGATAAACGGCCCCTTGGTGGTGGCCAGGATCGCGGGCCGACCGAAGGTGCCGCTCCAGGTAAACGAGCCGCTCACGTTCGATAGCTCGATCTTGATCGCGTCGACATCGTTCAGCGTCGAGCGCCACATCAGAAGTGGGGCCAAGATGCCTCGCGGCCAGACGGTACCGTTATACGGATACAGGAACATGAAGTTCTGCGCGGCCCCGGTCGAGGTCGGCGACTGCAAGGCGCTCACCGTTGCGGGGTCGGTGACCGCTCCGCCGAGTCCTTCACCACCCACGCCGCCGACTCCACCGCCCGAGGTGAGATCGCCGACGGTCTTCGGGATCTGCGCCGCCTGACCAGGAATCGCCGGGTTGGCACCGTTTTGGGTGCCGATGAGGTTGACCTGGATTTGGCGGGTGACCGACAGGCCGCTACAGCTCGCCCGGACGGTGACCAGGCCACCTGCGGTGCCACGCGGAGAAAAAGCCGAAGTGCTAGAAGGACCGGGAGAGATGAAGCCGATGTCACCCCGGTCGACGCTCCACACCGAGGAGCACGGTTGGCCATCGAGCGTCGCCGAGTACGTCACCGTGGGCGTCTGCTGACCGGCGGTCACGGTGATCGTCTGTAGACTGCCAGGCTGGACCTCGAAGAGCGCAGAACTGGTCGCCATATCATCGGTGGTTCCGGCGTCATCGGAGCCACCAATCGTCGCGTTGTTACAACCTGATGCCACACACAGCGCAACCAGCGCTGAGCACAGAACGGAAGTAGACCTCATGTAAGTTCCCCCTACGGATGGATGAGAAGAGTCGGTAAAGACAAGCCGCTCTCCATCGTAGGCGTCGGAGCCACGTCCGTCCACGTCCGCTAGTTGTCGTCGGCGCGCTTGAGGGTGAAACGGAAGGTGGTGCCTTGGCCGAGCGTGCTTTCGACCACCACTTGGCCGTTCATGGATTCGACGGCGTGCTTGACGATGGACAGACCAAGGCCTGTCCCACCGAGTGCCCGGGAGCGGCCCGTATCGACCCGATAGAAGCGCTCGAACAATCTTGGCAAGTGGACCGCCTCGATGCCAGGGCCGGTGTCTGACACCGAGACTTCGACGGTGCGAGAAAACGGCTCGGCGGTCCAGCCGACGATGATCTCGGCCCCAGAGGGACAGTATTTGATGGCGTTATCGAGCAGGTTCGCCAGGACTTGTTCTAGGCGCAGCCGATCGGCCATCACCAAGCAAGAGGCCGGGGATGGTGACAGTTGCAGCCGCTGCTTGCGCTCCTCGGCACGGGGCCAAAACAGCGCCACTTGCTGCTTGACGATGTCGGCAAGGTTGACGGCATACAGCGCCAGGCGACGATCCTGACCCTCGAGTCGTGACAGGTCGAGCAGATCGTTCACCAGGGCATTCATGCGATCGGCCTGGCGGTAGATGATATCGAGGAAGGTCTTGGCCGCACCCGGATCACTGGCCGCCCCGCTCCGCAGCGTCTCCACCGCAGAGACCAGGGTCGCCAGCGGGGTGCGCAGCTCATGCGAGGCATTGGCGACAAAGTCCCGTCGCAGTGACTCCATCCGCCGCAGCTCGGTGAGCGCCCGCGACAGCGAGTCCGCCAGCGAGTCAATATCGCGCCCGAGCACAGCCAGCTCGTCTTGTCCCTCCGGTCGAGCCCTGGTGCCCAGATCGCCAAGCGCCATGCGGTGCGCGGTATCGGTGAGCTTCTGTAGGCTGCGCACCGCCAGGTGAGCCGCCGCGCTCGACATCAGCACCGCCACAGCAAGGCCAAGCACCGCCGCGATCAGCAAGGCCAGGTGGAGCTGCGCCATCGTCCGATCGACATCGGTGAGCGGCATCGCCAGTCGGGCAACCCCTTTTTGGCCGTCGGACTGTCGAAACGGCATTGCGACATAGAGCATCCGCCGCTTGAGCGTGGCGCTCTGCCGAGTGCTCTTGCCGTAGCCATGCTGTTGCGCCTCGAAAATCTCGGGTCGCCCAAGGTGGTTCGGCAAGCCGAGCAGACCATCATCCTCCAGCTCCGAGTCGGCGAGTGGCTTGCCATCGGCACGCAGCAAGGTCACACGGGCCACGCACAGCGGGGATAGCGCCCGCGCCGTCTCTTGCCAGTGCTTGGGATCACCGGGTGACAGGTGGGCTTGCTCGGCGGCATAGGCGATGAGACGCAGCTTCTGGGCCAAGTCCTGCTCGATGCGAGTGGTCAGGTTGGCGTCGAGCGTCTTTCTCAGATACCCGTAGGAGATGGCCAGCGACAGCGCGATCAGCGACAAGGAGAGAACAAACAGTTTGGCCCGAATTCCGAGCTTCACGGCTCGACCTGCAATGAAGTGGGCGACAGCCTGGTGGTGAAGCGATAGCCGACGCCACGTACGGTCTCGATCACATCGCCAGTATCGCCGATCTTTTCCCGCAACCGCTTGATGTGCGTATCCACCGTGCGGGTGGTGATCGCCCCCTCAGTGTTCCAGTCTTGCCAGGCCCGATCGAGGAGCTGGGCGCGACTAAGCACCTTGCCGGGCTGACTGGCCAGCGTCCACAGCAGCCGAAATTCCAGTGCCGTCAGCTTCTTTTCCTCGGACCCCAAGAACACGCGGTGGGCACCGCGATCGATGCGCAGCGCACCAAGAACCAACACCTCATCCTCTTCGCAGCTTGGAGCCTCGGGTCGACTGGCTGCGGTCCCCTCGGGCCGACTGGGTGAAGGACCAGCATCCTCCGGGCTGCCCCGACGCAGGATGGCGGTGATTCGCAGGAGCAGCTCCCGCACCGAGAAGGGTTTGACGACGTAGTCATCAGCCCCTAGCTCGAACCCGACGATGCGATCGCTCTCTTCACCGCAGGCCGTCAAGAGCAAGACCTTGATCGAGGCGGTCTTCGCCCCGTTTTTCAGGCGCAACAGCACCTGCGTCCCCGGAATATCGGGCAGCATCCGGTCGAGCACCACCAAATCGGGTAGCGACTCTTCGCACAACGACACACCATCGAGCCCATGGGTCGCAGTCAGAACCTCATGCCCAGCGTTGCGAAGGTTCCACGCGATGATCTCCAGGAGATCGACTTCGTCCTCGATGATTACGATCTTGGCCAAGTGAGCACCTCTGCCGGTGTCTGCCAAAGTTTATGGTCACGAATGGGGGCGCGAAGGTAGGTCTTTTGCTCTCCGAAGGTGTGACATTTTCGTAACGCTCTATTCGAGAGCAACTTACGATAGACTGAAACCACAGGCCGTGGCTTACAGGGTCGAGCATGATGGGAGGAAGCGCCGGCCAGCAGGGGAGTGCGCTAGATGCCATGCACGGGAGTGCGCTAGATGCAAGATTGGCTGGATTGTCGCCTCTCTGACGATGCAGTGGTTCTCCGCTCCCCGCAACGGGTTCGGAAGCCCGCGCTAAGGACCATCCGAGATGCCAGCTTGGCCTCGGCAGCGGTCGCAGCGTGTACGCTCGCCTTGTCGGTGCGATCGGAGAGAATCTTTATCCTCCTGTGCGTGGTGTGGCTTGGGCTGACGCTGCTGGTGTCACTTATTTTTATCCCGATCTCGCTGCTGACCGATGCGCGGTTCGTCGAGATGACCGGTGACCTGAAGACCCGCAGCTATGACATGACGGTGATGTCGGGTCTGCGCGAGCGGAAGCAGAGCGGCAGCTTCGATGAGTTCGCCAGTGTGTCGCTGCGCTCCGAGCTGGTGTCCGATGGACTCGCTGCGCCGTTTCGTCAGCAGTACATCTTTTTGTGCTGGCAGAACCCCAAGCGCGAGCCACTCGGTCCCATCGTCTTTCGGCGTGTCTCCTCTGGTGGAGAGTTTGGCAATCAGCGTGCGGTCGCAGCCGATCTCGCAGAGGCGATGGGGCTACCGCTGATCGACGAAACCCCACGTCGTGGCCCAGGGCGCACCTCGACCGATCGCATGCCCAGCATGGCCGCCGTCGACGTGGTGTAAGCGCTACGCTAGTCGCCCGTGGTCACGGAACCAGTTCACGGTGTCGGTGATGGTGTCCGCCAGGGCACGCGGCTTGTGACCCAGCTCGCGGATGGCCTTGTCCGAACGGAAATCACACGGACTTTGCAGGATCGCCAGCGCCTGCGGGGTCATCAGCGGTGACGACCGACGTAGGTGTGCCACCGTCTCCATCACTGGGGCCACTCCGCCGAGCAGCCACAGCGGTGCATCAAAGCGCGGTGCCCGCTTCCCACCAGCCTGCGCCACCAGCTCGGCGATGCGTCGAATCGAACCGATCTCACCTGCCACAATGTACTTTTCGCCGCGCTGGCCACGCTCGGCGGCGGCCATGGCGCTGGCTACCACGTCGCGAACATCCACCCAGTTGTAGACTCCGGGCACCAGCAGGGGAAAGCGACCCCGTGCAAAGTCGAGCACCGTCCGTCCGATTCGTGATGGTCCATGATCGCCGGGCCCGAGGATGCCCGACGGGTTGAGGATCACCGCATCCAAGCCCTGATCGACCGCCCGCATGACCTCACGCTCGCCGAGTGCTTTGGAGCGATCGTAGGCTGGCACCGCCCCGCGATCATCTGGAACCAGCGGCGTCGACTCGTCCATCGGTTGATCCTCGCTCGGAACATGAAAAGCATGGACCGAGCTAAAGTGAACAAGCCGTCGCACGCCCGTCGAAAGGCAGGCAGAGGCAATGTTGCGCGGACCTTCGACGTTGGTACGAAGGACTGCCTCTTCGTCGTGCCGGGTGATCGAGATGCGCGCCGCCAGGTGAAACACGACCTCTGCCCCTTCAAACGCCCGCTTGAGCGAGCCCGGGTCGAGCACATCTCCTCGGTGGTACGACAGTGCCGCTGGGGACACCACATCACCTGGCGGCGGCTCGAGCGTGTGTGCGAGTGCGCGCACGGTATGCCCCTGCGCCAACAGCGCCCGAATGAGATTCGAGCCGACGAAACCCGAGGCTCCAGTGACCGCGACAATCATGAATAGTTGCTCCTCTCGAAAGGCTTCCAGTGAACGCGGACGCTCAGCCAAACCGTCCAGCCAACCGCGTCGATTGCACATAAAACCTCAATTCGACGGGCACTTCCAAGGGACGAAATAGTGTTGTACGGTTCCCCTATGTCTAACGGACGCCGCAACACCTCCACCGAGGATCTAGATCCAGAGGCCGCCGCACGCGAAATTATAGAAGGTGGCCAGCCCCAAGCGTCTGATACCGATGACTCGGACGACGACGGATCAGAAGAGCGTGGACAGTCGGGAACCAAGGGCACCGGCTCAGCGGGCTGAGCGCAAAAAAAAGCGCCGCCTGGTGTAAACCCAGACGGCGCTTCGGCTGTTACGAAAGAGTGGGCAGCGCCGCTAACAGATAGCGTCTACCGCCCACAGTTCCACCCTTGTTAGGTGGTGGTCTTGGTGTCTTTCTTGGAGTCGCTCTTGGTGCCCTTGTCAGCCGACTTGGTGCCCTTGTCGGCAGCACCTTCGCCCGGACAAGCCATTGCCGAACCAGCCAGGAACAACGAACCAAGAACCATCGCCAGTACAGTCTTCATAGGGAACCTCCTCCACTTTCGGGGACCGTTTCACGGTTGCGACAAACCGCTTGCCGCAACAACGCCATTACATCTGATGCCTCTGACATTGCCAACGATTCAGCGCAGGACTGCTCAATGTCGCGTGAACCATGACGGCAATATCTACGTCGGTGCGCTAGGTTCGAACAGTGACAAGGTGCGCTAGCCCGGCCTGCTGTTCGATCGATATCTCGACCGGCACAAAGGCACGCAGCGTATCGACTTGGGTGAGCGTGTGCAGCGAAGGCCGGGTGGTCAAGAAGCGACCGCCCTTGCCCAGCGCGAGCGGCAGCAGGAGCTGATCCGCGAGGTGTTCGCCGACCGGCACCGCAGCGGTAAGAAACTCGTGTACTTCATCGGCACAGGACGCAGCCACTTGCTCCGCAGGCACCCCACGCTCACCGATGGCCGAAAACAACTCGCCGCCGGACTCGCTGTCGATCTGCACCAGGACGGCGTTACCGGGTCCAGCGCTGGTGGTCAGTTGATGAATGGGGCAGGCCGCAGGTCTGATTCCAAGTCGCTCGCAAAGGGTGGTTTGTTCTCGCTGCGCGATGTGCATGGGCAACTTACTGACCAGCACCTCGGCACGAATCGCCACGACCTCACCGCGATGGAGCAGCTCCAGCGGCGCGATCGACTGGGTCGGTTCGATGGTCGCGGTCAGCTTGCCTCCTCCAACCGGATAAAAGCCGGGCTTCACGAGCGTCAGCGTCACCCGATGCCCGAGCTGGGCCAGCCGTGGCAAAAACACCCGCTCGATGAACTCGAACGGCGGCGCTTTGACGTTGTGCGTCCCGCCACAGAGCTGGAGCGAAGACGGGCCTCTAGCCGAAAGCAGAGAGGGTAGCAGCGTCTGGAACACCAGCAGCGTGCTGCCCGCTGTCCCGATGTCGAAAAAGTAGGAGCCACTGACCACCGCCTGCTTGGGCTCAAACCACAGCTCTTTCGAACCAACCTCGGCCCCCTCGACGTACGCTCCGCCGAGCCGCTGCGCCGCCACGACCGCCAAAAGGTGTTGAGGCCGCAAGCCCGGCTTGTCCCGATTGGCACGAATCGCCTTCAGTCGAAACGGTCGCCCGGTGTGCAGCGACAACGACAGCGCGGTGCGAAGGATCTGCCCGCCGCCCTCGCCATGCCCGCCATCGAGCACCACCGCATCGTCGCTACTCATCGACCCCCCTTGTAGTCATCGGCAGACCCCCGCACACCCTAGCGCGGCAGCGACTGAGTCGTCGGTCCAGCCGTGTGACAAGCAACGCACTGATAGGCATCCAGATAGCTGCGACCTTTGTAATAGGAGGGATCGGGCAGCTCGGGACCAGTCTGGCCGCTCTGACGGCCCGCCACCGCTGCCAGCAGTAGCTTGAGCCGGTCGGTTCGCTCGGGCAAACGCCGCTTCGCCGGAAAGTGCGACAGGGCCGGGTCCGCCACGGCTTTGGTCGCCGCCGCCAAGAAACCCTCGGCGGTCTTGAGTCGCAGAACCGCTTCAGGAATCAGCGCCCCAGCCATCGCCGGATTGAGATCGGCCCGCTGAATCAGCGACTCGCCACGCTTGGCCAGAAGGTCGCTCATCAGCAGTGGTCCCATCACTTCCTTGGTCAGCCAGCGCTCTCCGGTCGGCGTCTCGGGTGCGGGTCCACCACCGGCACAGTTAAAGCGTGAGGTGCCGCAGGTGATCCCGATGAGCTGCTCGATCTGCGGCGCGTAGCCTGGGTGCAGGTTTGGATCACGCAGCAGCATCATCGCCGTGAAGGTGTCAAACCAGCTCTGGCTCGCGGCACCGTTGAGACCTAGCAGCACATCCGCAGTAAAAGTCCCGTCGATGGTCTGTAGGTTGAACGCACACGAGCGCTGCACCGCAGGGATTCTGTCATCGCTCGGGTCGAGATCAGCAGCCCGCTTGAGCCAGTCCACAGCCTTCACCATGCGTGCCTTTTGCTCGTCGACATCATCGCCCTTCGAGTAGCGCTGGGGACGGGTCAACTGATCAAGCTTCAAATAACCGTCTTCGACCGCGTGCTGTCCGGCGACCAGCGCAAACGCACCATAGAGCAGAGCGCGAGCGGCAGCTTTCTGCTCTTTTTCCTCGACGATTTCGCCGTCTTCGAGACGCTTGACGGTGTCGGCAGCGATGTGGTCCCAGCGCCTCTCGAAGTCCGGAAAGGCGGCCCGGGTTTCATCACTCAGCAGGTTGAGACTCTGGAAGAACCGTGGCTGGTCGACAGCGAAGCTGGGCGGCGCGTCCTCCCCAGGGCCACAAGCAGCGAACAACGCACAGAGAGCAGAACAAGCAAGGCGAAAGCGTGACATGGCCGATCCTCCAGGGTCGCAAAGGTCATGCGAGCGGCACGAACTTGCGACAGGAGGCGCAGCGAATGCAAGGGCTCGCTGCCGTGAAGCTGCTCCGCCGTCCAAAAACCGACAGCGGAAACCTAAGTGCGAGAGAAGGGAGTCGAACCCTTAAGCCTTTCGGCGCCAGATCCTAAGTCTGGTGCGTCTGCCAGTTCCGCCACTCTCGCGTACCGAAACAAACTCAGTCACTCGTAGAAAAATCGACACAACGAAAATCGGCAAAAAAAAGGCCGTAGTCAAGGACTACGGCCTTTCACTGTGAGCCCAGTGGGAGTCGAACCTACAACAAACGGATTAAGAGTCCGCTGCTCTGCCAGTTGAGCTATGGGCCCGTGCAAGAAGTGGGTATGTATTGCGATAAAAGGGCCGCCCCTGTCAAGCAGAAATCTTTTCGGGGGCAGCTCTTTTTTCAGCAAAGAAGCGGCGACTACAGCTTGTAGAAATCAGGCGTGTAAAACGCTGGTCGTCGAGAATCACGAAAGTCGCAAGGGTGGGTGTGCCCTCTGGTGTGCTCTTTGTTCCTGGGAGGGGTGGTTTTGGCAGCGCTCTGTGCTGTGTGTATAAAAGTAGGCCGCAAACAGCGTCCTAAAGCGTCCTAGCGTCCTAAAACCACTGAGTCACCGACGGAGGACGCTATAGGACGCTGTTTGCGTGGCCAGCGTCCTATAGCGTCCATGGCACCCCCATTCAGCGTCCAGTGAACGAAAGTTCACAGTTTTAGGACTTGAATGCACCGCATGCACCCGGGTTTCGCGGGTGTGACCTGTGCCTAAATTTGTGTCTTTTGGCCTGGCTGCGAGGTGATTTGACGAGGACAGCGGACGCTGCCGTGAAAGGGCTACTGGCGGGGCGGAAGCAGGGTGATTCGGTCGAGCTCGCGAGCCAGGAAGGAAAAATCTACATGCACGTACAGCGCTGTCACTTGGCTACCGCTGGTGGTGTGCCCAAGAATTCGTTCGAGCGCCGCCTGAGCTCCACCCTGCTCCAAAAACTGCGTGGCGAATGTATGGCGGAACGCATGCCAGGGACGAATGAAGGCGGAGGAGCAACCGGACTGCCGCAGGAACTGGCGCAAAGCATCGACCATCTGCTCGTCCTGTTGGGTCGCTGCTCGATAGACGCGATCGCCTATTTCGATGGGACAGACCAGATCAAGGTCCGTAGTGGGGCAGCTCGGCCGCCAGCGTTCCAGCAGGTCTCTTAGCTCGCGGTGAATTGGAACGATGCGAGGTTTTCCGGTTTTGGTTGGTCCGGCGTAGGAGCGCTTGACGTGAATGCGGTTCACTTTGAAGTCCACGTCGGTCCAGGTCATGCCCGCAATTTCACCCCGACGAAGCCCGGTATACAGCGCAATGGCGACCCCAATTGGAAGGTGCGGGGATGCCAAAATCCGGTGAACCTCTTCTAAGGAGTAGCGCTCTTGCAATGGCTCAGTAGGTAACTGGACCAAGTTGGTGCAAGGGTTCATCACGTCGAGAATCTCTCGGCGACAAGCCCAGGTAAACACCAGCTTGAGATACTTGATCGACTCATTGATCGTCTTGGGCGCGTACCCGCTTTCCCGCAGCTCGTCGCGCCATCGCTCCACATCGCTCAAGCGAACCTTCTTGGCATCGAGCCTGCCGATCGAATAGGTGCGCACTCGGATCTGGTAGTCCGACCTTCGCTGCTCTCGGTACTCGTCGAGATTGCGAACCTTGGGACCGTGGTATTCGAGGAGGAATCGCTCAAAAAGCTGTGACACGGTGGTCGACGGCTGTTCAAGCTGATCGCTGTCCGGTATGCCGATGATGTTTCGAGCGACTCGAGCGACGACCTCGGCCCCGTAACGCTTCGCGGCATCTTTGGTCAGTTGCTTGGTGGGTTTGCGACGCCAGACACCCGAGGCGTCCTTGTACTTAATCCACCAGTTGGGCTTGTTCTTGGTGCCTCGGTTGTAGACGCTTGCCAATGCCGTTCTCCCCACACTTGATGATTTGAATCAGTCTTCGTCGCAGTTGCGAGGATTCGCGGTACTGTCGAACCTCAAACCCCGCCATTTTCAGATTCGGAGCAATCCGCTGTAACTCGCCGCTCAGTCGGGTTGAGTCTTTTGGCCACCGTCGATTCTCTCGCTGAGACTTGGTGGCCTTCTGCTCCAGCTCATCGAGAAGGTCGCTCGCTGTGCCTGTCCATTCGCTCTTCTGACTCATGAACCGATCGAGGGGCTCGAACAGGGAACAGGACTCCAGCGCTTGCGCGTGGAAGTCGAGGCGGTTTTCGGAATAGGCCGCCATGAACTCGCCTTCCTCGAGTCCAAGTCCCTCCTCCGCAGCCATCGCCCATTTTGCAAAGTCGGCCATGCGCGGCAGAGCCTTGGTCTTCACTTCAGGCAGCTTGAGAATGGCCGACGACACCGCATCGAGCATCGCGCCGAGAATTCGAGCGTGAGCAGCCAGGAAGTCCGCCCAGACTTCTTCTTCCGACCGGCGAGACTCTTCAGCAATCGTCGGAAGGTTGAGCATCACTGCGCGGTCGATGAGGTCGGATCGCTTGGCGACATCGACGATGCTGGTCAGCACTACGGGCCGCAGGGCTTGCATCACCGTCTCACCCGTCTCTGTATATAGAGTTCGGGTTGGATGGCTTGCGCCCGTCGACAAACAGCACAGCAAGTCGGACAACCACTCGGGGATGGACGAGAGGTTATCGTAGGCCAGCACCCAGGCATTCATCGCGGACACCATCACTGTCTGTTCGTCCTTTGGTCGGGTGCGTAGCGAGGTCTGCTTGGGGTCGAGAAGCGAGGTCAGAATCTTGGCTGTCGTGCTCTTGGCGCAGCCC
>ERZ724524.2330-NODE-2330-length-12405-cov-4.009879_pt1 | contig 12405 bp, 9 predicted proteins | sample MGYA00376057_ERZ724524 | MGnify/ENA primary metagenome ERZ724524 (study PRJEB28724, sample SAMN07190888) | wastewater metagenome | isolation source: influent of sewage treatment plant in Hong Hong | place: USA: Christiansburg, Virginia | collected 2016-03-01 ...
CTTACAAGTTCGGTAATACCAAGGTCGGTCTGAACTATGGTGAGAACAAGGACAAGAACGGTTATGTCGGTGTTACCGGTGGCGCTGGCGCCCAAAGTGCGATGAACGACATCAAGAACCGCGCTTATACCGCGGGCGTCTATCACTCGCTTAACAAGTTTGTTACGCTGGTCGGCGAGTTCAACGACGAGAAAATCACCAATGTGGCCGATACCAACTTTGATAACAAAAATCGTACCATTTCCCTCGGTGGCATCATTTTCTTCTGATCGTCATTAAGCTGATTTCCCTCCAAAACCAGATGTCTTCATCGAGTCTGTTTCGGGCGTCCTGCGGGGCGCCCGCTTTTTTCTCAATGGCTTGCTGGGTGCTGGCCGCCCTCATTTTTTGCCAGATTCCGAAAGCCGTTGCTGCCGATGATGTGCGAGCAATTGCTGTCGTTAATAGTGATTTTTCGTCAGCCCGTGAAGCGCTGATCGAAAGCATCGAGGCCGATGGATTGGTCGTCAGTTCGCTCATCCCGTTTGGCGCCATGCTCGAACGTACCGCCAGCGATCTGGGCAAAGGTGCCAGCCCATATATAGATGCAGAAATCATCCAGTTCTGCAGCGCACACCTGGCCAGACAATTAGTCGAAGAGGCGGCGGCACAAATCGCCCTGTGCCCGCTCTCGATTGCTGTTTACCGTACTCGGCAGGCTCCTGAGCAGGTTATGTATGCTTATCGCTTGCCCGGTATGGGCAGCGCGGGGCGCATTGGCGCCAGTCGTCTACTGGAAAAACTGGTGGGCAGGGCTATCGAACTTGCTCGTATCAGGTAATTCGTTGCCTGGGTGGCGAGCAATCGGTGATGGTGGCCTTGCAATTCGACTGCACTCAAGCGTTTGAGCGCCTTGGCCTTAGGTCAGTTGGCCGGGCGTCGTGACTGTTGCCAGGCCAGAACGGCCTGCCCCGAATAGGCAAGCATGGCCTGGAAACGTTCTTTGGGGAGCGACTGGCGTAAAGCTTCGAATAGCTGCTGGGTCGCTTCCTGCGCCAGGGCGGATGCTGCCAGTGATTCGGAGAGCAAGCTAATCTGAATACTGGCTAATGCATCAGCCAGCAGACGCCAACCAAGCTGCGGCATTTTTCCATCAAGCACCAGCATCATGCTGGCCAGGTTTTGGAGGATTTGTTGTGATTCCTCTGTGGCCTCACAGGCAATCATGGCGTGCCAAAGTGCCAGATGGATACTGCGGCGAATCTCTACCTTGAAATCGACTGCATCAGTTTCAGTTTCATCGATTTGACTAAAAAACCGCTGAAACTGGGCATCGGCTTGCGGATCAAGGCGGGCGCGCAGATTGCCAAGCAGGGCACTGACGCCAGGAATGGCGTTAAGGTCAAAAGTCTGACTGTAAGCCAGGCCCCATTGATCAATCCCGCTTACCAGCAAAGCCAGACGTAACGCCCGAGCTTCCTCGGAAGCACCGGCCAGGCTCCAGTTGAAGCAAAGTAATTCAGCTTCCGGCAGGGTCTTTTTAAGCTGCTCAAGATCACCGCTCAAGGTCAGGCGGAATAGGCCGGCAAAGGCATCCTGCGCCATGCGTGCGGCCAGACGCTGAGTCTCAGGTGAAGCTATGGCGCTTAGCTGGTCGGCCGCAAATTCAGCGGTAACAGCCATGGTTATTCCTTGACCTGCGCCTTCATGCGATTCTGGTTCAGCGAGCGATTGATCGAGGTCACCGTGTTGCCGAAGGCATCACGTTCAGAAGTGGGCTTCTTGGTGGCTTCGATACTTTTAATGCAGCGCCAGCGTTTGCCACCTTTGGTGACAACTTGCCGCATTTCTTCAATGGGATGGTGTTTTCCACAGTGATAACAGTAAGCGGTGTCTGCAGGCATGGTAGGGGCACTCTTGAAACGATGTGTAGCCAGAAAAGCAGAAAGCCCAACTTTGTGAGCTGGGCTTTCTGTTTCAAACTTTTGGCTCCCCGACCTGGGCTCGAACCAGGGACCTACGGATTAACAGTCCGGCGCTCTACCGACTGAGCTATCGAGGAACAGAAGGCAGTATTATAGAGGTTGAATCCCCATGGGTCAAGCGACTTGGGCGATATACTATGAAAAAATGTGAAGCTTATGGACAATCATCTCGTTTATGTAAAAACCCCGATCGGTGACGAAGCAGTTCGTCAGAGTACTCGCGTGGTCAAACGCAATCTGCGTATGGTCCTTGTGCAAGTCGATGGCAAGCTTTCCGTGGCGGAACTGAGCGACAAAATCGGTAACCCGCAAATGGTTGAAGCTGCCTTGCGTGAGCTTGAAAGCGATGGGTTTATAGCGCCTACGCTCGAAGGTGTTTCGGTTTGGGAGGCGGCGAAAGCGCGGGCGGCGGCCCCTGTCTCGGAGTTCTCGACATTTGGGCCGATGGCTGGCGCTTCATCGAACTCGGGCTATTCAAAAGCCATGGCCAGTAATTTCTCGGACTTTGGCAAGTTGAATCAAGCCAATCGTCCCTACGAAAACCGGCTTCCTGATGCACCTGGTGTCATGGTTGCAGAGAAGCGGGAGGTGTTCAGCGACAGGAAGCCATTGCCTTGGGGGCGCTTGTTTTTTCTCGCAATCCTTGCGGCGCTTCTTGTTGGTGTGGGAACACTGCTTTTCTATCCGTACGAGAGGTTATTGCCGGGTCTCGAAGCGGCAGGCAGTCAATACCTGAAGATGCCGGTAAAGATAGGTTCGCTACAAATCAGATATTTGCCAAAACCGGCACTGGTCTTGTCAAACACCCGGCTTGGTAGTCAGGGTGATGTTTCGATTGAAACAATATCTTTCTCACCGTGGTCACTTTTGGGGTCGGGTAAGCATGATATTCAGCGTCTTGATATCGCGGGGGTTTCTTTCCCCGCTGAGCGATTGCAAGATTTGCCGCTTTTTGCTTCGTCGGTGAGTGCTGCTCAAAATCCATTTTCTGTGCGACAAATCACCATTGATCGACTGAAGGTGAAGGCTGGTGACCTGCATCTTGACGGCTTGATTGGTAAAATTTTGCTGCGCGGTGACGGGATCGCAGAAAAAGCCGAGTTTCAGACGGTTGACCGCAGCATTCGCTTATCTGTCGCCCCGAGCGCTTCTGGCGTACTCCTTGGGGTCGAAGGATTCGGCTGGAAGCCTTTTTCGAATCAGGCGATCTCCTTCGACCAGCTTCAGGCAAAAGGCCAGGTGCAAGGCAGCAAGCTGCTTATTCACAGTTTCGATACCACCTTGCTCGGCGGTGTCATCAAGGGAAGCTGGATGCTTGACTGGACTAACGGACTGGCGATGGCCGGTGACGCAACGCTGGCGCGCCTGAATGCGCGCAAGGTAACGGCTGCATTCGCACCAAATTTCAATCTCGATGGAGAAATGGCGGGTGTCTTGCGTCTGCGTAGTGGCGGGCAGGATGCGGCAAGTTTGTGGCGAAATATTGAAGCAGGGCTTGATTTGACGATGACGAACGGCATTTTGCAGGGCATTGATCTGGGCGAAGTGTTCCGTCGTGGTCCGGGTTCTGTGGTGCGCGGTGGCGGTACCAAGTTTGATCGCCTGACCGGGCAGGTGGCCATCAACCCGCGCCAGATTTCAGGGCGGGCCATGCAGTTGGATGCAGGGATGGTCGTTGCCAACGGCCAGTTTTCAACGACGCCGGATCAGCGTGTCGACGCGGACTTGTCGGTCACCATGAAGACCTCGGTGGCTATCCAGCGCCTGCCGGTGCGGGTGAGTGGAACGCTTCCTGATCTGTCGACGATTGGTAGCCGATAAAACCTGGGCAATAAAAAAGAGGCCGAGGCCTCTTTTTTTGGCGCCTGCTTTTGATCAGGGCTTGATGACGGTGGCGATGGCCTTGGCCACGTAATCGACGTTCTTGGTGTTCAGCGCGGCGAGGCAGATACGGCCGGTTGATACGGCGTAGATGCCGAACTCTTCCTTCATGCGCTCAACCTGTGCAGCGGTCAGTCCGGTGTAGGAGAACATGCCACGTTGTTGAATGACAAAAGAAAAGTCCTGAGCGACGCCTTGTGCCTTGATCGCTTCGACCAGGCCGGTACGCATGGCACGAATGCGGTCACGCATGCCACCCAGCTCGGTTTCCCATTGCTGACGCAGTTCCGGTGAAGAAAGTACTGCGGCAACCAAGGCGCCGCCGTGGATCGGCGGGTTGGAGTAGTTGGTGCGGATGACGCGCTTGAGTTGCGACATGACGCGGCCGGATTCTTCCTTGCCGGCGGTGATGATCGACAGGGCGCCAACGCGCTCGCCGTAGAGCGAGAAGCTCTTCGAGAAGGAGCTGGAGACAAAGAACTGCAGGCCGGAGGCGGAGAAGGCGCGAACGGCAACGGCATCCGGCTCGATACCATCGGCAAAGCCTTGGTAAGCCATGTCGAGGAAGGGCACGAGACCGCGTTCACGGCAGGTATCGACGACTTCCTGCCATTGGGCATCGGAGAGATCGGCACCGGTCGGATTGTGGCAGCAGGCGTGCAGAATGATGATGGAGCCGGCATCCAGGCTGCTCAGGCAGGCCTTCATGCCGGCAAAGTTGACGCCACGGGTGGCGGCATCGTAGTACGGGTAGTTTTCAACGACGAAACCTGCGGACTCGAACAAGGCGCGGTGGTTTTCCCAGGACGGGTCGCTGATGTATACCTTGGAATTCGGGTTCAGGCGCTTCAGGTAATCTGCACCAATTTTTAGTGCGCCGGTGCCACCCAGAGCTTGGGCGGTAATGACCTGGCCATTGGCGATCAGCGCAGAGTCGGCGCCGAGCAGCAGGTTTTGCACAGCCTGGTTGTAGGCCGGAGCGCCTTCAATCGGCTGATAGCCACGGGGCAGGGCAGCTTTGACGCGCGCATCTTCAGCGGCTTTGACGGCGGCGAGCAGGGGAATCTTGCCGTTGTCGTCAAAATAGACGCCAACGCCGAGGTTGACCTTGGTGCTACGGGTGTCGGCGTTAAAGGATTCATTCAGGCCGAGAATCGGGTCACGCGGGGCCATTTCCACCGCAGCAAAGATCGAAGAAGACATAAGGACTCCATGGAATAATAGGCACAATGCTCACACAGCAACCTTGCTGAGCGAGAGAAACCGTAGAATTTTAGCATGACAGAAACTGTGACCAGCACCCCTGTAGCCTGCTTTGATGGTAGTCCGTTCCGGCTTCATCAGCCATTTCCCCCTGCGGGCGACCAGCCTGAGGCGATTCGCCAGTTGGTTGAAGGACTGGAGGACGGGCTTTCGTATCAGACACTGCTCGGTGTGACAGGCTCGGGCAAGACTTACACGATGGCCAATGTCATCGCCCGCACCGGTCGTCCGGCGCTTGTTTTGGCGCCGAACAAGACGCTGGCGGCACAGTTGTATTCGGAATTCAAAGAGTTTTTTCCTGAAAATTCTGTGGAGTATTTCGTTTCCTACTACGACTACTACCAGCCGGAGGCCTATGTGCCGTCGCGTGATTTGTTCATCGAAAAAGACAGCGCGATCAACGAGCACATTGAGCAGATGCGTCTATCGGCCACCAAAAGCCTGATCGAACGGCGCGATGTGGTGATTGTGGCGACTGTTTCGTGCATTTACGGCATTGGTGATCGCGACGAATATCACAATATGATTTTGACCATGCGTGTTGGCGACAAGCTCGACCAGCGTGCCATCGTCAAGCGTCTGATTGAAATGCAGTACGAACGCAATGACACAGATTTTCATCGCGGGACGTTTCGCGTGCGTGGTGATGTGATTGATATTTTCCCTGCCGAGCACGCCGAGCACGCCATTCGCGTCACACTTTTTGATGATGACGTTGAAGCACTGCAGTTTTTTGATCCACTGACCGGCCATTTGCTGCACAAGGCGCTGCGCTTTACTGTGTTTCCGGCTTCCCATTACGTCACGCCACGCGATACGGTGGTCCGGGCAATCGAGGCGATCAAAACCGAGTTGCGTGATCGCACAGAGTTTTTCACGAATAACAACAAGCTGGTCGAGGCGCAGCGCATTGAGCAGCGTACGCGTTTTGACCTGGAGTTACTTGACCAGATTGGTTTCTGCAAGGGTATTGAAAACTACTCTCGCCATTTTTCCGGGCGCAAGCCGGGGGAGCCGCCGCCGACACTGATTGATTACCTGCCTGCGGATGCGCTGATGTTTATCGATGAATCGCACGTCACGATTGGCCAGGTAGGCGGCATGTACAAGGGAGATCGCTCGCGCAAGGAAAATCTGGTCGATTATGGCTTTCGCCTTCCATCGGCGCTCGACAATCGTCCCATGCAGTTCAATGAGTTTGAAGCGAACATGCGGCAAACGGTGTTTGTCTCGGCAACGCCCGCCGATTACGAAAATACCCATGCCGGGCAGGTGGTCGAGCAGGTGGTTCGCCCGACGGGTCTGGTCGACCCCATGGTGATGGTGCGTCCGGCCTCGACTCAGGTGGATGATCTGCTCTCAGAAATCACCAAGCGGGTTGCTGTCGCTGAACGAGTTCTTGTAACGACATTGACCAAACGCATGTCCGAGGATTTGACAGATTTTCTGGCAGATAACGGTATCAAGGTGCGCTACCTGCATTCGGACATCGATACGGTGGAACGCGTGGAGATCATCCGTGATTTGCGGCTCGGCGAATTCGACGTGCTAGTCGGCATTAACTTGTTGCGCGAAGGTCTTGATATTCCAGAGGTTTCTCTGGTGGCAATTCTTGATGCCGACAAGGAGGGATTCCTGCGTTCAGAGCGCTCGTTGATCCAGACCATGGGCCGCGCTGCCCGCCATATCAATGGTACGGCCATCCTCTACGCGGACAAAATTACCCAGTCCATGCAGCGCGCCATGGCCGAAACTGGGCGTCGCCGTGACAAGCAGTTAAGCTTCAACGAAGAAAACAGCATTACGCCACGCGGTGTGTCGAAAAAGATCAAGGACATCATCGATGGCGTCTACGATGCTCAATCAGCACAAGCAGAGTTGAAGGTGGCTCAGCAGCAGGCCGTCTATGAGGCGATGGACGAAAAAACAGTCGCGAAGGAAATCAAGCGCCTTGAGAAGTTGATGCACGAGTGTGCGAAAAATCTGGAATTCGAAAAAGCGGCTGCGGCGCGTGATGATTTGTTCAGACTCAAAGAGCAGGTATTTGGTGCGGCAGGTCACGACCGTGACCGGGAGTCTTAGGGCTTAGTGGCGGCAAAAAGCCAAAATGTTGCGGTCGACGCTGATTTTTTGCCTATTTTTTCTCGATCAACCTGCAATAACTGTGCGAAACGGCAGGTGGGTAGCCGCTTCGGCCGCATAGTGGACAATCGCCGGCCACTGGCGTTCGAGATGCTGGCCGATCAATTGGCGCATGCGTGCATCTTCAATCCAGTGGCAGGAGCGGACGATGGTTGGCTCGAAGCCGCGTGAAACCTTGTGCTCGCCGCCGGCGCCAGGCTCAAAGGTCTTGAGGCCTTCGCGCAGGCAATAGGCGATGCCCTGATAGAAGCAAAGTTCAAAATGCAGGCTATGGTAATTGCCATTGGTGCCCCAGTAGCGACCATACAAGGTTTTATCACTGCGAAAACAGAGCGAAATGGCGACCGGCCCGTTCTGATTGCTGGCGATAAAAACAACTATCCGGCGTCCCAGTTTATGAGCAAGTTCGCTGAAACAAGCTGCCGAAAAAGCCGCGTAGTTGCCGTACTTGTCGAAGGTCATTGCATACAGCTGGTATAGCGCCGGCCATTCGTCAGGTGCAATCTCGTTGCCGTGGCGAACTTCGATGGAAATACCGCTTTCTGCCACCTTGCGACGTTCTGCACGAACCTTGCGCCGTTTCTCGGATGGGAATGCAGCCAGGTAGCCGTCAAAATCACCGTAACCACGGTTGCGCCATTGAAACTGAACATCGTGACTGACCAGCAGACCATTCGCGCGCAGCGCGTCAATTTCTTCGTCAGCGGGCAGGGCAACATGCCATGAAGAAAGCTGTTGTTCGGTAACCAATTCTTTGGCTCTTGCTATCAGTTGCTGGCGAATATCATCAGCGCAGTATTCCGTATTGACCAGAAAGCGGGGACCGCTGGCTGGTGTGTGAGGCAGTCCACTGATCAACTTGGGAAAGTACGGCTTGCCAAGCTGCTCATAAGCCGCTGCCCACGACCAGTCGCGCAGAAAATCACCGTGTGAATTCATCTTGATGTAGCTCGGCATAATGCCAATGAGCGCTCCTTCCGCAGTCTTTGCCACCTGATGATGGGCGTGCCAGCCGCACCTTGGTCCTGCGGCTTCATGCCGCTCTAGGGTGGTAAAAAAATCGGCGTTGAGAAAGGGGTGACCCGGTGGGGAAAGATGCACCCAGTCGTCGGGGTTGATCGCATCTGCGGATCTAACGGTCGTTATTGATACTGCAGACATTGCTCAAGCCTGTAAATGAGACCGGGGTCAGAGTGATGTCGAGGCCAGCAGTTCCGTGATCGCTGCCTTTTCTGAAGATATTTGCGCCAACGTGGCGGCGTAGCGGCGTTTTCCTGCAGGGGTTAGACGCTTGATTGAAAACTCTGCTTTTGAGGCTGCCGAGCGGTCAGGGTGCGTCTCCCAGCCGAGCAGGCGAAGTGGTGGGTGGGAGCACGTGTAGCGCGCACCCCTTCCCTGGCAGTGGGCGGCGTAACGGGCAATTACGTCGACTGTAATCCCGGTGTAGATGCTGCCATCTGTGCATTCGATCAGGTATAAAAACCAGGTTTTCATATGAAGTGAGTGTTGGTCAATGCCATAAGCTTTGACGGTAGTTTCAGGTCTTGGTCCACTTTATACTATACTGTTTATATGAACAGTATTCGTCGTATAGCCCACCTCGATATGGATGCGTTTTTTGCTTCAGTCGAATTGTTGCGCTACCCGGAGTTGCGCGGGCAAGCCATCGTGGTTGGCGGGCGTAGTGTGCATCAACCCGTCTTACGGCAGGATGGTGTATGGCATTTTGCCCGTTTGCGTGATTATGCTGGGCGTGGCGTGATCACCACATCAACCTACGAAGCCCGTGCCTTGGGTGTTCATTCAGGAATGGGTTTGATGAAGGCGGCACGACTGGCTCCCGACGCCATTCTCCTGCCCGCCAATTTTGAGGCTTATCGAGACTGTTCACGTCAGTTCAAGGCGGCGGTGGCGAGCATCGCCCCAAAGATCGAGGATCGTGGAATTGATGAGATTTACATGGATATCAGTGACTTGCCTGAGGAATCATATCCTCTGGCAAGTCGCATCAAGCAGGCGGTGTTTGAGGCTTGCGGTTTGACCTGCTCAATTGGCATCAGCCCCAACAAACTGTTGTCCAAGATATGCTCTGACCTCGACAAACCGGATGGCATCACCATTCTGAATTATCAGGATATTCCGAGCAGAATCTGGCCAATGGCGGCTAAGAAAGTGAATGGAATAGGTCCCAAGGCAGCTCAAAAACTGAATCAATTGGGCATCAGCACGATTGGTGAATTGGCGGTGACGCCGGTGCATGTTCTTGTCAGAGAATTTGGCCGCTCAACCGGGCTTTGGCTACACCAAGCCGCCCAGGGGATTGATGAGCGGCCGGTCATTACCGAGTCGGAACCAAAGTCGATCAGTCGTGAAAGTACTTTTGAGCGCGATATGCACGCCAGACAGGACAAGGCAGCGCTGTCGGAAATATTTACCTCGCTCTGCATGCGGGTGGCCGACGACCTGCAAAGAAAGGGTTATGCCAGCCTTACGATAGGCATCAAACTACGCTATTCTGATTTTCATTCGGTAACTCGGGACGTCACACTACCGAATGCGCTGAGCGATGGTGTACAGATCCGCAAGGCGGCTGGAGAGTGTTTGAGGCGCGTCCCGCTAAGTCAGAAAATCCGCCTGCTTGGCGTGCGTGCGAGCGGCTTGCAGGGGCTGGATCAAGCCTCGATTCACGAGCCGGGGCAGCAGGCCGAACTAGATTTTTAATCGGCCTCCAGGGGCAAGCAGGATACGCTTTATCAACGAGCCCCATAATTCATAATTAAGGCACTATTCAGATTGTGGATTTCAAGGCATTATTTTACTTGGAGAGACTTTGAGTATGGTTACAGTGCCATTTCTCACATTAGACTAATATGCATAAATGACAACATACCGAATACTTCTCGTCTGCATGGGCAATATTTGTCGTTCCCCAACGGCGGAGATCGTTGTGCGTCATTTTATAAAATTCAATAATTTAGGCGGAATAGTTGAAGTTGATTCTGCAGGAACCCATGGCTATCACGTAGGCGAAGCACCGGATGGCCGAACTCAGCGTGCCGCCTCGGTGCGCGGATATAACCTCTCCCAAATGCGGGCACGGAAAGTTGCACGTCAGGATCTCGACTATTTCGACCTGATTCTGGCGATGGACAAGAGTAACCTGGATAATCTGCAGCGGATGGCTTCGCCCGAGCAAAAACAAAAGCTCAAATTATTCATGGAGTATTCCAAGAATTTCGATGACGATGAGGTTCCAGACCCTTACTACGGGCTGGGTCACGGCTTCGATCTGGTGCTCGATATGGTCGAAGATGCATCGCGTGGGCTAGTCGAGGAATTGAAGGAAAAACTCAAGTAGGCTTAAAAGGCAAGCCAATGTTGCGGTAGACGAGAAACGGGGCACCAGAATTTGGTGCCCCGTTATTATTTTCAGGCCCGCCAGATAGCGACGAGCATTGATTTTACTTTCCCTGCGTTTCGACCATCTGTAACGGTTCAGCTTCGGCAACCACCGCTGCTGCCTTACGTGGGCGCCCCAACTTCGCTGCTGGTGCCGCTTCAGCAACCACTGCTGCGGATGTCGTTTGAACCATTACCAAACCGCTATCAGCCAGTGTCTGCGTCAAATCAACTGATGCAGGTTTCGGAGTAGGGGTAGCTACTTCGGCAACTGTTGCTACTTCAGCAAGCACCGGAGGCGTGACATTGACTTGAGCTGATTCAACAACCGGTGCCGGCTCCTCAACAATCGGTGCTGGCTCGGCAACCGGTGCTGGAACTTGATCGGGCATTGAAAGGATGGGCTGTTCAACAATAGTCTTTGGCACCAGGGAGGCAACCGTTTCAATGGCAGCAGGCTCGAAGACTGTTGGTACTGTCGCGGCTGGCTTGCTCTCTTCAACTATGGCAGCACCCGCATCAACAGTCGCTAGGGTTACAAGCGGAGCAGCAACTTCGATTTCTGTTGTGGCAGCGACTGTGTTCGCATTTTCACCTTCTGGCCGGCGTTCACCACGACCGCGGCCACCGCGACGACCACGGCGACGAGCCCCTTGCTCATCATTGACGGCTTCCGGGGTTTCGCTGCCTGGGACAGAGATTTTTGCCGAGTCATCAAGCAGTTCCGGCGCCAGTTTGCTTTCGCTAACTTCCGGCTGTTGGCGCTCTTTGCGCTCGCCTCTTTCCTTGCGCTCGCCACGCGGACGGCGTTCCTGACGCTCGGCTTGGCGAGCTTCGCCATTGCCAGCGGTTGCTTCTTCGCGTGGTGCTTTCTCGGCACCACGTTCGTTGCGATTGCCTCGCTCCGGTCGCTCACTGCGCTCTTCATCATTGCGCTTGGTGGTGTTGCGTCCGCCGCGGCGTCCATCGTTACGATCACGACGGCCGTCACTGCGTCCTTCGCGCGGTTTTTTGGCTGGCTCGGGTGCAGGAGTAACTTCAATCGACTTCGGCTCACTACGGAACCACGAGCGGATCTTGGCGAATAACCCACTGTCAGTAGATGCCTGCGTCGCTGCAGGGGCAACCACTTCAAGCATTTTTTCCGGCAGATTTGGTGCCGGCTGTTCAGGCGAAATCCCCTTGATGACTGCTTCCTGACGTGGCTTGGCAGCTTCGTCCTTGCCATTGCCAACCTTGGTTGTTTCTTCAAGCGGCGCATCAACCATCTTGTAGGACGGCTCACGCGGTTCTTCGCTGTTCAGATCGTCATGCTTGAGACGGGTGATCGAGTGTGCCGGCGTTTCGAGATGAACGTTGGGGATCAACAGGATGGTGACCTTGTGGCGCAACTCGATAGCCTGAACTTCTGGGCGCTTCTCGTTAAGCAGGAAGGTGGCAACATCGACGGGAACCTGAACATGTACGGCACCCGTGTTTTCCTTCATCGCCTCTTCTTCGAGAATACGCAGGATGTGCAGCGCAGCAGATTCGCAGGAGCGAATGTGGCCAGTACCGGTACAGCGCGGGCAGGAGATGTAGCTGGTTTCGGCAAGGGCCGGGCGCAGACGCTGACGGGAAAGTTCCATCAGACCAAAACGACTGATCTTGCCCATCTGGACGCGGGCACGGTCAAAACGCAGACCATCGCGCAGACGATTCTCAACTTCACGCTGGTTGCGCTGGGCTTCCATGTCGATGAAGTCGATGACGATCA
>ERZ724524.2333-NODE-2333-length-12399-cov-5.471808_pt1 | contig 12399 bp, 12 predicted proteins | sample MGYA00376057_ERZ724524 | MGnify/ENA primary metagenome ERZ724524 (study PRJEB28724, sample SAMN07190888) | wastewater metagenome | isolation source: influent of sewage treatment plant in Hong Hong | place: USA: Christiansburg, Virginia | collected 2016-03-01 ...
CACAGCTCGCCCACCAAGTTGTATTCGCCAATGATGTTGATGTCGTAGGGCGTGGTGAATTCGGGCTCGACGGTGCCGATCACATAGTCCAGCAGCGCCTCGGCTCCGAGCTTGTTGCCCAGGTTCTTGGGGCCGGCAAAACCGGGGGCGTTGACCGGGATGATGGGCTTGCCAAACTTTTCGGCAGCGCGCTTGCACACGGCCTCGATGTCGTCGCCGACCAGCGCCGTGACGCAGGTTTGGTAGACAAACACGGCGGGCGGGTCGTACTTTTCGATGATTTCGCGGATGGACTTGAACAGGCGCTTTTCGCCGCCGTAGATCACGTCCAGTTCGTTGATGTCGGTGGTAAAGCCGGTGCGGTACAGCTGCGAGCCGCTGCTGGCGCTGTGCCGGTTGTCCCAAGCGTTGCCTTCGCAGGCGATGGGGCCGTGAACCAAGTGGGCCACGTCCACCACGGGTTGCAGGGCGATCTTGGCCCCGTCAAACGCGCAACCCCCGGCGGCGGCACCGGGTGAGAGCTGCTTGGTGCAACCCTTTTTGCGCTCTTTCTCGCTTTTAGCCTGGTTCTTGTCGCAACCCGGTTCGTCGAACACTTCGGCAATTTTGGCCTTGAGCAAAGCGGACATAAACGACTCCTGACGGTGGTGGTGTAGCTTGCTTTGCAGCTTTGATGCCAGCGGTTTTGGGCACGTTTGGCGTGGTTTTGGCGGGTTTGCGGCTGCTTCCAGCTCGACTGGCGCGGCGGTTTTGGCGGGTTTGAAGCAATTGCGACAAGTGCGGCTAGGTGTTTTCCATAGGTTGCCCGCGCAAGTGTTGACGCGGGTGAGCTTGCCACTCAAAATCCAGGCCAGTTGTACGACAACGTACAAGTTAACCGAAAGAACCCCTGACATGAAAAAACCGAATTTGACGCTTCAATTTCTCTCCGGTGCTTTGTCAAAAAGCCCTGTTGCACCTGAATCGGTGAGTCGCCGACGGTTTTTGGAAGTTGGTGGAGCTTCTTTCGGCTTGGCTATGGTGGGCGGTTTGCCCGGTTGCGGTGGCGGTGGTGATGCCGCCGTGATGGAAGATGCGATTTGGGGCAGTTCTGGTTTGGCCGGAAAAATCATCACCGCCTTGCAAACCATCACACAAAAGACATTCAAGAATGTGGATTACGACGTGGTGGCTTATGGCGCATCGCGTTGTGCGGTCGTGGCGGCCACCAGTCCTTATACCAATGCCGCATCACCCGCCAGCCAAGGTTCTAACAAAACACATGCACCCGGTTCTTTTGATTCGCGGCCCGCATTTTTAGCCGCCATTGCAGCATGCAGCGCTGCCGGTGGTGGACGTGTGGTAGTTCCGTCAGGTGATTGGTATTGCGCAGGCCCGATTGAATTGCTGAGTGATGTGAATTTCCACCTGAGCGCTGATTGCACAATTTTCTTCAGCGCCAATCCGGCAGATTACGCCAAAGACGGCCCGGTGAACTGCGGTGCCAATGGCAATTTGTATTACAGCCGCTGGCAATCGGACGATTGCTTGAACTTTGGTTCACCGATTTATGCGCGCAACCAAAAACACATCGCCATCACTGGCGAGAATATGCTGACCTCGATTTTGAACGGTCAAGGCATGTTGCCTTATGCAGGCAGCGGCACCACCAGCACCTGCTGGTGGACGTACAAAGGCAACACCGGAGCCTATGGCAATGTGGACAAAACCACGCCATCCTGCGCCTCCAACAACCCGCTGAACGTGGACTTGAAAACCCGCTTGCCCGGCATTGATTCAGCGCTCTACACCCTGCTGACCAACCCCATCACGCCGTGGCAGCAAGACCAAAACTACCTGCCCGCGCTGTCAGAAGCCGGTGTGCCTGTGAGCCAGCGCATCTTTGGTTTGGGCCACTATTTGCGCCCGTGCATGGTCGAATTCATTGACTGCACCGACGTACTGATGGAGGACTACCAAGTCAACAATTCGCCGTTTTGGGTGCATCACCCGGTCAACTGCACGAACGTGGTGATTCGCCGGGTCGAGATCAGCACCATTGGCCCCAACAACGACGGCTTCGACCCCGAAGCTTGCGACATGGTGCTGTGCGAAGACTTGGTGTTCAACACAGGTGACGATTGCATCGCCATCAAGTCGGGTAAGAATTTGGACACCCAATATGGCCCCGCCATTGACCATGTGATTCAAAACTGCACCATGAACAGCGGCCACGGCGGCATTACCTTGGGCAGTGAAATGGGCGCGGGGGTGCAAAATATCTATGCTCGTAACCTGAATATGATCAATAAGTTCTGGGCAACAGATGCGCTTAATATTGCCATTCGCATCAAAACCAACATGAATCGCGGTGGTTTTGTGAAAAACTTCTATTGCGACAACGTGACTTTGGGCAATGGCGTGAGTTTGCAAGGCAAGGGTTATGGCTCCAGCGTGTTGCCGGGCAGCCCGATCAATACCAGTGTGCCGGTGGGTGTGGCCACATTGGCCAGTTCCAATCCATCAGCATCACAAGGCGGGGTGATTACATTTGACTGTGATTATCAGCCTGCCAAAGATGCGATCAGAACCCGTCCGCCGCAAGTGCAAAACATCAATATCTCGAATGTCAAGGTCAGCAATGTGACTTTGAATGGGGTCACGGGTTCGTGCTTCCAGGCGATTGTGGCGCAAGGGCCGGTGGGTTTTGATTACAACGGTGCTTTGCCGGTGCCCACTATTTATCCCATTTCAGGTGTCACCATCACCAATTGCGATTTTGGTACGCCCACTGCGGCTGGCCCCGCCAGCGCCACCACGCCCGGCCCGATTTACGCCTTCAACGTCAGCGACATCACCTTGAAGAATGTGGTGATTGCCGGGACAACCTACAACCAAGTCATCCGCGACCCGCGATAACTCGGGAGAAAGCAGCTTGCAGAGCAGTGTGAAAACAACCTAACAGGTACGATGTCTGTTGTCTTGGGGTGTTTTTCCTGCTCGCAACTGCCATCGACTTCAGTTGCCGGTGGGCAAGGCTTGGCCGCTTTGGTGCAGGGCGATCCAACGTTCCAGCTCTTGCACGTGCCCGGCTTCTTCTTCTGAAAACTCGGTGGCGAAGGCGCGGATTTCGGGGTCGGTGGTGGTGTTCATCACCTCGGTGTAGTAGGCCAGCCCGGCGCTTTCGGCGGCCAGCGCCACTTGCAGGGCTTCTTCGCGACCGATGAACGGGTCAGCGGCCCAGATGGCGGCGGACTCGGGGCTTTCGATGTCGGGCCAACTGAAGTCGCCAGCGGCCATCTCGGGGATGTCGCGGAAACCGGCACGCTCGCGGGCATCGTTCAAGTGCAGTTGCGAGTAGTGAGCCAGGCGGCGAAACAGCTTGCTGACTTCAACATTGCCGCAAGACTGCATCGCGTCGGCGAGCTGTCCAAAACGCAGGGCGGCTTCTTTTTCCAGTTCGATGGCGTGGGCCAGAAATTCTTCTACCGATTGCATGGCAGTTCCTTGGTTGTGAGTGAAAGTCAGTAACCCAGCTCGAACCAAACCGGCTCTTGGCGGCGCAGTTGCGCCAGCAGCTCCAGCGTGGCGGGCACCAGCGCCTGAATGCCGTACCACACGGTTTCGCGTCGGGGTTGTTCGTTCAGCGTCAGCACTTGCTGCAAGTGGTGCCAGCCGTGCCAGTCCAGGTGAGTCAGGCGCTCGCGCAGCAGCGGGGACATGTGCTCTAGCGTTTGCGCCATCGTCAGCAGCTCGGCTTCTACGGTGTGCAAGGTGCTGGGGCTGTCAAACAGTTCTTGCTCTTCTTGCATCTCGGCCAACAGGGCGCGGATGTTGCGACCGCAGGTTTGCACAATGTCGCATTGCATACGGTGCAGCATGGCAGCAGCTCTTCAGGCTTGGGGTGGCGGGGGATCAGTTGTTGTCGGCCAGAATTTCCAGCGCGATCAGTTGCTCGTACAGCGCCCGTTTGGCGCGCCAACGGCTTTTGCCTTGCAGGCGCGGGTCGGCACCTTCAAAGGCGGCGAGGGCTTGGCTGTCGTCCCAGTAGATGCAGACGCTGCCGGGGCGCGCTTCCAGCGCCGCCGTCCATGCGGCACGCGGGGCCACGGGTTCGGCAGACAGCGCGCCGTGGCCGAGCACGTAGTCGGCGCGGTACAGCGCCGCATCCCAGCCGTGGGCATCGCCGAGCGCGCAGACCGCTGGAAATTGCGCGCGCGCTTCAGCCGTGATGTCGGCGTGGCCCAAGGCTTCAAGCAGGCTGCGGGCGCTCAACTCGTCGTGGATTTCCCACGGCTCGCGCTCATCCCGGGCCGACACTTTGCGGGCAAAGTCGTCGTCGTCGTAGGCGAACCAAGCGTTGGGTTCGCCCTCATCGGGCAGTTCCACCACATAAATCACGGCCTTCTCCTGGTTGGCACGCGGGGGTGCGTGCGGTGTCGAGCTGCGCGCAGCGCGCCACTTACTCCACGCCGTCAGCGGTGGTTTTTTCCCAGACGGCGCGGCGAATGCGCTGCGTGATGCCAGCCGGGCTGGCATCGAAGGTGCGGCGGGCAATGGTCAACGCGCCTTGGGCGGTGGCCGCTTCGGACAAGGTCAAAGGCAAGCGCCCGGCCATGTGAGTGGCGTTGGGCACGGCCTTCAAAATCGCTTGGCGATTGGGGTGCTCAGTCAGTGGCACCAGCTGGTCGGCTTCAGGCACACCGGCCAAACACACCCAGCCATCGCGCACGTCCACGACGCGGCCATCAAGGGTGGTTTTGACTGGAGTGATATGGGTTTCGGTGGTCATGATGAGCGCCCCTGGTCTTAGAACTTCACGAGGATGTCTTCGTTGCGCACGATGAACTGGCAGGCCAAGCGCCACGGCGGCGGCAGGTCTTTGGTTTCAGCGTCGCTGATTTGTTCGGCAGTGATCTTGCCGGCCAAGCGCAGCGCAATTTTTTCTTTCTCGGTCATGGCTACACCGATGGGGGTGTTGCCCGACAGCACAGTCACTTGCACGGCGCAAGAGCCGCATTCGCCGTTTTCGCATTCAAAGTCCAAGGGCACTTTGTGGGCTTGGGCGGTGGCCAGCAAGGTTTTGGTGTCGCCAGCGACGGCATAGACCGTCAAGTCCTTCTTCATGCGCGGAGAGCTAAAGGTTACGTTGGCCATGATGTATTGCTTGTGTTGAATCTGGATGGGAAACGACCCGAAGCCGGGCGAGCCGCTGGCGCACAGGGTGTGTGCGCCAGCAGTCCAGCCCGACTCGGTGCATCAGCGGATGATGTCGTAGCTGTAGTCGGTCTTGCCCGGAACGATGGTGTTGGCATCGAGGGCTTCAAAGAACTCGTCCAGCAGCGTCACCAAGGTGCGCAGGCCGCCTTCGTAGCCCCAAGTGGGGTAACGGTGGTAGTGGTGACGGTCAAAGATCGGGAACACCATGCGAATCAGCGGGGTGCCGGTGTCGCGTTCCAGGTACTTGCCGTAGGTGTTGCCGATCAGGAAATCGACCGGTTCCGTGAACAGCAAGCTGCGCAGGTGCCACAGATCGCGCTTGGGGTAGACCTTGCAGCCAGCGCCGTAGGGCGAGCTGTCAAACAGCTTTTGCACCTTCTCGGCCCAAGTGTTGTCACCGTTGGTGGCCAGCACGTGAGCGGGTTCAGCGCCCAACTCCAGCAAGAACTGGGTGTAGCCCAGCATTTGATCGGGGTCGCCGTACAGGGCGTAGCGCTTGCCGTGCAAGTGAGCTTGGCTGTCAGCCATCGCGTCCACCAGTTGGCCGCGTTCCAGTTCCAACTCAGCGGGAACCGGCTTGCCGGTCAGGCGCGAGATGGCCATCAAGAAAGCATCAGTGCCAGCCACGCCGACGGGGGCGTTCAGCGTCACAACTTCTTGGCCGTGTTCAGCGATGAACTTGCTGGTCTTTTCGCAGCAGAACTCTTGGAAGACGATGGTGGCCTTGGCGTGCAGGGCGGCGATCACTTCTTCCTTGGTGGTGCCGCCTTCGTACATGCGGAACTCGCCGTCGGTGGGGGTGTTCCAGTTTTGCGACGGGTCGCAAATGATGTTCACTTTGACACCGAACAGGCTGAAGATGCGGCGGATTTCCTTCATGTTGCCGACGACGAAGCCGTCAAAGCCACCAATGAAGTTGATGCTGTCGTCAGGCACGCGCACCAGCGGTTCGGTGGTTTGCGCCTTGCCGTCCCAGAAGTGGCGCAGCACGCCCAGCAGTGCGTTGTCGTAGCCAGTGACGTGGCTGCCGACGAAAGCCGGGGTGTGGGCAAAGGGCACGTCGAACTCGGCGGGCACGCTGCCTTTTTCCTTGCTGGTCTTGATGAAGGCGTTCAAGTCGTCGCCGATCACTTCAGCCATGCAGGTGGTGCTGACAGCGATCATGTCGGGCTTGTACAGGTTGTAAGCGTTGGCCAAACCGTCAACCATGTTGTTCAGGCCGCCGAACACGGCTGCGTCTTCAGTCATCGAGGACGACACGCAAGACGTGGGTTCCTTGAAGTGACGCGAGAAGTGCGAGCGGTAGTAAGCCACGCAGCCTTGCGAGCCGTGCACAAAGCTCAGGGTCTTGGCGAAACCGTTGGCCACGTACACCGCGCCCAGAGGTTGGCAAGCCTTGGCCGGATTGACGGTCAGCGAGTCACGAGCAAAGTTCTTTTGCTTGTAGTCTTCGGTCTTGGTCCATTCGATGACTTGCTTGATCTTGTCATCAGGATGGTTGAACTCGAATGCTTTTTTGGTGGCAAACAGTTCTTGGTACTCGGGCTCACGGAACAGCAATTCGTGGTCGAGAATCTTGTCGGCTGATTGGGGCATGACGGGCTCCAGAAATTAAGGGTTGGGCTTGGAGGGGCGGGCTGTGGTGGCCTGCCCCTCGCAGGGGACATCAGGGTGAGGTCAGCGCCTTAAGCGGCGGTTTTCCAAGGTGCCTTGGTCAGACCCCAGATCGGGCTGCTGATGGCCATGTCCATGTCACGGGCGAAGATGGCAAAGCCGTCGTAGCCGTGGTAGGGGCCGGAGTAGTCCCAGCTGTGCATCTGACGGAAGGGCACGCCCATCTTTTGGAAGACGTACTTTTCCTTGATGCCGGAGCCAATCAGGTCAGGCTTGATCTTGTCCACGAAGTGCTCGAACTCGTAGCCGGTCACGTCGTCATAGATCAGCGTGCTGTCTTTGATGTAGTGGGTGGTGCGTTGGTAGTCGTCGTTGTGGCCGAACTCGTAGCCGGTGCCCACCACTTCCATGCCCAAATCTTCGTAAGCGCCGATCACGTGACGTGGACGCAGACCGCCCACATACAGCATCACGGTCTTGCCTTGCAGACGGGGCTTGTACTTGTCGATGACGGCTTGCATCAGCGGCTTGTACTTGTTGATGACTTCTTCTGCCTTGGCCTTGATGTTGTCGTCAAAGTGAGCGGCGATTTCGCGCAGGCTCTTTTCGATCATGGTCGGGCCGAAGAAGTTGTATTCCACCCATGGAATACCGTACTTTTCTTCCATGTGACGGCTGATGTAGTTCATCGAGCGGTAGCAGTGCAGCACGTTGAGCTTGGCCTTGGGGGTGTTTTCCAGCTCGGCGATGGTGCCGTCGCCCGACCATTGCGAGATCACGCGCAGGCCCATTTCTTCCAGCAAGATGCGTGAAGACCAAGCGTCGCCGCCGATGTTGTAGTCGCCAATGATGGCCACGTCGTAGGGCGTGGAGACAAACTCGGGACGCTTGTTGGCATCAGCCTTGTCGAACACCCAGTCGCGGATCGCGTCGTTGGCCAAGTGGTGACCCAGCGATTGCGACACGCCACGGAAACCTTCGCAGCGCACGGGCACGATGGTGTGGCCGTTGTGCTCTTTGCTCTTTTTCTTGGAGACGGCTTCGATGTCGTCACCGATCAAACCAATCGGGCATTCCGACTGGATGGAAATGCCTTTGTTCAGCGGGAACAGCTCTTGGATTTCGTCAATGATTTTGTCGAGCTTCTTGTCGCCGCCAAAAACGATGTCTTTTTCTTGGAAGTCCGACGTGAACTGCAAGGTCACGAAGGTGTCCACACCGGTGATGCCGATGTAGTAGTTGCGGCGAGCTGCCCAAGAGTATTGGCCGCAGCCGACGGGGCCGTGGCTGATGTGAATCATGTCCTTGATCGGGCCCCACACCACACCCTTGGAACCTGCGTAAGCGCAACCACGAATGGTCATCACGCCGGGCAAGGACTTGATGTTGGATTTCACGCCGCAATCAGGCTTGCCTTCTTGGTACGTGTTGAGGTGCTTGGCGCGCCTCTTGGCCATCTTCTCGGGATAGGCCTTCAGAACTTCATCAATCAAGGCCTTGTTAATGGCCTTGCGCTCTTCAACGGTGGCAGCAGTCATGGGGTGCTCCGATAGGGTAAGGGGTTGCGGTTGCCCGAAGCCCAGTCCGATTCGCATCGCTGCGAACCGGGCTGGGCCCGGCGTAGGCGGATCAGGCGGCGGCTTCGGCGGCGGTCTTGCCGACTTGGCTTTCGTCGATCTGCTTCATGATCCCGTGCTCCATCAGCAGGTCTTCCAGCTGGTCCATCGTGATGGGGGTGGGGATGGTGCCGTTGCCGGCATTGGCGTGAACTTTTTGCGCCAGGGTGCGGTATTCCTGAGCTTGCTTGCTGTCCGGTGCGTATTCCAGAACGGTCATGCGGCGCAGTTCAGCGTGTTGCACGATGTTGTCGCGGGGCACGAAGTGGATCAGGCGGCTGCCCAGCATCTTGGCCAAGGATTCGGCCAATTCCAGTTCCTTGTCGGTTTGGCGTTCGTTACACACCAAGCCACCCAGACGCACGCCGCCCGAGTTGGCGTACTTCAAAATGCCCTTGGAGATGTTGTTGGCGGCGTACATGGCCATCATTTCGCCGGACATGACGATGTAAATTTCTTGCGCTTTGTTTTCGCGGATGGGCATGGCGAAGCCGCCGCACACCACGTCACCCAGCACGTCGTAGGACACGTAGTCCACGCCTTCGTAGGCGCCGTTTTCTTCCAAGAAGTTGATCGAAGTGATCACACCGCGACCAGCGCAGCCCACGCCTGGCTCTGGGCCACCGGATTCAACGCAACGGATGTCGCGGTAACCGATCTTCATGACGTCTTCGAGCTCCAAGTCCTCCACCGAACCGGCTTCAGCGGCGAGCGACAGGATGGTGTCCTGAGCCTTCGCGTGCAAAATCAGGCGAGTGGAGTCAGCCTTGGGATCGCAGCCGACGATGAGGATCTTCTGACCCATTTCGGCCAGAGCGGCCAAGGTGTTTTGAGAAGTGGTTGATTTACCAATACCACCTTTGCCGTAGAAGGCAATTTGCCGAAGTTTAGCCATTGCAGTGCTCCATTCAAGAGAGGTTGAAAAACAGAAGGTTGCGTAGCCGCGACCCATGTCAGCCTGTCATACCGCTATATCTTCTTGTTCGGATCAGGCCGGACTTGTATCCGCGCACTCTCTCTTTGCAGCTTCTGTGCCATGTTGTGCCAGCAGTGTGCAATGCAAGTTAAGTTATTGATTTACAAAGAGAAAACACGTTTTTTGGCGCTAAAACGGCTTCATCAATGGCTTTGTTCGCTTCCCGACAAAGTGGAAATTTGCGTGGGTTTTGCGTCATCAAAATGTCTGGATTCAACCGCGCCCTACAGCGTTGTGTCGGGTTTTGGAGGCGAGTCCCTGATTACTAGGGCGATTCGCTCTGGAATATGTGGGTGGTACGTTCATTGCAAACAAATGAAAGCGACAAGTTTGCGACAACGATTTTTTCACTACCACTGAAGGAACCTTCATGACTGCCACGTTAGACCGCTCCGTTATTGATGACACCGCGTTCGCCCGCCTTGAAAAAGAGGGCCGTTTGCTGAACCCGGTGCTCAAAGCCCCGACCAAGACGGCAGGCCGTGTCGGCTTCCGTGGCGAGCTGGCCCTGCGCTTCGCTCCCAAGCTGGCCGACGAAGCCCGTCCGCCTGAACTCACCTGCGACCAAGTCATGGCTTGCTCCAGCGTGGGCGACAAATCCATCCCCTTCTTTGCGGGCTATCTGCTGAGCTTTGAACACCTGAAAGACGTGGCCGAAGTGCTGGGCGACACCCTGAGCGCTGGTGGCAAGTACTTCCTGTTTTGCAACAACATCGACTTGTCCAAGAAGTACCAAGTGCCGTACAAGGGCGCGATGTTCTACGTGCTGCCGATTGACGAATCCACCGTCTACAACGAGCTGCTGGAACTGCTGTACCTCGAAAAAACCGAACTCAAGAAAAAGGACACCGCTGGCAAGCTTGACGCAGTGGCCGATGCCGCACTGAAGTTCGATGTCACCTTTGACGTGATCACCTACGCCGAAGGCTTGGAGCTGATGGGCCCAGTGCGCAACCCCAACGAAAACCGCCCGGTGTAAGCCGCACGAGCGTATCGCTCACGTGCTAGCCCAACCCTTTACCTTGTTGACCGCTGGGCAGCGGAGGTGAAGGGTTAGGCAAACCGTCCGGGAAACTGGGGCAAGCCCAGTGGGCCGATCGCTTGGCTACACTGCCCGTTATGGACAATCCCCTTTTACCCCCAAGCCGCATTACCCGCCTCACCCTTCAAGGCTTTCGCAGCTTGCGTCAGATCGACGACCTCAACATCCCGCCGCTGGCGGTGTTGATCGGGGCCAATGGGGCAGGCAAATCCACGCTGCTGCGCTTTTTGGAGTTGGTGAGTTGGATGCTGAAGTCGCAAAAGCTCCAAGAATTTGTCTTGCGACATGGCGGGGCGGATGACTTGTTCTATATGGGTGCCCGGAGTACGCCAGCCATCCAGGCGACGCTGGAAGCCCAAATCCTTCAATGCAACTGCGACTACCAGTTTAAGTTGACACCATCAGTGCGTGATACGGTGTTGATCGGGAGAGAGTCCTGGTCATATCGGCACACCACCTTTCCTGTGGAGTCGGTTCGCTCCGTACTGGGTGCTGCAACCCGTGAAGCTCAACTGACCGAGGTCACGGATGCGCGAGCTGTGCCACTGCGTCAGCTCCTAGCTGACATCACGCTGTACCAATTCCACGACACCTCGCCGAATGCCAACCTGCACCGCCGCTGGGACGTGTCCGACAGCGCCCGTCTGCGCGCCGATGGCGGCAACGTGGCCGCCGTGCTGCTGGACTTACGCCTGCGCGAGCCCCGGCGCTACCAACTCATCGTGCGCCAGATTCAGCGCGTGCTGCCCGGTTTTGGCGACTTTGTGCTGGAGCCGGTGGCGGGCAAGGTCGATCTGCGCTGGCAAAGCCGCTACAGCGACAAAACCTTTGGCGCGCACCTGACCTCGGACGGTTCGCTGCGGCTGTTTTGTCTGCTGACGCTGCTCAACCTACCCACCGACCAATTGCCCAGCATCTTGTGCTTTGACGAGCCCGAGCTGGGCCTGCATCCGCACGCCATGACGCTGGTGGCCGAGATGCTCAAGCGCGTGGCCCAGCAGCGGCAGGTGTTCATCGCCACCCAGTCGCCCACCTTGGTGGACTGCTTCGAGCTAGAAAACCTGATCGTCGCCGACAACCAAAACGGGGCTACCACCTTGCGCAACCTGACCCGCGCTCAGTACCAATCCTGGCTGGACGACGACTACCTGTTGTCTGACCTGTGGCTCAAAGACCCTATCGGGGTGGCTCCGTGATTCGGCTGGGGGTGGTCTGCGAAGGGCAGACCGAGGTGGAGTTCGTCAAGACCTGCTTGTTGCCGCACCTGCTGGCCCACCAAGTAGAGGCGGTGCCGCGTCTGTTGCAAGCCCCGTCGGGCCGCCACCGGGGCGGGCGGGTCACGGTGGAGCGGCTGGCTAACTTTTTGGCGCACGAATACCCAGCTTTTCACCGCCTGACTACATTGGTTGATTTCTACGGTTTTCAAGATCGGGCCGGGCGCGACCGGGCGACGCTGGAATTAGCCATCTTGCACGCCGTTCAGGCTCAGGTCGGCAAGCGTTTCAACGCCCAAGCCGTGTTGCCCTACGTCCAGATGTATGAGTTCGAGGGGCTGCTGTTTGCCGACATTGCCCATTTCAATTGGGTGCATGACCCCTTGCCCGAGGCCGACCGCACCGCCCTGACCCGCATCCGCAGCGCCGTCGCCAGCCCGGAAGACATCAACGACAGCCCCGAGACGGCTCCGTCCAAACGGCTGCACCGCCTGTTTGGCGGCAGCTACTCCAAGACCGAACACGGCCCGCTGATTGCCGAAACCATAGGCTTGGAGTCCATCCGCCAGCAATGCCCCCGCTTCCACGCTTGGGTGAGTCGGCTGGAGGCTTGGGGCGAGTGAGTTTTCACCGCGCATCACTGGCTGGCGCGTCCCTTGCTTGCCTTTGGTGGTATGAGTACGGACGACGACATTCAGCCGCAGCACTGGTACAGCACCAACTTGATCGGCGTGCCGG
>ERZ724524.2337-NODE-2337-length-12393-cov-5.872670_pt1 | contig 12393 bp, 9 predicted proteins | sample MGYA00376057_ERZ724524 | MGnify/ENA primary metagenome ERZ724524 (study PRJEB28724, sample SAMN07190888) | wastewater metagenome | isolation source: influent of sewage treatment plant in Hong Hong | place: USA: Christiansburg, Virginia | collected 2016-03-01 ...
AAAATCTCCGCCGTACCAAATGCCGCCGGCTTCGGTCTTGATACCCAGCTGCAGGGCCTCCTTCTTGGCAATATCTATCGCTGAAGCAAAGCTGATCTTCGGCTCGATATAGCTGCCGAAGGGCGCCGGCTTGAGCGTCTCGTACGGACCCGGCGTGGTGGTCGAGACCTTGCTCATCACGGGATAGAACACCTCGCGGTAGAGATTGATCGAGAACGAGGTGAAGGCCACCACAACGATCACACCCCAGATCCAGAGCCCGCCCGCACGGTGCAGGTCGAAGTTGAGCTTGTAGGCACCAGCGCCCCAGCGCAGACGCCAGGCCGGCATCCAGCGTGACCACCAGGACTTCCCGGAATCACCTTGTGCTTTGGCCGACGCAGGCCTGCGCTTTGCAGGCAGGGTCAACACCAGCGCCCAGAAACTGTCAGCCAGCCACAGCAGCGCGAGGCCGCCCATAAACCAGTAGCCCCAGCGATCGCTGCCCGCAAACGTAGGGCTGAGCAGGCTTTCATGCAGATGGCGCAGCCAGGGCATGAGGTTGCGCCAGCTCAGGGCCAGACTCTTGGAGTCCCGGTGACCGGTGATGGCACCCGTAACCGGGTCCACGAACACCGTGTTGTAGCTCAGCACATGGGGCTTGCCAGTGCCCTGGTCCAGCAGCGGGCGCACCAGAAAGGAAGCCGCCTCCCCCTCGCGCAGACCCAGGCTCATATAGGAGATTTCGACGCGTGGATCGGCCGCCTGCACGGTTTGCGCCAGCTGCAGCGTCGTCTGCAACGGGCCGCGCCCCGGCGTGTGCAGCATGTCGGCGTTCAGCCAGTCGTCGAGTTCATGATCCCACGAGAGCACTGCTCCCGTGAGGCCGGCCATGACCAGGAAAGCCGCGAGAAACAGGCCCACCCAGCGGTGAACCACGGTCCAGAGAGCGCGCATATATCCGTTCAACCTCAGAAGTTGACCGTAGCGCTCACCGACAGGGTGCGCGGAGCCGATTGCACCAGATAGTTGGCTCCCGGATAGCCGCCCACCGACGCCCAGTAGTTCTTGTCGAACACATTGTCCAGACGGGCACGCAGCGTCAGCATGCGGTCATTGCCCAGATCAACCAGATAGCGGGCACCGATGTCCGTGCGCGTCCAGCCGGCCACTTTCATGGTGTTGGCGGCATTGGCGTACTGACTGGAGGTGTGCGTCACACGCGCATTGAGCGCCAGACCGGACACACCGGGCACATCCCAATCCACGCCCAGCGTGGCCTGAGTCTTGGGTACGCCGATGGCATAGCGGTCGACCTGAGAGGCATCAGCCGCCTGCTTGATCTTGGCCTGGGTCAGCGTCAGACCGCCCAGCACGCGCAGTCCCTTGGCGGCTTCACCAAAGACGGTGAATTCCATGCCCTGGTTGCGCTGCTTGCCGTACTGACCGTACATCTGATTGACGACATAGCTGCTGGGCACATCGGTGGTGTACAGGGCCGCCGTCGCACCCATGGTGCCGCGCTGCCATTTCACGCCCAGCTCTTTCTGCTTGGACTTGTAGGGCGAAAACACCTGGTCGGCGTTGAGCACGGGCAGGCTATTGGCCGTGGAAGGCGCTACGGCACCCTTGGTCAGCGCCTCGATGTAGTTGGCGTAGACGGAGACATCATCGGTGACCTTGAACACCGCACCCAGTGCCGGCGTGGTGGCGGACTTCTTGTAACTGTCGGTCTGCAGGCCACTGTTGTAGTCGTAGCTGGTCTGGTCTATGCGCTGACGGCGCAGCCCCAGCGTCACTTGCAGGCGGTCGTCGTACATAGACAGCGTGTCGCTCAAGGCCAGGCTGTCGAAGCGGGTCTCACCTACCTTGTAGGGGTTGGCCATGGAGCCGCCAAAGAATGTGTTCTCGGGCATCAGGCTGGCATAGGGGTTGTAGAGGTTGTTGCGCACCCCGGAAGCCATGGCCCAGGCACCGCTTTCCGTCGCTGAGTAGGTGCTTGCCGAAGCCACCAGCTCATGACCGACGCTGCCCGTCTGCAGTCGGGTGCGGATACCGGCCTCGGCCGTGCCGACGCGATCCTTGCGCACATTGTCGAAGCGCGTTCCCGTGGTATCGCCGTTCGCATTGATCACTGTCACGCCGCTGTTGATATTGTCTTCCTTGCTGCGGCGCAGACCGCCCGCAGCCCAGGCGGTGGTGGTGGCATTGAGATCCCACTCGCCGCGCATGGTGGCAAACAGATCACGCTCGGTGGAGCGCGTCCAGCTTTGAGCGTAGTTGGTCTTGTTGTCCGGCACCGCAGGAATGAAATCCGAAGGCGTCACGCTGGGACGCCCGCCACGATAGCTGTTGCGCTGATAACCCACATCGGCCGACAGGCGCACATCGCGGCTGCGCCAATCAAGGCCTACGCCCAGCGCAGTCAAGCTGCGGTCCTCGCCCTTGATGCCCGTGCCGCCATCGCGACGCACGGCATTCAGGCGTACGCCTGTGCTCTGGTCAGGCCCGAAGCGACGTGACACATCGGCCGAAGCATAGGCCTGACCACCGGTCTGTATGCCGGTGCTGACCTGAGTGAGTGGCTCGTTGCCTGCGCGCTTGGGCAGCAGGCTGATCACCCCCCCCACGCCGCTGCCGCCGGGAGCGGCACCGTTAAGAAAGGCATTCGCACCGCGCAGCACTTCGACCCGCTCGAAAAATTCGGAGGCGACATATTGGCGCGGCAGCAGCCCGTACAGACCGTTGTAGGCAATATCGTCGGAGTACACGGGCATACCGCGCAGCATGTACAGCTCCTGGAAGTTGCCAAAACCGCGCGCCTGGCGCACCGACGGGTCGCTCAAGAGCACATCGCCCACGCTTTTGGACTGTGTGTCCTCAATCAGCTGACTGGTGTAAGCCGTGGACGAAAACGAGGAATCCTTCCACTTCCGCGTGCCCAGAATGCCGTTGCGTGCTCCGGTGGCTACCTGCCCGCCCGCGAAAGGCTTGGCCAGGCTGAAGCGCGGCGCGATAACTAAGGGCAATGGAGTGTGATAAGTCCACGCCCTGAGCGTTTCACGCTTGGAAAAGGAATTTCAATTCAGAGCCGAAGGCTACGCCCGGGTTAGTCGATAGGTTTGGGCAAGAATAAACTTCGACTTGCATTTTTGACATGCTATTTCTGCGCGATCTTTGATTTCTTCCCTAGGAATCGCCAGAACCCCATCACACCCATCATTCACGCACGAAACAATTTTCCCCAGACGGTTTGAGCTATAGCTGCCATCTTCTTGAGCTGAGATTTGGTACGCGGCATTGCACCTATAGCACTTGGCCTCAACTGATTCAGCTTTTGAAGGGACATGCTTTCGGATCGTGTTGCCGCAGTTGTCGCAGGGAAGCTCAACAATGTTTTGAAATACGGCATTGAATACCGGAGAGCTAAGCACGGCAGTCAATTTTGAAGAGATTTGTGTACACCTCGTACGCATCTTTTCAAAGTTAGTACTGGTAGTAGCCTTGCCTAGGTTTGGGTGATGAACGAAAGAGCCCAATGCATGGTATTCGTCACGGATATCTTTCAGAGTGAACACCGTTTCTTTCCCAAGGCTGATCCAGGTTGGCAAAGTGGCTTCAGGATTGGACTCGTCAAGGAAGTGAACGATAGGTCCCTCATTCACATGGGGCTCTATCTCAATGAGCGCCTCCATTAGCTTCTGAGGCTGCCATGTTCTGTAGATATCGGGGGCAAGGAGCTCCGCATAGCATTGAGCTCGGTCATAGGTGACAGCTTCGATGCACATCCGCAGCTCCAGAGCTGCATACCTCAGCCGTACATCAATCTTCGATTCAATTTCCTCATTGGCACGCTCAAGCGCTGCCTTCGCTTGCTCGCGAAAACTACTTGCCATTAAATACTCCATAGTTTTTATCTGTGGTCATATCTCGTTCAGAACAGCCCCGCAGGCTCAGCCTCTCTGTTCCAACTATAGATGACCAGCTCCCCACGCTCGACGCGGTTTGAGCCGCCGCCTACGGTGTAGTCCAGCTTGAGGGCCTCCATCTCAAAGTCCTTGAAGCACTCCCTGATCGCCGGGTGGTCGTTGATGCTGATGACGGCCTTGCCCTTGATTGTCTTGAGCTTCTTGGCCATCAGCTCGTACTGCTCCCAGGGGAACGGCACGCCGTAGCCCTCTGTCTCCCAGTAAGGCGGGTCCATATAGAAGAGCGTATGGGCGCGGTCGTAGCGGTCCATACAGGAGGCCCAGTCAAGCTGCTCTATATATGTACCGCCCGCCATGCGCAGGTGAGCGGCCGAGAGGTTCTCTTCAATGCGCAGCAGGTTGATGGCCGGGGCCGTGGTGGCAGTACCGAAGGTCTGGCCAGATACCTTGCCGCCAAACGACTGCTGCTGCAGGTAAAAGAACCGGGCCGCGCGCTGGATGTCGGTCAGGGTCTCGGGGCGGGTGTCTTGTAGCCATTTGAAGACCTGGCGGCTGGTCAGAGCCCATTTGAACTGGCGCACGAACTCCTCCAGGTGATGGGTGACCACTCTATATAGATTGACCAGGTCACCGTTGACATCGTTGAGCACCTCGACCTCGGCCGGATACCGGGCGAAGTAGACGGCTGCGCCACCCGCAAAGACCTCCACGTAGCAGTCATGCGCCGGGAAGCGCTTGAGCAGCATGTCGACCAGGCGGCGCTTGCCGCCGATCCAGGGAATGATGGGATTTGTCATTTATCTCAGCTTCAGGCCCTCGGTGGGGCTCTTTTGGGGCGCTCTGGGCGCTCAGCTGATTGAATGCTCCGCAGCGCGGGCACTTGATGGCCAGGCGGATGTACTCACCCTCGGCCAGTTTGCGGCGGCAGTTGCCGCACCTTATTTCAGTCATTGCAAGCCAGTTTCAACTGTTGAAAGACGATAGACTTGCCGGGCTCTCGAGAGCGGCGGGTCTTCGCCTGACTTGCAGGTCTAGTCTGCGGGTCGGGGGTTTGGCCAGGTGTTAGCGCACTTGACCAGGTCGCCCGTCTTTTTTCTGGCTACTGTTTAGTGGGTGGCGTTTGCTTGTATGGGTGCGATGCAGCCAAACTTTCAGTCAGCCCGTATCTGTGCGCGGCCCAGCCCTCAAGTTTTTGACGGTCAGATTCCGACAGTTCGCTGCTCCCGGCAAAAATTGCCGCTACATCAATGTCGCTACTGACGGCAAAAGAGCCTTCACGAGCAATCGTGACAGACCCATGCAGCGTTGCATCGCTGTTTCCCGAGCCTCCCCATGCATTCAGCAGCTCCTTGTCCAGCCCCCCATTGACGTAAAGGCGAATGGTTCTAGCGGCAAAGTCGAATAAGCCTATAGATTGCAGCCATGCTCCCTGGGCGGTAGAGGTCGCATTCACCCCGTTGTAGGAGTCACCAAGCAGGCGTCGACCGCCTGTTGACGGCTTGTTCCTAGCATTGGTTTGATTTCCACCTGCTGCCAAGCTAAGCCTGTAGCCTCCACTATCGCTGAGCGCGACCAACACGGGACGGTTCTGATCTGAAGAGTCGGCCGATCGTTTTTTATAAACAGCAAAAACCCATGTTTTGGACTTTCCAGTTCCAAGCTGCCTGGTCTCGGTGGAGCCCTGAAGCGAGTCACCATCACCATCAAATGACAGTGCGCGGCGTCCATTCAGCAAAATGACCGAAGGCTGATTGCTGGTGCTGCTCTGGGTAAACGAGCCCCCCAGACTTCCTCGTGAATTCGACCAAGAGCTAGCCCTTGCGTTTGCCTCTGCAAGAGTGGACTCGTCATCCAGCCAAATTGAAGGTTGAGTTTGCAGATCTGCAGGAGACCAAGGTAGAGACGTGCCACGCTGAACCAGATGACTATGGATCTGCCAGCTCTTTAATTCTCCTTTGCTGCTCCAAAGTTCGATGCGGTACAGGTCATCGCCCGGTGGAGACCAAGTCAAGGAATCAGAGGTGATGCCGGATTCCGATGCAATCGGTGTAGGGCTTTGATCCGTGTAGAACGCAAGGTCGTAGGTGACTCCCGCTTCTGGCCCAATGCTGGCCTGGTCTGAATCAATCAGGCGGTCCGACTGGGTAAGTCGATCACGGTGTGCCCAGCTCACGACAATGTCGCCATGGACTACATCTGGATAGCTGACCCCATTCACTTTGAACTGACCAGGAGGATATGGGCGAGCAGCTCGAGCGGCAAAAAGAAGCTGCTGCTGTGGCGCGACCAATTGAGAAAGCGTGCCAATAGATGTTCTGGTCAGGAGTTTGGCATTCACTGAAACGCCTGCGATGTACTCGGTTTTATCATCTGCACCCCAGGAGTCGTAGCAAAACACTGGCGTTCCTGCCGTGTGCGCCAGTGGCACAGTATCCACGCAGCCGCGTGCAATCGTCATGGAGCCGTGTACCGTGTCGACGGATTCGATTCGGACGATCTCCTCGCCAATCAAGGCTGCCATTCCAGGTGATGCGCTTTCCAGACCCACGGCGTTGATCAAAGTGATTTCTTTATCAAGAAGCCCGAGGTCTGCAGAAAGTTCTCCGCCTGGACAGAAAGCTCCTCCATCTGCCACTGCTCGGTACTCTTCAGGAGACACTTGCGCAACCATCGTAAATGACTCAGTGAGTGCCGATGGGCGTACAGCTATCCCGTGCAGATAACCTGAGCTGGGGTCCATTGACCCTGCCTCTGCCTGGCCAAGTGCCTGAACAAGTTCACGGTACGGAGCCTCTATCACGCGTTGTAGAGATGGAATTCGGGGTGAGTTGTCTGGCGGGACGTAGCCATTCTCTTCAGGCTCACGATAGACAGTCGCAGGCAAGCCGAAGATGTCTTCCAGAGCAACCACAGTCACTGTTCCGTCTGTGACCGTGCCGTATTCAACGCGGCCAGCGCGCAACACCATGTTGACTATCCCCCTGGATGGATCAGACACGCGAAAAACATGCCCCGGCATGATCCGCGAGCCGCGCCGGTCAAGGCGCACGGACATCCGCTTGATGAATCCAGACTTCGCTTTGAGGTCGCGCCTGGCCACACGGCGTGCAAGAGACTCTGTTGCAATGCCTGGGTAACTGACTTCTTCAGCTACGGTGATGCTGCCCGCTGCAAGAATGGCACCAAGGTTCTTCTCCCTGACTGCCGCTTCGGATTTCTTGATGGGGTCGAAGTACTTGACCACCACTTCATTGATGCCGCTTTGCTGGGCCGATGAGACATCGTCGTCAAATCCAAGCAGGCCGGTATCAGGGGTGTAAAGCGGCAGATCTTCAATGTCGTAGTCCCCCCGGATGGGTTGTAAAACGATCTTGCCAGTACGGCGGCTGGTGTAAACCGCTGCGCCCGCATGATTGATGACCTCCCCAGCGAAGTTGGCAACCGACCCGCTGCGCGACCATTTCAGACAGAGGCCCATGCCCTCTGCAAAGAAAGTATCAGCAGCTTGTCGCCATGACTCTTCGTCCAGGCGCAGCGCTCCCAATCCTCTGCCGATGCTTGGGTCCGTATAAAGTCGCCTCAGAATGTGTGCGGGGTTCATTCCCCAGATTTGGATGCCATCAAAGAGTGTGACCTCAGCCCGCAGGTTTTGACTGGGCGCTATCTGCCTACCGTCAATGGACAGTGCTTTAAGACTGAGCGTGGCGTTACCAGCGACTTCGATGTCCAGAGGCTCACCGGTGTAGGTGATTCGGATCGAGCTGCCGCTGTTGAAATGATTGAGGTGATAGACGGCTGGTGGATCGCTGATCTCCAGTGTGTAGATGTTGTAGGTCGGCAGTTCTGCCCCAGTCTCGCCCCCCTTCATGATGGACCCCGTTGTCTGAACCTGCCCCCCACGTATCGGCGGGACTCCACGGAGCCATAAAGCGCCAGCTTTACTTTGAATGTGCTGTCGGCGCTGCCTCCGAGTGTGAAGGACTCATCGACACTGCCATGTGTCGGGCAACTGGGTGTTTCGTTGACCAAACAGGGCAAATCCCAGGAAACCCGCGCAAAGCCTTCGGCAATATCGCTGCCGGACCCCAGTAACAGCTCGCACTTTTCTGGGTACCAGCATTGGTCGCCATACCAGCCGGCCTTGGTCTTCTGTACCAGATAGCTCCACTCTTTAGGGTACGGAGACATAGCGCAGACCAGTCCATCAAAAAAGGTGGTTGTCACTCCCCGAAATGCGCTGACCAACCCACCCAGCATTGCGGCAAGCCCCTCATGGCGTGCCTGGTCTCTGGCCCCCATCATTACGACAAGGCTTCCTTGAATTCCACCTTCCTGCTCCTCCCCTCCGAAGAGATCGGGCTTATCAATGGAGATTTGCATGTTGCTGGACGCCTTGCCTGTCCACGCTACTTTGTCACCCACTCGGATCTGACGAATTGCATCTACGGGGCCACGGCACAAGCCCATGAAAAGACCCATGTAGTACTTGTAGCCGATGGTCGTTTTCTTGCTTTTACCGCCCATTTACCCGCTCCTGCTCTTTTGCATGCTCTACCAGCGCAAGCGCCAGTGGATCTCCTGTGGCCACTAATTGATCTGCAGCGATGCCGTCTCTCACAAAGTCGGTCCAGCTCAAGCCATGGGCTGCAAACCATTGACGAGATCCGCTGGCGCAATACCCGACGCGACCGGAAAACGGCACGCTGTAAAGGTGCCGTGGCCAGATGCGCAACTCGATTTCATTCATGGCTGGCATCACTTTCTGATGGGGGTGGTGCGGAAATTGCCTGCGCCCAGCACCATCCAGTTGTCCACCCAGCAGGTGCCGAAAACCTCAATCTGGGCTGTCCCCTCAGTGCCTTGCGGGAAATTGAAGTCCTCCAGCGTGGACGCCTTGGGAGCAACCGTTTTGGGTCTGTTGGCGTAGGAGATAACTACTGATGCAACAAAAATTGCGAGCTGAACCATCCACATATAAAAACCTCACCAAAGGCGCTTGCCATAGATGGATTCACCCGGCATGTGGGGGAAGCCGCCATGGTTCAAAAGGTTGTTAAAACGGTCATTGCAGGTGGTTCGCAGACCATCGCAGCCGGGGTATAACGTGACCATGTCGCCAATGGCCAGCCCGTAAGTGCCGCCAATCAGCTCCACCTGAGCACCGCTGGCCACCTCAATGCCTCGCATCTCAGCAGTTCCATCAACCTGCCACTCGGCAGCGCCGTAGTTGAAGACGCTGATGTCTGGGATTCCTGCCGCGTCAAACCAGATATGGGTGCCCGTCAATTGGGTGACATGCACTGCTGTGGCATGCAAAGCCTTGGCCACACCACAGCTGCCGTCATAGACGCTGTGTGGGCATGAGCGCTCATAGCCCAAGCGCAGGCCATCCCGTTGCATGGAAGCCGAGAGAGAGTCGCAGATGAGTTCGGCCTCAGCAAATTTTGGAAATGCCGCGCTGCTGATACTGCCCACCCAGCACACGTCGGCGTCGGCCGCAGCGGCGTCATAGTCGCGCACGGTCAAGAAGATCTCTTCACTGGGAGGCGTACTGCGGAACAGTTGGGCCACAGGCACAGAGGCGGGAAGCGTCACACGCAGGGTGTCTGCCGAGGCCTCACCCGTCATACGGATACCGTCATCACTGATCGGCAACGGCAGCCACTCATGGCCATCGAACTGGAGGGGCCTGTCGGCGCTGGTGTAGCGCCACACCACGGTCGCGCTGCGGTCAAACTGATACAGGCGGGCCGACTGGCCCGCGCTGATGCTGGTTTCAAAGTCGCTGAAGCTCATGCGATAGCTGCCTCCAGGTCAGATCGCACGCCCCGGAACTTGAGCGTGGCCTTGGCCAACCCATCGGCATCGGTGTGGTGGGTGATCTCAGCGCTGTCCTCAGCCAGGCGACACAGCGCCATAAAACTGATGCGAGTGATGGCCGAGGCAGTGATTCCAGCTGGCAGTGCCTGGTCAAGCGCCAGTGCCTCTAGAGTGCCCTCAGTCGCAGCGGCCGTGATACGGCGGTGAAGGGCCTCACCAGTGACCAGCTCGATGCGGATGTCCTGGCGGCCCATGCGCGCCTTGCCTGTGTTCACGATGTCGGCATAGCCGCACGGCTGTACTTGCAGAGTCAGTCCCTGTACCTGGCCAGCCGCGACCAGGTCGGCGGCATGCGTCGGAACCCAGATCGCAGCCTGGCGACCGCGCAGTCCATACAGCAGGCTCCGAAAAGCCGTGTGCTCATCACGGCCCCAGAGTGCCCAGGCATGCTGCTGCAGCACAAAGCCATAGCCCGAGGTATCGGTGATGCGCGGGATGCCCACTTGATTGTCCAGGCGCTGGGTCAGGCGTTCATAACCCAGAGTCAAGTCGTTGGATTCATCGGGGCGGGACTCCAGCACCGGCTTGCCTCGGTAAAGCGTGGTGGGCAGTTGAGCTGGCCAGGAGCTGGGCTCCAGCAACTCAAAGCTCACGCTGGCGCGGGCAAGCTCGTCTGTCAGGCGCACGGGTTCTGGTAGAGGCTTGAGCATGGCTTTGCGCACTGGCAGCAGGCGCGTGCTCGCGGGCCAGCTATGCAAAATGGGGCTGGCCAAGGTCAAACCGCCTGCAGATACCTGGTCAACCTCGACCTGCGCCCAGGCGCTCAGCTCATCGCTGGCCAGCGCGGCCAGGCCGCCCGCCGCAAAGTCATAGCCTGCGGTGCTGGCCACAATGGCACTACTGCCTGCAGCCACCGGCGCGCCAAGGTACTGAGCATCCGTCCAGATCGGCAACGCCAGTGGCTGGGCACCCAGTACATGTGCCCAAAGGTCAAAGCGAGTGCGTTCTGCCCGGCTCACCAGTACCTCAAACGAAAAACTACGGCGGGGTGCCAGGCGCAATGCACGGCGCTGCTCGGCCCCGCTGGGGCTTTGCAGCACATCGGTCAGCCAGTCCAGGGTCTCTTTAAACGAGCTACCCCAATTGGGCGGAAAGGTCCACAGAGGCAAGGCCATCAGTTCACCCCCAGGATCTGTCGGTATTTGCCAGGGTTGCGGCTGAGCATGACGGCAAAGGCTTTCTCGCCCTGCTTGCTGCCTATCATGGAAGCAATGCGCTCCGGGTCGTCAACCAGGTAGAAGTTCTGCTGATTGTCCAAGGTGGTGTTGCCAGCGGCGGCAGGCGCGGCGGGCTTGAAATTGCCCACGGACGGCAGGCCCAGCGATGCACCACCGCCCACGACCAGGCCACCATCGGCATAGCCCTGCCAGCCCTTGAGCGCTGCCATGCCCACCTGGTTGAAGCGGGTCAGGAATGCCAGCGCTCCGGGCTGGCGCACCACCTCCTGGCGGTGGACGAACTCATCGGCATGGACGACGCCAGCTGGCTGAAACTTGGTGCCAGGGCCGGTCCAGCCACCGCTGGAGAACCCCGCACCCAAGGCCCCAATCACGCTACTGGCACCAGAGCTGGCTGACGATGCAGCCACTGTTTGCAATGCCACGGCCGCCGCAGCAGCGGCCGTGGCCATGGCTGTTGTGGCCGCTGTTGCGGCAGTGGTAGCCACCGTATCCGCCACTGTTGCGGCTGTGGATGCTGCCGTGGTTGCAGCCTCGGCCGCAGCACCAGCCGTGTCAACCACAGCCCCTACGCCAGAGGCCGCAGTGCTGGCCACAGAGGCTGCCGCACCGGCTCCAGCGCCTGCAGCTGTCTTGCTGGCACCGTTGATCAAGCCCATCACACCCTCTTGGGCGCGCAGGGCCAGTTGCTGGGCCGCCCACTCGCCCATGCCTGTGGCCAAGTTGCTCAGCAGGCCTCGGACGGCCTCGCCCAATGTGGCCGTGCCATCGGCCAGGCTCTTGAGGGAATTTGAAAGGCTGTTTCCAAACGCGTTGCTGAAAGCCTGGCTGACTTCATTGGCCTTGGTGCGCAGGCCTTGAATCCGCACCTCCAAGTCCTTGACGCGGTCGATGGCAGCCGGGTTGCCGGTGATCTCGGCCAGCTCGCGCATCTTGGGCAGGAGCGCCTCAATCTGCGCGGCCGTGCTGGTGTTGATGTTCAGGATCTGGCGCTTGGCCTCCAGCTCACCCGTCAGGCCGGCCGTGACCTGGTTGGCCAGGGACTGCTCGGTGCGGGACTGGTCTGAGAAAACGCGATCAGCCTGCTGCTGCAGCGTTTCGAGCTGGGCGCGGGCGCTTTCGATGCCCACCAGGCGGTCCACTTTGACCAGGCCATCGTTGTTGCCGGTCTTGGCCAGGTCGTCGCGCAGCTTGCGAAAACGCTCCTCGATCCGGGTGACAGCGGCCTCGGCCGTGCGCCCCTGCGCCTGGCTGATGCCTTCATCGACGGCGGCCAAGCCCTGGGTGATGCGCTCATTGCGCGCCTTAGTGTCCTGCAGGTCCTTGGTGGCCTTGTGCAAGCGGTCGGTCTCGGCCGCCACCTCGCGCAGCTTGGCAATGCGGGCGTCATCCAGCTTCAGTGCGTTTTTGTTTTCGGCCAGCCAGGC
>ERZ724524.2340-NODE-2340-length-12379-cov-5.625771_pt1 | contig 12379 bp, 10 predicted proteins | sample MGYA00376057_ERZ724524 | MGnify/ENA primary metagenome ERZ724524 (study PRJEB28724, sample SAMN07190888) | wastewater metagenome | isolation source: influent of sewage treatment plant in Hong Hong | place: USA: Christiansburg, Virginia | collected 2016-03-01 ...
TTCGTACTTACTAAAGTAAAATACGAGGCTTAATCTACAACCGTAAACTTGGCAAATTTCAGCAAAAGCTGTTTGGTGCCAGAATGAACGAACTCAACCGTAGCCTTCGTATTCTCACCAGTACCTTCAATCTTCAACACCGTTCCCCGTCCAAAACGCTGATGTTCAATCTTCATTCCCTCCTGCAAACCACAAGAAGAACTGCCAGCAGATGAAGCTGCAGAAGAAGAAACTGATGCTGCAGAAGATCCTGTACTGCGAGAAGCAGGATGAGAAGAATGCGTCTCCATGTAACGTTTAGCTGCATTCAGCGCTCTAACAGACTTGAAATTACCTTCAGAGAGAGATGAGCGTCCGGAAACAGACGAGCGTCCGGAAGTATGTGAAGTCTCCGGTTCATCATCAAAGAGAGAAGGCTTAGGATCTGCTACAAACTGCGATGCTACCGGTTTGGAATTCTGATACCTGCTACTGTATCTAGGCTGCTCAGCATCCTCCCACGGTCTGCGAGAACGTTGCGCTCTCGCCCACTCCGGCTGGTCAGACATCGAATCAGCTCTGGAGCCAAACAAGCTTCCACCAGCCTCATCCTGGCTATCAATCAACTTGCCGTCAATCTCATCGATAAACCGACTCGGATTATCAAACTCCATCTTGCCATATCGCCAGCGGTTCTTGGCGTTCGTCAGGATACAATGTTTCTCAGCTCGAGTAATGGCAACGTAAAGCAATCTCCGTTCCTCCTCCAGTTCTCTGAGCGAAGCAGCAGAAAGCGGACTTGGGAAGATATTCTCTTCCAAACCAACCACGAATACCGTAGGAAACTCCAGACCCTTGGCAGCATGAACCGTCATCAGAGAAACACGAGGTTCATCCTTATCACCATCGCTGTCAGCATCGGTAAGCAGAGCCACATCCTGCAGATAATCCTGCAGGAAGAGTTCATCAAACCTACCCTCTTCACGGCGTTCCTCCACAAAAGCCGACATACCGCTCAAGAATTCCTCCAGGTTCTCCTGACGTGCCAGATCATCGGCATCCTTGCCCGACATGATATCCTGACTGATGCCACTCTCCTTGATAATGGCATCACCCAATTCATAGACATCCGTAGTTTGAGCCCGTTCGATAAACGAAGAAATTAGCAATCTGAAAGTTTCCAGCTTGTTCATCGTACCCTTGGTAACCGCCAGTCCATACCGCTCAGGGGCACCGATTACCTCCCAGAAACTCACCTGGTTCTGATGGGCACAGTCAGCAATCTTCAGCACCGTAGTAGCACCGATTCCACGAGCCGGATAGTTGATGATACGCTTGATAGCCTCTTCATCATCCGGATTCGCCACCAGACGGAAATATGCAATAATATCCTTAATTTCCTTGCGCTGGTAGAAACTCAGTCCGCCATAAATGCGATAAGGAATACCCTGCTTTCTGAACTCCTCCTCGAAGCTGCGGCTCTGGGCATTGGTACGGTAGAGAATGGCAAAATCACTATACTGGCATCCATCCTCGCGCCGGATACGCTTCACGTCCTTCGCCACAATCGCCGCCTCTTCCTTGTCGCTGTAAGCAGGCTTATACTGAATCTTCTCACCCTTCGCATTCTCGCTGAACACATCCTTAGGAATCTGGTTGCGGTTATGCTTGATCAGACTGTTAGCCGCCTCAACGATGGTCTGGGTAGAGCGGTAGTTCTGTTCCAGTTTGAAGAGACGCGTGCCCTGAAACTGGCGCTGATAGTTGAGAATATTATCGATATTGGCACCACGGAAACTATAGATACTCTGCGAGTCATCACCCACGGCACAAACACGCTGCTTCTCCTGACAGAGTTGCATGACGATAGACATCTGAACGTGATTGGTATCCTGATACTCATCCACCAGGACATAATCGAAGCGGGCGGCATATTTGTGGCGAATATCCTCATGTTCCCTGAAGAGCTGATAGGTAAGTGTCAGCAAATCATCGAAATCCATGGCATTGGCCTGCTTGCAGCGCTGCACGTAAGCCACGAAAATCTTACCAACCTCAGGCATCTGCGCACGCTTGTTCTGCTCGAAGATAGCCGCATCGCTCTCATAAGCCGCAGCACTCATCAGGTTGTTCTTCGCCATCGAAATCTTGGCATGAACGGCAGCAGGCTTATACTTCTTATCATCCAGCCCCATCTCCTTCACTATCGCCTTGATCAGCGAGCGCGAGTCACCTTCGTCATAAATGGTAAAGTTGTTGTTGAAGCCGATATGCTCAGCCTCCGCTCTCAGGATTCGGGAGAAGATGCTGTGAAAGGTACCCATATAGAGATGCTGGGCGAGGTCATTTCCCACCAGTTTTCCGATACGTTCCTTCATCTCTCTTGCCGCCTTGTTGGTAAAGGTGAGCGCCATGATGCTCCAGGGTTTCATGCCCTGGCTCAGGAGATAAGCTATCTTATAAGTAAGCACACGCGTTTTACCCGAACCTGCACCGGCTATCACCAGCGAAGGTCCGTCAATATATTCTACCGCAGCACGCTGCGCTTCGTTCAAGTCGTTCAGTAAATCCATTAATCAATATTTACCAGATTTTTCACTCTTCATTCTTCACTTCCCCCTATATCCTCCCACAGCCGTGCCCGGGTCGAAATCTTCACCCTCACGAGGGAAGGTAGGGATAAATCTCATCTGATGTTCTATCTGTCGCTGGCGCTTCTTCATATAAGCGCTAGGATGCAGCGAACTGAATTTGCGCGGATTAGGAAGTGTAGCTGCTATCAGCGCACACTCGCCACGAAACAGATCTTTCGCTTTCTTGTCGAAATGATATTCTGCAACCGCATCCACACCATAGATACCCGGTCCCATCTCAATGCTGTTGAGATAAACCTCCATGATGCGCTGCTTGCTCCACATCATTTCGATGAGGAAGGTAAAGTAGACTTCAAATCCCTTGCGGGTCCATGAACGGCCAGGCCACAGGAAGACATTCTTAGCAGTCTGCTGACTGATGGTACTGGCTCCATGCACCTTTCCGCCACGTGCATTATTCTTCGCCGCACTCTCGATGGCATTGAAGTCGAAACCGTGATGCTTCAGGAATCTCGCATCTTCGCTCGCCATTACCGCCACTGGCATATGAGGCGAGATCTTATCCATCGAAATCCAATGATGATGCAGGGTAATACTCTCTCCATCAGCTACTTGCTGGAAGCATCGGATAAACATCAGAGGAGTGACATACACAGGAATGAACCTATATGCCACTACAGCAAGAATGGTGGTACTGAAAAACAGCACCACCACCCATTTTACTATATTCTTGATTTTCTTCAAAATCATCTATTTAGTTTTTCCCTTCCGGGAGCATGAAAGTTATTACTTCAATGTACCGTTGTTGGCTGCGTTAACCATAGCCTGGCTAGCATACATGTAAACCTCTACACGACGGTTCTGGGCACAAGCAGCAGTAGTATTAACAACAGGGTTAGCAGAACCCAAACCCTGAACATTCTTTACCTGACGGCTTGTAACACCGCAAGAAGCGAGATAGTTGTAAACTGCCTCAGCACGCTTCTGGCTCAATGGCAAGTTGATACCATCATTACCTGTAGCATCGGTATAACCCTGGATAGAAACCTCGCAGTCGGTATTGTTCTTCAATACACCGGCAAACTGAGCCAAATCAGTCTTTGCGCTACTGCTGAGAGTAGAACCATTAGTTGGGAAGAGGATACCAGAAGCAAATGTTACCTTAACGGCAGACAAGCCATTGGCATCTGTTACAGTCTCAACCTGTGCATTCTTCACCTGTTCAGCCTCAGCCTTTACCTTATCCATGTGCTTTCCTATGAGGTTACCAGCACCGCCACCAACAGCTGCACCGATAGCAGCACCTACGAGAGCACCGGTACCACGATGGCTATTGTTGAGCAATCCACCTACGAGAGCACCCAGAGCTGCACCAGAACCGGCACCTACAGCTGTACCTGTCTTCTGATTGGTTCCACAACTTGAAAAAAGCAAGCACAAAGAGAGGCCTGCAACTGCAAAATTAGTCTTTTTCATTTTAAAATCTCCTATATTTATGTTATTTAATTGCAAAGATAACTCTTTTTTCTCCATAATGGAGAGTTTTCTAATATTTTTTTGTATTTTTGCATGCAAATTTAAGGGTATTTGTCGAAATAGAGCTAGGAAATCACCTATTTGGGGGTGGAAAATCCCTAAAAGTCGGATTTCAGACACCTGCAGACAGATGAACTGCCGCCAGCAGATGATGAAGGCTCAAGCTTATACCTTAATATATATAACAGAAGAAATAAAAAACAAAATAAATAGAATAAAGCAATATGGCTAAAGAACTCAAGAATTTAACCAAGCGCGCTGACAACTACAGTCAGTGGTACAATGATTTGGTAGTAAAGGCTGATCTCGCTGAGTTGTCACCAGTTCGTGGTTGTATGATTATCAAACCATACGGTTACGCTATCTGGGAGAAGATGCAGCAACAGCTCGACAAGATGTTTAAGCAGACAGGTGTACAGAACGCATACTTCCCTCTCCTCATCCCGAAGAGTTTCTTCTCTCGTGAGGCTGAGCACGTGGCAGGTTTCGCCAAGGAGTGTGCCGTAGTTACCCACTACCGCCTCCGTTCTACAGAGGATGGCAAAGAGGTTGAGGTTGATCCTAACGCAAAGCTCGATGAGGAGCTCATCATCCGTCCTACTTCTGAGACCATCATCTGGAACACCTATAAGAACTGGATCCATTCATGGCGTGATCTCCCTATCCTCTGCAACCAGTGGTGTAACGTAATGCGTTGGGAGATGCGTACCCGTCCGTTCCTCCGTACTTCTGAGTTCCTCTGGCAGGAGGGTCATACCGCTCATGCCACTAAGGAAGAGGCTGAGGCAAAGGCTCAGGAGATGCTCAAGGTTTACGCTGAGTTTGCTGAAAACTACATGGGTGTTCCTGTATTGCAGGGTGTGAAGAGTGAGACTGAGCGTTTCGCAGGTGCTCTCAACACTTATACCATCGAGGCAATGATGCAGGATGGCAAGGCTCTCCAGAGTGGTACTTCTCACTTCCTGGGTCAGAACTTCGCCAAGAGTTTCGATGTTACCTACTTGAACAAGGAGAACAAGCCTGAGTACGTATGGGCTACTTCATGGGGTGTTTCTACCCGACTGATGGGTGCCCTCATCATGGTTCACAGCGATGATAACGGTCTCGTATTGCCTCCAAAGCTGGCTCCTATCCAGGTGGTTATCGTTCCTATCAACAAGGGCGACGAGCAGTTGGCTCAGATTACTGCTAAGTTGCAGCCTGTCATCGACCAGCTCCGCGAGTTGGGCATCACCGTGAAGTATGATGACAACCCTGCCAAGCGTCCTGGCTTCAAGTTCGCTGACTATGAGTTGAAGGGTGTTCCTGTTCGTCTGGCTATGGGTGGCCGTGACTTGGAGAACAACACCATCGAGATTATGCGCCGTGATACCTTGGAGAAGGAGAACGTAAGCTTCGACGGTATCGTTGAGCGCGTAAAGAATATGCTGGAAGACATCCAGAAGAATATCTTCGAGAAGGCTCGTGCTTACCGTGATGCTCACGTTTATGAGTGCGACAACTACGAGGAGTTCAAGAAGCGTGTGAAGGACGGTGGTTTCTTCCTCTGCCATTGGGACGGTACAGCCGAGACCGAGGCTAAGATTAAGGAAGAGACTCAGGCTACCATCCGCTGCGTGCCTTTCGCTTACGAGCAGACTCCAGGTGTAGATATGGTAAGCGGCAAGCCAGCTGTAGCCCGTGTCATCATCGCAAGAAGCTATTAATCATCCCTGGTGTCGGGAGTTCATCCTGACACCATAATATATTTAATATGAGGCAGTTGATACTATACATCCTTTTTCTGGTGTCCATGGTCTTCTCAGGCTATGGAGAGGTATCTGCTGCCCCTATTTCTTTTACTCCCGAGGATTCTTATACCGAAGATGCAAGCCATAAGAAAGATGGTTTGGCGAAGGTTGAGTATGACAAGAGCCAGCCTGAGGCACAGCTTGAAAACGCCTCACAGCTTGCTTACCGCATCTGTAGCAGCCGTCCGCAGCGCTTATTGCCAAGTGGCAACATGCACAACAGTCAGACTGCCAGTAGATTGCTTACAAATAGAATCCGTTATTTATCATCCCTTTTATCAGCTATAGAAGGTGGCATGGAGCCTTTCCGACAGGAAACTGCCCCAATCCACTTTGATGTCGCCTGCAAGTATTATGTCATTTGCCTGCGACGTCTGCTCTGTTAGTGCTTATTCTTTTCTCTTTTTAAAATTTCATATAGGTTTATCGCATCTTTCCTAAGATTTGCGATAAGACTGGTTACACCCCTATTCAAAACAAAAAACAGTTCAATATATATTATTTTTCAAGAATTAAGAATAAGCAAATAACAGTATAAAATTATGGCAAAGATTAATCATTTAGAGATGGGTGCTGATGTTTTGGCACTCCAGGATGTACAGGTAAAGAAAGGTTTCATGGGTTTGACTGTCAAGCTCATCTATCAACCTACCAACAGTGTGATTAAGATAAAAGAGAAAGAATATTCTGTAGAGGATGGAAGAAAGCTTGAGAACATCCTCAGTGCAGCCCCTAAGGATGTAGAAACAGCGATCAGCAAATTCCCTGTTTCAGCCATCAGCATGGGTAATATGAAGTTACAGGCTTGCATCTCTGACGACCACCAGTTTGTTGCCACACAGCTCCTTGCCTTCAAGGATTTCAGTTACAAGCCGGTTACAGAGATGAAGACCTATACAGGAAAGACAGCCGAAGCTTTCGCTCAGTTGTTTTAGTTATATCACAGTTTCGGGACAGGGGACAGAACAAATCCTCTGTCCCTTTTTTATTTTATAGATATAGGATGAAATCTCGGTTCATTCCCTCTTCCCAATTACGGTAATGCTTAGGCGACAGACCGGTATGTTTCTTGAAGAAGGTTCCGAAGGCTGAAGCATTGGGAAAACTGAGTTCATTGGCTATCTGCTGTATCGTCTTCGTGGTGTTCTTCATCAGGTAGATACTGCGACGGATCATCGCCTTGAAAAGCAACTGCTGGACCGTCTGACCGCAAACCGACTTGACCAGTACCGACAGATATTTCGGTGTAAGACAGAGTTCGTCTGCATAGAAAGCCACACTGCGCTCACGCATATAGTTCTTCTCTATCAGCAGCACCAGCGACTCAAAGATGGCAATCTTCCGTTCCATCTCCTTGCCGGCAGCCTTGAACGATGCCGAGAAGATGCTGCACAAACGGTACGTAACAGCCATCAGCAACAGTTTCTGCTCATGCACACAATAGGCATCCAGTTCACCACTCTTCTCTTTTTCCAGCTCCAGTTTCCTCAGCATCAGGGCATAAGAAGTAAGCATATCCTCATAGCCCGTCGTCCTGACATGGCAGGATTTGGGATAAATCGTAGCATAAAGACGCATGGTAACCACGGTATTACCCAACATGTGACGAATCTGTTCAGCACGGTAAAAAAGAAGGGTATATTTGAGGTTCTTGCCCGTTTCCTGCACATGAAACATCACTCCTTTGGAGAGGAAAACGGTCTCACCCACAGATGCAACAAAGGATGTTCCGTCTACGCAGAAACGGAACATCCCCTGATGACAGATTACGATTCCGACATAGTCGGAGTAGAAAGGCTGCATCAACAGCTGAGGAAACTCATGAGCCTCATATATGATGATATTATCTGTTATTTTCATGATGAATATGGATCTGTTATCTTCAGATTTAACTGCGAAGATAACAAAAATATCCATTCATCAGATGAGCAGCCTGTATCTTTTATGATATTTTAGCACTCCCCTACCTTCTTCCCAGGGATTTCACATCTACATTCTTCAGCAGATACTCACGCGTCAGTTCCCCGATATTGCGCTTGCGCCAAGGGAGAACGAGCATCAGTCCGGCACACAGCAGACAGCCGTAGAAGGTCCAGCCTGCCATCTCCTTGATACTCACCAGCGTGGCCTGTACCTGTACCTTTCCCTTCGTACTCATGGCAGCCATATTCTGCGCCTCGGTTACACTCTTGCCCTGATATTGCATGCCTCTCACCGTCTGGTCGTAAGTCTTCGCCGTCTCGATGTTCGTGCGGTCGTAATCCTGGGCAAAGCGGGTTACATAATACTGCTGTCTGTGCTGAAGCACATTGGTATAGAGCGCAGAGCCGATGCAAGGGGCAATGACCATACGAACGGTAAGCATGATGCAAACCCAGGTTGACATGAAGCGGTAAGGCATGCGCTGGTTGGCTATCGTGGAGATGAGCGAATAGAGCAGCATCATTCCCGTAGAACGGATGATGATAGGCCATTTCATACGTTCATACATGCCGTCGTTCTGTACCTCGAAATACATGTACAGCGCATAGGCTCCGATAAAGAGGAAACCCAGACAGTACATCCACTTCAGGTGAACATTCTTGGCTCTGGCGATAACTGCAAATATCAGTCCCACGGTGTAGCCCACCATCACCCAGTTGCCTAGCGTGGCGTTCTGCCAGTTATCTATCTTCATACTCACATTGGTGAACACGTTGACAAACATGGCACTCGAATTGCAGACCATCAGCAGGAAGAAGAGCAGGATGCCGTAGTTGATGACCCTGAGCTGGAACACCTCCATGATGAAATAAGGTGAACGCCGCGTCTTCTCCAGATAGATGAACAGAGCGGTAAAGATAAGACAGACCACCGAAGAGAAACGGATGGTAGGATCATCAAACCAGTCGAGCGTCTTACCGAAAACCATGACATAAGCAAACGAACAGAGCATGATACTGAACACCGTAACATTGCCAAACTTCGACATCGTTATCGGGAACTTAGGCATCGGATACTTATGATAAGGCATGGTGAAGAACACGATGATGATGCCTGCCAGCATGAATGCCATCATGAAATGATAAACATACTGCCACTCATAGGCATAGGCAAGCCATGCCGTTAGCCAGGTTCCCAACTGTCCGATAATCATGAAGAAGAGATAGATGACCGGCTGCGACACCATCTTCTCCGAATCTACCGCATCCCATGCTTCCTCGGTAGTAGGCTCGCATCCCGGCGTGATATTCCTCGTAGCCTCTATTCCGAAACCATATCTGATGAGCACGAAGAGATGCGCCATCAGCAGCGTCTGACGGACAAAACCCATCAGCAGACTGCACAGTCCGAGTATGAACAGCGAGTCGGTCTGGGCACACACGAAACTGAGGATAAAGAGAATGGAGAAGCCCACGATACACATCATCTTCTCTCTACGGATGCACACCAGTTCATAGAAGAACGGCGAGAAAGCCGCCATTCCTATCGAGGTGCAGAAGCCCGCAAAGGCGATGTATTCCGACTGGATGCCGAGCCCGCTCATCATCTCGCCGCTGTTGGCAGAATAGACGCCACTCATCGTAATCATCGGCACGAAGAGGATGATCATGAAGATGATTCCGAGCGGTTTGGGCACCCAATCATAAAACGGATAATTCTTATATTCTTCTTCCATATATTACTTCATTTCCATCTAGCTGTTTTTTACTTTCTCTCAGCCTTGACAACCACCATCATGCCGGCAGCAAGATGCTCATTATCCTCTTTGCTGAGGTTGTTGAAATCGATTCTTACAGGCACACGCTGCTGAATCTTGACAAAGTTGCCAGCCGAATTGTCTGTAGGTACCAGCGAATATTTCGAACCGGTAGCACCAGAAATGGCGGTCACCGTACCCTCAAACTCCTTGTTACTGATGGCATCTACGGTCATACGCACCTTCTGTCCTACATAGAGATTCTCTATCTGGGTTTCCTTATAGTTGGCAATCACCCATTTGTTGTTGGTTGGAATGATGTAGGTAATGGTGGTTCCTGCATTCACCATCTGTCCCTCCTCGATAGAGCGGCGACCCAGTTTACCGTCGCAAGGGGCCACAACCACACAGTAAGAGAGATTCAGCTTTGCCATCTCTACGGCAGCCTCGGCACGCTCGATGGAGGCAGCCACATTCTGCTTGCGGGTAGTTACCTCGTTTACTCCCTTATAGGCAGCAGCCTGCTGCTTCTTTACCCCTTCGAGTTTCTTCTTGGTGGCTGCATATTCCACCTCCAGCTGTTCGAGCTGGATAGGAGTAGCCGCCTTCTTTTCTACCAGGTTGCGATAGCGTTCGCAGTCCTTGGCAAGTTTGGCAAGTCGTACATTTATTTCATCGATAGATGCCTGATAGATAGAAGCTGATGTCTCGGTGGTCTGCTCTGTAGCGTTGATGACATTGGCTCCTGCCTTGGCATCCTTGAGGGCTGCTTCAGCCTCCATCAGACGGATACGATACTCCCGGTCGTCGAGCACAAGGAGGGTATCTCCCTTGTGTACTTCCTGATGTTCTCTGAAGCATACCTTGGCGATATAGCCGGATGCACGGAGATTAACCGGTGAGATATATTGCTCTATCTGAGCATCATTGCTCGTTTCGTTAGAGTTATAATCGAGGAAGAGGCATACGATTTTCCAGAGTCCGAAAGCCAGGATAGCAACACCTATCAGGCTGGCGATAATCTGTCTTACGCGCTGCTTCTTCAGTTTCTTCCTGGTTTCTTCGTGAGATACCTGTGTAGCCTCTGCTGTTTCTACATTTTTATTTTCGTTCTGTTCCATAGTTATATTGTAATTTGGAATCAGGGAATATGAAGTAAACTTTTTTACATCCCGTTTTCCTGTTTATATTTTATTTCTTAATGATTTATTCTTCTCCGTTATTTAGCAACCGAAATCTGGTTGAGCTGTCCAGTCAACTTGAGCAGCGAGAGATTGGCAACCTTGTAGCGATAGTAGGCTGTGAGATAATTGTTCATTGCCTCGCTCATACGCATCTCGTCCTGCAGCACCGCTGTCATCGAAGCCACACCCTCCTTATACTGGTCGGCTGTTACGTTGTAAACATCCTGCGCCATGGTATAATTATCAAACTGCTTCTTGTAGTTGCGCTGACTGTTGTTCACCTCGCTCACCGCATTCATATAGTTTGCCTGCAGTCCCTTCAGGGCGTCCTCGTAACCGATGCGTGCATTCTCCTCCTCTATCTTCGCCTTTCTGATTTTAGAACGCTTTTCAAAACCATCGAATACAGGCACTCTCAGCTGGATGCCCAGACCGTTGGAACCATACCAGTGGTTTGATTCGCCCGAATGAATCCAGTGATCTATCCTATCGGTAAAGGCAGAATACATCAGGTTTCCGGTCAGCGAGAGCGATGGCAGATAGCCGTCCTTGGCAAGTTTGGTCTGCTTCTGGGTGAGCAGTTTCTTCTGTTCCAGCAACTGGAGTTCGTAGAGTCCCGTATCCAGTCCGTCAGCCTTCACCATCTCAATCTTTCCCGGATCTACGGCTGTCACCTTCATCTCCTTCTCGGCAGGATAATCTATCACATACTTGAGCATGGTATACTGCTGTTCGAGCATGGCGATGGCGTTATCGCGCTGCACGGTGAGGTTCTCGATATTGAGATTCACTCGCTTCAGATCTACCTCCAGACTCATCTGGTTATCATAGAAAGCCTGGGTGATGTTTCTGAGTTCTACCAGTCGCTTGATATTGTCATCCGTCAGACGAATCTGCTCAGATGTGTTCTGCGCCATGTAATACATCTTGGCAGTCTGCACGATGAGGTCTTCACGCGCCTTCTCATAAGAGAGTTGGTTGAGTTTATCGGCAATCTTGGTAATGTCGATGGCGGTAAGAATCATCTGGTTATACAGCGGCATCTGCAATTGTACACCCGCCGATGCATTATACTGCAACGTCTTGGTTACATTATAAGGCTTGCCGTAAGCCGAGCCGTCGGTAACCGAAACAGGCGGCGTAAAGTTGTCGTTGAGCTGTGCCACCGCATTGATTTGCGGATAGAGTTTAGCCTGATTTTCGCTGATAGCGTACTTTCCCTTAGCTATTTCGTTTCGGCTGCTCTGGAGCGACAGGTTGTTATCCACTGCCATCTGCAGGCACTGGCTGAGCGTAAGCGTCTCCTGTGCGCCAAGAGTATGGAAAGCTCCGAGCGCGAAACATAAGATGATTATTTTCTTCATATCTTCTTAATGATTTCTATTGATTTACGTTTCATTTATTATCTGGATGCAAAGGTACAGCTTTTCGGTGATAAAAGACTATTCACATCTTATCACAATATGTTCAAAATTTCCGAAAATAACAATAAAAATAGGTCTAGCAACACCGCGCTAAGCGGGATCACTAGACCTATCTTCTTATCTATCAAGAACTTATATTCTTATTTTAGTCTTCATCAGCAAACTCATTCAGAGTATATGCGCTGCTGCCATC
>ERZ724524.2341-NODE-2341-length-12376-cov-3.566188_pt1 | contig 12376 bp, 9 predicted proteins | sample MGYA00376057_ERZ724524 | MGnify/ENA primary metagenome ERZ724524 (study PRJEB28724, sample SAMN07190888) | wastewater metagenome | isolation source: influent of sewage treatment plant in Hong Hong | place: USA: Christiansburg, Virginia | collected 2016-03-01 ...
CAGCATATTGCCAGAACCATTGTTTTTTTTATTTTTCTCGTCCACAAGTTGTTGAAGCGAACCGGTGACAGCAGCCACATGAGCGGCAATCAAGCGTTCGGCAAAGGTGCAGTTGACGTTCGCCAGACGAACCGTCAAATCCAGTTGCGACATCGCGTACCGTTTCAAATCCGTCAGCAACGCCTGCATAGTGTTCTCCCCGTTTTCCGTTTTGAGTGTGGATAGATTTTCCGCTCAGTGGCTTGCAGTTTGCGGAAACATCGCTGACAGTCTCCCAGCCGGACGATTACATTTCTGTCATTTTTCAGACAGGATGACTGCTCAGCGCCGGCTGGCCATCAACTCCAAGTTCGTCAGTATCGCCGTTGAGCTTGGCATGACCGGTCCAGCAATGCTGAAGTGCGCGCTTTTCAATGCGCTCGGAGCCGATTTTTCCGGTGGCAGCCAGTGGCGCTATGAAAAATACGAAGGCGATCGCAATCTCATGGTGTTGCCTGATGTATGGATAGCCCCCTTGAACGATGCAAGGAGGGTTTCCAGAAAGGAACTCTCGAAGGTGGAGGTGGCGAGAATCGTAAGGATTTGTGAAGAGTGGCAGTGGCTGAATGAGGCAGAGAAAATCAGCATGTACCCCCATGCTATTGAGCAGGAAAGCGTATTGCCGCGGGAGAGTCACTATTCTTCAGTGACCGCACTATTGCACGGATCAGCTGTGACGGTCAGTAGCTCTCCTTGATCCTCAGCGCTTCTGCGCAGGACCTGCCACGAGCCGCGAGGCATCAGAAATAACCCGCTACGCCCAGTTGGGCGTAGCGGCATTGCTTTAGCGCTTGTGCTTCGTCGGATCAACCAAAACGTACCCTTGGCCAGGGCGCGGAGTCGGCGGCAAGGGCTTGCCTTGGACGCCAGTGACCTCGTTACCGGTCTTGGGGTTTTGATATTGGCCCGATTTGGGTGCCGGAGTGCCCGGCTTCAGCGTTTTGCTCATGATGAATCTCCTATAAATGAGCAGTTACTACATCGAGGCCGATCTCTTATGATATTTGACTGTCCTTGCGGTCCGGCCAAAAATCAGTGAAACTCGCAGCTGTCTAACGGCAGCGGTCTCTTCGGAGATCGTTTTTCGCTTGGGTAGCTCGAACTACCCAGGCGATCCCCACCATTTGGATCGGCCGGATGGCCGATCCAAATCCTTTCAGCTCGTGAGCGTCTGTTTTCCCCCGAGCCATGCATTGGTCTGTTGATTCAGTGCCATCATTCCTCCCTTTTGTTCGACTACACTCGAATTGGCAGCGACACTTGCGGCTGAATCGGAACTAGGGTTCTTGCGTAAGCCTTCAGGATGTCGTTGTAGAGACCGGCATGTTTTGGGGCCTCAACCGTAATAATCAGCGCGTACCTGATCTTTTCAGGGCTGTTGGCTTTCGCACCAGCTTCGCGGGCGTTGTAGTGAATATCAAAAACCGGGTTCTCGAGGCTGCTTCCACGCATGTTCTTTTCACCGTGTAGAACCGTTTCCCACTTGCCCAGGTCCGACCTACGCTCCTCCTCGGTGGCGTATTTTTTCATTTCGAAGAACCCTTTTGTCTCGGCATTGGCCTTGCCTGCCTTGACCTTCTTGTCGCTTGGCCGGAAAACCACCTCCAGGCCAGCCCGTGTATATGCCGCCGCGTCCTGTGGATCGGTGGGTGATGCGTAGCAGAAAGTGGCCTTCAGCCGGATGTTGCCGGTCAGGCCTTCGCTCGGAAGCGGAAGCGTCGCGCGAAGATATTTGCCGGGTTTCAACTCGCCTTGATAGACAACCCGGGCTATGCCGGGCGGACACGTGATGATGCTCATCAGGTCGTCTGGTACTTTCCCCCAGCCCACCTCAAGTTTGTCGTGGGTCGACGGATTTGCGGAGTGCACCAGGAGCGCCTTGATGGCGAGTGGTGAGAGTTCCGCGCCCAGAATGGCACGAATACCGACAGCGCTGCGCAGCAAGTAGGGTGACGCGAAACTCGTGCCGAGCTGCGGAACGAGCGATGGGGTTTTGCCAGGCGAGAGAACGTGGAAGTACTTGTTCCCGTCCCCGCCGAATGCCATCAGATCTGGTTTGACGACCCCGGGGCTTCGGCCGGGGCCAATTGCACTATAGGAAGCCCTGGCCCAATCCTCGTCGAAATCATTTGTCGCGCCTACGGCAAGCGCATTTACACAGTCGGAGGGTACCTGCACTCGGGCATTGCCGGACAAGCGATCCATGTGGCCATTATTACCTACGGCAACTGTCATCAATGTGTCGCCATCGCTGAGCAGTTCGTCGATCACCGATGTCCAGGCATGAACGTCGGTATCCTCGATCGGCAGGTCTGGGCCCAAGCTGAGATTGACGAACTGATATTGGCGCGACAGCAAAACTTCTTCGACAAAACCCAATGTCCGGAAAAGTTCGAGCGGATCCTCTGTTTCAGCGTCTTTGTCGAGGACTCGCAGGTGATCAACGTAGGCATAGGGTCGTTGAGCGCTGCCATTGGGTTGGATCGGGCCAAAGAGAAAAGCGGAAGTGACCGCCAGCCCGTGCTCCAGGCCATGCGGATCATCGTCGGCATTCTCATCGAGAATGCGGTACGAGCGCAGCCACGGCTTTATGGCGTGGTGTTTCGGCAACCCGGCATCCAAGATGGCGACTTTTGGCTCGGAAGAAAGTGGCTGCTCGACGGGCAGGGAGCACCCTACGTTTACTCCACCTGACCGCAGAACGGGCCGTAGGCCACGCAATTTCGGCATTGGGCGGATGACACGCACAAAAACGAAGTCCGCCAGTCGCTGAACATTGTCATGCTTGCCTTGGACGGGGACAAACCAGAGGTTGCCTGCCCTGAAGCCCAGATCACTGTGTACCTTGACGTCGGCGTTCTTCGCAAACTTAGAAAATGCCCGCTGCACGAACTGGGCATCCTCGTCAGGTAGCAAGTGAATCCCGACTTCAAAAAAATGATCCTTCTTGGTGCCGAGCGACTGGATTCGATCGCTAGGGGTGAATGGCGAGAAGCTTTCGATGTGAGCCATATCGAGCGCCTCATCGGATTCGGCTTCAACCTCGACGGCCCAGGATTTGAGGTTACGGAATGACTGCCGCTTGCCGGCAATGAATAGTTCTGTCGTCGTACATTGGCGTGGTTGCCCCTTCTTCGTCCAACCGTCTGGAGTAACCTTGACCGTTCGACTACCGACAGACTCGAGACCAACCGAGCGAAGCATCGCGACCGGGAAAAATGAACGCGCGATGTAGCTCGGATTCATCGTCAGCCGGGCGATCCCAAAGTCACCCGGGCAAGCATCCTGTGGCAATGAATCGAGGGCTTTGGCAACTGAAGTGAACTGTGGGCTCAGTCGTTGTTGTGCGACCTGCAGTGAGTACACCTCGGCTTTGCCGGGCATGCGTTTGGGGCCTTTGATTTCGTTGGTCAGCAGCTCGCCACGCCCAATCAAGAAGTTCGTTTGGCTCATTGGTCAGATTTCCTCCCTAGTGTCTTCTTGGTGCCGGTCCCTTGTTCGGCCGAATACTTGCGAATGGTGTCTCGGCTGACGCCTGTGATATCAGAGATGGTGTGCTGGGACAGCCGGGTTTGCTTTGCAAGCAATACCGCCAGATCAATCCGTCCCTGTCGATCCAGGGCCAATGCCCGGGATTTGATGAATTCTTCGATCAGATCGGCATCCGAGGCGGTGCCGAGCACAACCGCACGGCGAAAGCGCTGAATTTCTCGCTCGATGTCACTGAATGATTCGCCGTTGAACGCAAAGGCCAAAATATCGACCCAGCGGCCGAACAGCCCGAAATCAGGACCAAGGAACTGCTTGATTGCGACCCTGATGGCCGAAATGTCCGGCATTCTTAACTCAACCACTAAATCAAAGCGCCGCCACAAGGCAGGGTCGATTAGTTCCGGATGGTTCGTGGCGGCCAGCAGTAAGCCAGTGGCCGGCCATTCGTCCACTTCCTGCAGGATTACGGTAACCAGCCGCTTGAGTTCGCCGATGTCGGTGTCGTCACTACGTCGCTTGGCGATGGCATCGATTTCGTCTAACAGCAGGACACAGGGGCTACGCTTGGCAAAGTCGAGCGCCGCACGAAGATTATTGCCGCTGCGACCGAGTAAGCTGCTCATGACTGCAGTCAGGTCGAGAACGTAGAGGGGTACCTCGAGCTTTGCTGCCAGCCATCGAGCAGTCAGGGTTTTGCCCACGCCAGGCTTGCCGACAAAGATTGCCGATCGCGTAGGGGTTAATCCAGAGGCCGCCAAGCGCTTTGATTGGCGACGTTCCTCGATGAGTTGGAATAGGTTTTCTTCGAGGTCCCGCGATAACAGTGGAGCCTCTCGGTCAGGAGAGTCCTTGAACACCTTGAGCAGCGACAACCGAGATTCGTCATCAACGGGCAGAGCCTGTGTGGGCGGCGTTGGTGGTGCCACCCGGCGCAGGGGGGCGCCGGATCGTGGGGTCTTGGTTCGAAGATATAGATCAAGTTGTTCGGCCAACTCGGGTTCTGTGGTGCGATATTTGCGAACAAGCCGAGCCACGAACAGACGCACGTCTTCCGTTTGCTCGGCAAGCGCCAGTCGAATTACCTGGGCTAAATCTGCTTGCGTTTCATTCATTTCGCCCAAACTGTTCATAAGTTATTGATATATATAGTTGTTAAAATTTCACAAATCCGACGACCGTATTGTCTCACGTTTGGGTGGCGATGTGAAGCGCAGCCCTGTATCGCCGGCATGGGTTTGTGGAGATGGTGGATGTGATGCGATAGTTGAGCGAACGGGCAACTCCAGAACCCCTATGCACCTGTCGTCCTTATTCAAGCATCTGTACATCGGCGGGAAAAACGTCTATGTCGTTGATAATCACCATTACGTATTGGCGCCATGGGCGCTTATGCGCCGTCAGCTGGGCCGAGCCCCGAATTTGATTACGCTCGATCACCACACCGACGTCCACGAGGCGTTTCTGGGTCATGCTCATCTCGAAACGTATGAAAGCGGGGGTGATGCTTGGGCGCTTGCCGGTGATCTGGTGAAGCGTATCGACTGGCGGGACGACCAGAGCCTGCTCTGGGCCATTAAGCACCTGCGTCATGATGAACACATCGATGCCGCAACCCTGTCGGGCATTCTCAACTACGCTTTCTGTATCCAGTTGAGCGATCACAGCGGAAATCCGTCCATCGAGCAGCAGGCTTACGATGCCGATCGGCAGACTCGCTGGCTACAACCGCCGACGCTTCCACCTCCGTGCCGTCCCATGAGTTATGGGGATCCGGCGAATCACATTTTCGTGATCTCCCACGACTGCGCCATCGGCTGCAGCCGGATGCCGCACAACGATGAGTGTGTCGTCGAGCACGGAAACATGATCATCGAGTCGATTTATCTCGATGACCAACTGGCTCGCGGTGCCGAGATGTCACGATGCGTGGGCATTGAACATCTCGAGGCGCAACCGTACATCCTGGATATTGATCTGGATGTTTTCCACAGCCGACAGGCGATCGAGCCGGCTGACCGGGCTACTTTTTACCGCCTGATCAGAAATGCGGCGGCAATCACTGTCGCCACTGAGGCTGAGTGCGTTGATGAACTCAAATTTGAGGGTGAGGCGATCAGTGCAACGATTCTGTTGGCCCGGCTGATTGAGCATATCAAGGTGGCAAATTAATCGTTCGGATTTGCTTGCGCGGCAAAGTTATCATTCGTCCAGTTGGCTGTAATGTCGGATGCTCGCAAAAAGAGGTTTATTTCCGGCAAGCATATTGTTCCGAGGGGCGGCAGGGTTATGTTTCCCGGGACATTGCGGACCGCATCAAGAATCTATCGAATACCAACATTGCGCTGCTCTGCCCGGACATAGGCCGTGATATGCGCCACGTCGTCGGAGCTCACTTTCTCCACCGGCAGCATGTCCCCGAACTGCCAGTGATGCGCTCGCACCCCCTTGGCAACGGCAAGTTGAAATGCCGCATCACCGTGATGCGACGGTTCGTAGATTTTGTGAAGTAGTGGCGGCCCCTTATCGGAACCTTTCAAGTCCTTGCCATGGCATCCCGAGCAATGCTGCACGAACAGGGCTTTACCGGTCGCGACATTCGGCATCAGCCCCGGTGTCGGCTTCGGGATGGACCATCCCTGAGCATGCGCCGTGCCGGCGATCAATGCCGCGAACCCGACAACTGCAACTCCAACTCTGCTCATACTTCGATTCCTCGCTTCATCCGCCATTGTTTAACCAAACCATATATCGCAGGAATAACCGCCAACGTCAGAACAGTAGAGGAAATCATGCCCCCGACCATCGGGGCGGCAATCCTGCTCATCACCTCCGAACCGGTTCCGCTACCCCACATGATCGGCAGGAGGCCTGCCATGATGGCGACCACAGTCATCATCTTGGGGCGAACGCGCTCAACGGCACCTTCCATGATGGCTTCGTAGAGGTCGCTCAGGCTGGGCACCTGACCTTCGGCCCGACGCTTGGCTTTCAAGGCAGCCCAAGCATGATCGAGGTAGATCAGCATGATGACCCCCGTTTCCGCAGCGACGCCGGCCAACGCGATGAACCCGACGGCAACGGCTACAGAAAGGTTGTAGCCCAGCAGCCACATCAGCCAGACACCGCCCACCAGCGCGAACGGCACCGAAAGCATGACGATGAGCGTTTCGGTGAGCCGTTTGAAATTCAGATAAAGCAGAACGAAGATGATCAACAGCGTGACCGGAATGACAACTTTCATCTTCTCGATCGCTCGCTCCATCGACTCAAACTGCCCACTCCAGGCGGCGTAATAGCCGGATGGGAATTTGACCTGCTCGGCGACCGCTTTTTTCGCATCTGCGACATAACCGCCAATGTCACGCCCCCGGATGTCGACGAAAATGTAGGCCGAAAGCAAGGCATTTTCGGTTCGGATACCTGGCGTTCCCTTGGCAACCTGGACTCGCGCTAATTGTCCGAGCGGAATCATCGCACCATCCATGGTCGGAATCAGTACTTCACGAGCGATTTGCTGCGGGTCCGAACGCAACTCTCGGGGGTAACGAACCGTTACGCCAAATCGCTCCCGTCCTTCAACGGTCGTCGTAACCATCTCGCCGCCGAGAGCTTGGCCAATCACATCTTGCAAGTCGCCAATAGCCAGTCCGTAACGCGCCAATTGAGCACGATCCGGTTCGATGTTCAGGTAGAACCCTCCGGTGATGCGCTCCGCAAATGCCGACGTAGTTCCTGGCACAGACTTGACCACGGTTTCGATCTCGCGAGCCAGACGCTCCATCTCGTTCAGGTCCTTGCCGAAAACCTTGATCCCGATAGGTGTACGGATACCAGTTGAAAGCATGTCAATCCGCGCCTTGATCGGCATTGTCCAGGCGTTGGAGACGCCGGGGAACTGCAGGGCCTTGTCCATCTCGGCAATCAGCTTGTCGATGTTCATTCCCGGTCGCCATTCGGATTCCGGCTTCAGGTTGATGACTGTCTCGAACATTTCGGTTGGTGCTGGATCGGTTGCCGTGTTGGCCCGGCCTGCCTTGCCGTAGACAGAATCCACTTCGGGAAAGCTCTTGATGATCTTGTTCTGGGTCTGCAATAGTTCAGCAGCCTTGGTAATCGACATACCGGGCAAGGAAGCAGGCATGTAGAACAGAGTCCCCTCGTTCAAGGTTGGCATGAACTCGGAACCAAGCTTGCTGGCCGGATAGATGGAAACCACCAAAGCAAGCAATGCAGCCGCAATGGTTGCCTTTTTCCAGCGCATGACTCCTGCGATGATTGGACGATAAGCCCAGATCAGGAATCGATTTACCGGATTTTTCGACTCCGGCATGATCTTGCCGCGAATGAACAGCATCATCAGTACCGGCACCAGAGTTACCGATAACAGCGCAGCTCCTGCCATCGCGAAAGTCTTGGTAAAGGCAAGCGGGGAAAAGAGCCGCCCTTCCTGCGCCTCCAGCGTGAACACCGGGAGGAAGGAAACGGTGATGATCAGCAAGGAGAAGAAGAGTGCCGGGCCGACTTCCTTGCAGGCCAGAATCATCGCCTCAATACGCTCGGAATGAGAATGTTTTTCCGGCAAGCGTTCGATGTGTTTGTGCGCATTCTCGATCATCACAATGGCTGCATCGATCATGGCGCCAATGGCAATGGCGATGCCGCCCAGACTCATCAGGTTCGAATTCATTCCCAGCAGGCGCATCGAGATAAAGGCGATGAGAATACCGACGGGCAGCATCAGAATCGCCACCAAGGCACTGCGCAGGTGGAGTAGAAATACGACACAGACCAACGCGACTATAAGGCTTTCCTCGGCGAGCGTTCGCGTCAGCGTATCGATAGCGCGATGGATCAATTCCGAACGGTCGTACACGGTTTGAATCGTTACGCCCTCAGGCAAGCCCGACGAAATTTCGCCAATTTTTTCCTTCAGATTGTGAATTACCTCCAGCGCGTTCTGTCCGTAGCGGGCCATGGCGATACCGGACACAACTTCACCCTCGCCATTCAGTTCTGTCAGGCCACGACGCTCATCCGGAGCAAGTTCGACACGTGCAATGTCGCGGACCAGAACAGGCGTACCTTTGTCCGATTTGACAACCAGCCCCTCAATGTCGGCGATACCGCGCAGATAACCCTTGCCACGCACCATGTACTCGGTTTCGGCCATTTCAATGACCCGCCCGCCCACATCGCGATTCGAGTCGCGAATCGCCTGGGAAACCTTGGCCAGAGGTATCCCGTAGGAACGAAGCTTCACGGGATCGACCGTAACTTGGTAGGTTTGCACGAAGCCACCGATTGAAGCCACTTCGGCTACACCGTGGGCCTTGGTCAGCTGATAGCGCAGATACCAATCCTGAAGGGTGCGCAACTCCGCCAGCGTCTTGTCCTTGGCCAGAACAGCGTACTGATAGACCCAGCCAACCCCCGTTGCGTCAGGGCCGATTTGCGGCGTCACACCCTTCGGCATGCGACCGGCGGCGAAATTCAGGTATTCCAGGACGCGCGAACGCGCCCAGTAGATATCCGTTCCATCCTCAAAGATGATGTAGACGAATGATGCCCCGAAGAACGAAAAGCCGCGAACCACCTTGGATTTCGGCACCGACAACATGGCGGTCGTCAGCGGATAGGTCACTTGGTCCTCGACCACTTGCGGCGCCTGCCCCGGATATTCCGTGTAGACGATCACCTGCACGTCGGACAGATCCGGCAGTGCGTCAAGCGGTGTCCGCATCACCGCATAGATGCCACCGATGACGATGAACAGGGTCGCCAGCAGAACCAGAAAACGGTTCCGGGCCGACCAATCTATGATTTTTGCGAGCATGGCAACCCCTGTTAGTGGCCGGCGTGGGGATTGGCAGCGCCGGGCTTGCCACCCTGCGGCGTGGCGCTGGTAATCACCCATTCACCCGGTTTGCGCTCGACAAACTCGAAATCGATCTTGCTGCCCGGTTTCAGCCCCGACAGCAGCGCCGGGTTTGCAACCGCGAAGTCCATGGTCATCCCCGGCCACTTCAGGCTGGCGACCGGCCCGTGGTTCAGGGTCACCGTGCCGGCAGCGCCATCAATGCCCTCGACCGTCCCTTCGGCCTTGTGCCCGACCTTGGCCGGCTGCGCGGCAGCGCCTTCTCCGTGACCGGCGTGGCCGAAACCGCCGACGGCAGCCTTGAGATTGCTTTCCGCATCGATCAGGAAATTCGCGGCAACGACCACGGGCTCTCCGTCCTTGATGCCCTCGATCACTTCCACGTAGTTATCCCCGCGCTGACCAAGCTTGACCTCGCGCGGCTCGAAACGGCCTTCCTTGGCCTGGACGAAGACGAGTTGGCGAGTGCCGCTGTCGATCACCGCCGACGTGGGAACGGTCACGACCGGCCCTTTTCCACCGACCGGCAGTTCAACCTGCGCAAACATCGCCGGTTTGAGCAACTGTCCCGGATTAGGCAACTCGACGCGGACCGGAACGGTGCGTGTTTCTGCCTTCAGCGTCGGATAGACATAGGTGATGGTGCCCTCGAAGGTCTTGTCCGGATAGGCATTGATCCGGACCTTGGCCTTGGCACCGGGCCGCACTAGGCCGATGTCCTGCTCGAAGACGTCGGCAATCACCCAGACGGACGAAAGATCGGCGACCTGGTAGAGAGCCTCTCCAGGCATGAAACGCATGCCCTGCACAGCCTTCTTCTCGGTGATGACCCCTGAAACCGGTGAGCGGAAGGTCAGGGTGCGCCGCGACTCGCCCGACTTCGCCAGGGCCTTGATCTGCTCTTCGGAAATGTCCCAGTTCTTCAATCGAAGCAGACTGGAATCGGCAAGCTGCCTCATGCTGTCGCGGGTCGAACCCTCCGCATCGCGGAGGGATTCCACGCCTTGCGCGGCAATCGCATACTCGCGTTGGGCCGAGACCAGTTCCGGACTATAGACCTCGAACAACGGCTGCCCCTTGCCGACAGACTGACCGGTAATGTTGACATGCAGGCGTTCAACGTAGCCCTCGAACTTGGGGGAGATGGCATATACCCGGCGTTCGTCGGGCTCGATCCGGCCGGCGGCACGCACCAGCTTGTCGAGCGCGCGTAGCTGCGCCACTTCCGTCCTGACACCGAGTTTTTGAACCTTCTCCGTGCTGACCTTGATTTGCCCCGCTGCGGATTCTCCCTCCTCCTCACCTTCATAGACCGGGATATAGTCCATCCCCATCGGGTCTTTCTTGGGTACCGGCGAGGTATCAGGCAAACCCATGGGGTTGCGGTAGTAGAGAAGCTTTTTCTCTTTCTTGGCCGATGCCGATGATGCGGCTACTGCGCCGGCAGATGTGCTTCCATGTGCGGTTTCGCCCTTGCTTCCCAGCCAATACCCGCTCCCCGCCGCGACGGCCAGCGCCACGATACCGGCGGTCAGCACGACTCCCTGCTTCATAGATCATCCCCTAGTAAACGTTCGATTTCTGCCAGGCGCATCCGGGCATCGACCTGCGCCTTGATCTGGTTCTGCTTTGCCTGCCGAATCTGGCGCTGCGCATCGAGAAGCGTCGCAAAATCGACCTTCCCCGTTTCGTATCCGGCCAGCGCGGACTGGAACGTCAGCTCCGCCTGCGGCAGGAGGCTGCCGGTCAGCAGGGTTTCGGCACGGCGGGCCGCATCGATCCCGGCCAGCGCCTCCGAAAGCTCGGCGATCACCTGATTGGCCGTCGCATCTTTTCTGGCTTTGGCGGCGGTCAGCATGGCCTCGGATTCGCGCTCCTGCGCGCGCCGCGATGACTGCTGAAGGGGAATGTTGAGCTCGACCATCAGCTCCCATTCCTTGACCGAGTTCTGGTACTGGATCGGCGAAACCCCGAAGGTGAAGTCGGGATAGCGGTTCTTGTAGGCCAGATCGCGGGAGCGCTCAGCCGCCTTGACCTTGGATTCATCGGAAAACAACTGCGGATTGCGCGCCCGGACACGGTCTTCCAGCGCGGCGAAATCAAGTTTCGCGGGTGGCGGCAGCGATCGCAGCTGCGTCGGGGGTGCCAACGGGGCATTGGCCGGCCTGGTGAGCAGCGCATTGAGACGGGCATGAAGATGGTGCCGCTCGGTTTCCAGCGTGATCAACTCGTTGCGCATATTGGTCTGTTCGACTTGCGCACGAATGACGTCCTGTTGTGCCGCCAGTCCTCCCGCATAGCGGACCTGGGCAACTTTCTCCAGGCGAAGCATCAAGTCGAGAATCTCGCGGGTCAGCCGTTCGCTGCCGTTCAGGAAGTAAAGCTGGGAATGAATGACCTTGATGCGCCCGGCGACATCCGCCCAAGCGCCTAGCGCACGCCCTTTGGCACCCTCGGCTTCCAACTCAGCGATCTCGCGCTTGAGGTCGCGCTTGCCGAACCACGGGATATCCTGCATCAGGGTGTATTGCGTGCTACCGACGCGGCTGGGTGACAGGCTTGCATTCTGCGAACCTTCCCGAGTGATATCGCGCAACTCCATCCGCAGCTTCGGATCCGGCAAGGCACCTGCCGGCGTAATACGCTCACTGGAAGCATCCGCTTCCGCCTGCATTGCCGCATATTCCGGGTTGCGGCTCTTGGCGTACCCGAGCAGGCTGTCCACCGAATGACCGATGGCAACCTCCTGTGCCTGTGCCGACAAGCCGATTCCGAAGGCGAGCGCCAACGCTGCAAGCGGCGCAGATCGTAGTCTCCGCATACAAACTCCCTATCCTGATCGCTAAACAGGCGGCACCGTTCCTGGGTCCGGCACAGCCTGATGGAGACTCAACCTTACTTCACCGGCGTGAAATGCGTCACGGTAATCGTGCCGTTCTCGCCCGGTGGTGGCACTGACATTGGTGCGCG
>ERZ724524.2347-NODE-2347-length-12362-cov-5.326400_pt1 | contig 12362 bp, 6 predicted proteins | sample MGYA00376057_ERZ724524 | MGnify/ENA primary metagenome ERZ724524 (study PRJEB28724, sample SAMN07190888) | wastewater metagenome | isolation source: influent of sewage treatment plant in Hong Hong | place: USA: Christiansburg, Virginia | collected 2016-03-01 ...
CAAGACTTGTTTTGCCATGGGCGTGCCGGTGGTGGCGCGCGGTGCGGGCACCGGCCTGTCGGGCGGTGCCATGCCGCATGCTTCTGGCGTCACGCTGTCGCTGGCCCGCTTCAACAAAATCCTGAAGATGGACAAGCGCAGCCGCACGGCCGCGGTTCAGTGCGGTGTGCGCAACCTTGCCATTAGCGAGGCCGCGGCCCCACTGGGCCTGTACTACGCGCCCGACCCGTCCAGCCAGATCGCCTGCACCATCGGTGGCAACGTGGCCGAGAACTCGGGCGGCGTGCACTGCCTCAAATACGGGCTGACGCTGCACAACGTGTTGAAGGTGAAGGGCTACACCATTGAGGGCGACCCCATCACCTTTGGCAGCGACGCGTTGGACGCTCCTGGCTACGACCTGCTCAGTCTGGTCGTTGGCAGCGAGGGGATGTTGGCCATCATCACCGAGGTGACGGTCAAGCTGGTGCCAAAGCCCATGCTTGCGCGCTGCATCATGGCCAGCTTTGACGACATCCGCAAGGCGGGTGATGCGGTCGCGGCGGTGATCGCCGCCGGCATCATCCCGGCCGGGCTGGAGATGATGGACAAGCCAATGACCGCTGCCGTGGAAGACTATGTGCATGCGGGTTACGACCTGAATGCCGAAGCGATTTTGCTGTGCGAGAGCGACGGCACGCCCGAAGAGGTGGAAGAGGAAATTGGCCGCATGAGCGCGGTGCTACGCGAGCATGGTGCCACCGCCATCGCAGTGAGCCAGAACGAGGCCGAGCGGCTGCGCTTCTGGAGCGGGCGCAAAAACGCGTTCCCGGCCAGCGGGCGCATCAGCCCCGACTACATGTGCATGGACAGCACCATCCCGCGCAAGCGCCTGGCCGACATCCTGCTGGCCATCCAGGAGATGGAAAAGAAATACCAGTTGCGCTGTGCCAATGTGTTCCACGCGGGTGACGGAAATTTGCACCCGCTGATTCTGTTCGACGCGAATGATGCCGACCAACTGCACCGCTGCGAGTTGTTTGGCGCAGAGATTCTTGAAACCAGCGTCGCCATGGGTGGCACGGTGACCGGCGAACACGGCGTGGGTGTGGAAAAACTCAATAGCATGTGTGTGCAATTCAGCGCCGCAGAAAACGCGCAGATGTTTGGCATAAAGCACGCGTTTGACACCAAGGGCCTGCTCAACCCGGGCAAGGTGATTCCGACCCTGCAGCGCTGTGCCGAGTACGGCAAGATGCTGGTGCGCGGGGGGCAAATCAAGCACCCGGAATTAGAGCGCTTTTAGATGCAGGGCTTGCGCGGTCTGGCCTGGTTGCTGGGCCTGCAGTCGGTAGGCGAATTGCTGGCACGTGGCTTGGCGCTGCCCTTTCCGGGACCGGTGGTGGGCATGGTGCTGTTGCTGGCGGCGCTGCAATGGAGGCCGGTGCGCGAACCCGTTGCAGCCTGCGCTGATTTCTTGCTCGGCCATTTGTCTCTGTTATTTGTCCCGGTGGGCGTGGGTGTGATGACCCACCTGGCGCTCGTTGGCCAATACGGAGGACGCATGCTGCTGGTGATCGTGCTGTCAACCTGGATGGGTCTGGCAGTCACCGCGCTGGTGCTGTTCAAGCGCAGCCCAACTGCCAACACAGACGACGATGCCAAAGTTCGTTGAACTCTGGGTTTACCTCTCTGCCACTCCCCTGTTCGGGTTGACGGCCACTTTGGTGACCTACGTGCTGGCGCACGCCTTGTATGTGCGCGTGAATCAGGCGCCGTGGGCCAACCCGGTGTTGTGGAGCGTGAGCACCATTGCCGCCGTTTTGCTCATCACTGGCGTGCCCTACCCGACCTATTTTTCAGGTGCGCAGTTCATCCACTTCTTGCTGGGGCCAGCCGTCGTGGCGTTGGGCTGGCCGTTGTGGCTGCGACGGGTCGAATTGCGCCAGCGCTGGGGTCGGCTATTGGTCGCATCGCTGGCGGGCGGCACGGCGGCCAGCGGTTCGGCCGTTGCATTGGGGTGGGCGCTGGATCTGCCAACCGACGTTTTGCTGTCCCTGGCACCCAAGTCGGTAACAGCGCCAGTAGCTATGGGCATCGCGGAAAAGATCGGCGGCATACCCGCGCTGTCTGCGGTGTTCGCCGTGTTGACCGGGCTGGTCGGGGCGCTCAGTGGCAAGTACCTGTTCGCCGCCTTGCGTTTGCCCTACAACACCGAGGGTTGGACGGCGCGTGGCTTTGCCCTGGGCACGGCTGCCCACGGGATTGGAGCAGCCCGGGCACTCCAGGTGAATGCCGATGCGGGGGCCTATGCCGGTCTGGCGCTGGGACTGCAAGTCGTGTTGGCATCACTGCTGATGCCGTTGGTCATCACCGTCCTCACTCGTTGAGATAAGCCGAACGCGGGGCGATGGGAATCGTGGCCGCGCCCTACAATCGTTCCACAACAGGTTCCGAACTTCCCTTGGTCGGGACTGCAACACAAAAACGGGTGACATGAAACGTCGCGTTGGCGCCCTCCTGCTGTGCGTGCTCACAGTGCTCTACCCTGCATGGGCTGGGAGCGAACTGCGGCTTGGGATTCTGGCGTTCCGACCCGCGGTACAGGCCACCGCGCAATGGCAACCGTTAGCGCTCGCCTTGCAAACACAACTTGGACGACCGGTCACTTTGACGGCTTACGACCTGCCCGGCCTGGAGAACGCGGTTGCCAGCAAGGCGGTTGATGTGGTCTTCACCACACCCGGACACTTTGTTATTCTCAAACACCGGTACGGCCTGTCCGCGCCGTTGGCCACGCAGATGACACGAGGCGAGGCGCGCGACCTGTCGGTTTTTGGCGGTGTGGTTTTCACCCGCGCCGACAAGGTTGGTATTGACAACTTGTCGGATCTGGCGGGCAAGCGCATTGCAGTGGCCAGCACCGATTTCACCGGCGGCTACCAGATGCAGGCCTATGAATTGCTGGAGGCCGGTTTGCCGCCACCCGATCCGGCACACTTGCTCACCACCGGTTTGCCACAGGACCTTACGGTGGAAGCGGTCATGGCGGGGCGCGCCGACATCGGCTTCGTGCGCACCGGCGTTCTGGAAGCACTGGCGCAAGAGGGCAAGCTGAACCTTGGCAACATCAAGCTGATTCACCAAAAAAACCAGCCCTCCTTTCCCTATGTCAGCTCCACCGCCCTGTACCCCGAGTGGCCCATGGCGGTCATGCCTCACGTGCAGGAACAGGTGGCACGCCAATTGGCCGTGGCGCTGTTGTCCCTGCCGAGGGACGGCGACGCAGCCAAGGCTGCTGGCATTGGCGGGTTCTCCATTGCCTCGGACTACGCCCCGGTCGAGACTATGTTGCGCCGACTGGGCGTGCCGCCCTTTGATTCGACCCGCGAAACCACCTTGGCTGATCTCTGGCGACGCCACACCGACTGGATCATCGCTTTGCTGGGCCTGTCCTTTCTGGCGTCTGGCGGTCTTGGGGCCTGGTTGATGATCCAGAACGCCAGGGTACGGCGAAGCCAGAGCCAGTACCAGGCACAAAGCCAACGCGTGTCCGAAATCATTTGGGGCACCAACATCGGCACCTGGGAGTGGAACGTCAGCAACGGTGAAGTGGTTCTCAACGAACGCTGGGCCGAGATCATGGGCTACACACTGGCCGAGTTGTCGCCGATCAACATCCACACCTGGATGCAGCGCGCCCACCCGGATGACCTCAAGCTGTCGGGCGAAATGGTCGACCGCTGCTTCCGCAAGGAGATTGAAAATTACAAATGCGAAATCCGCATGCGGCACAAAAATGGCAACTGGGTCTGGGCACTGAACCGTGGCCGTGTGGTGGAGTGGGATGCGAGCGGCCACCCGCTGCGCATGTCGGGCACGCTGGCTGACATCACCGAACGGAAAAATACCGAGCTGGGTTTGCGTGCCAGCGAAAAACGATTCCGTGATTTGTTTGAAAACTCGCCCGACCCTTGCTGGCTCATCATCGGCAACCAGTTTGTGGATTGCAACCTCGCGGCTTTGAAGATTCTGGGATACCAGGAGCGTGACGATATCCTGTTGCACCCGTCGCGCCTCTCACCCGAGTTTCAGCCCGATGGTCAGACCTCGCTGGACAAAGCCGACGACATGATGCGCCTGGCGCGCGAACGTGGCATGCACCGGTTTGAATGGCAGCACCAGCGTGCCGACGGCAGCACGTTTCCGGTCGAAGTGACACTGGCCCGCCTGGCTCTGATGGATGGAGATGTGTTGTATTGCGTGTGGCGTGACATCACCGAACGCCAGCGCGCCGAACAGCGCCAGCAGCACCACAACCGCGTACTGGCGATGCTGGCCGAGAAGGCGCCCCTGCCGACGTTGCTGGAAGCCATCGCCCAAGACGTGCAGGCGATCAGCCCCGGCACACACTGCAGCATCGTGCTGCTGGAGGAAGCTGGGCGCCCGTCGCGCACCGGTGCTGCAACCGCCCCGGCGAACGGTTGGTCGCAGCACATTGTTTCGCCCCAGGGTCGCTTGCTTGGCACATTGAGCCTTTACCGCGACCAGCCTGGGAACCCAACCGAACAGGACCTGCAACTACTGGAAGACGAAACCCGTCTGGCTGCCGTGGTGATCGAAAAAACCGCCAGCGAGTCCCGTCTGCAGTTGGCTGCCAGTGTGTTCACCCATGCCCGCGAAGGCATCATGATTGCCGACTCCAAAGGCAGCATCATCGAGGTCAATGAAACCTTCACACATATCACCGGCTACAACCGCGCCGAAGTCGTTGGGCAAAACCCGCGCATCTTGCGTTCGGGTCGACAGACCCCGGAGTTTTACGCGCAAATGTGGAAAGCCCTGAACGAGCGCGACCACTGGTCGGGAGAAATCTGGAACCGGCGCAAAAGCGGCGAAGTGTATGCCGAGGCACTGACCATCAGCAGCGTGCGCGACGCGGCTGGCCAGATCAACAACTACGTAGCCCTGTTTACCGACATCACCGCCATCAAGGAACACCAAAGCCAACTGGAGCACTTTGCCCATTTCGATGCGCTGACCGGCCTGCCCAACCGTGTGTTGTTGGCCGACCGCCTGCAACAAGCCATTTTGCAAAGCCAGCGCCGCGACCAGTCGCTGGCCGTCCTGTACCTGGACCTTGACGGCTTCAAAGCCGTGAACGACCAACACAGCCACGGCGTGGGCGATGAACTGCTGATTGCACTGTCACAGCGCATGAAGGCCGCCCTGCGCGACGGCGACACGCTGGCCCGTATAGGCGGCGACGAATTTGTGGCCGTATTGGTCGACTTGGCGCAAACCCAGGACTGCGACGCGGTCTTGCGCCGACTGTTGCAAGCCGCTGCAGAACCCGTGTCGATTGGAAACACCGTGATCCAGGTATCGGCCAGCATTGGCGTCACGCAGTACCCGCAAGACGCGGCAGATGCTGACCAGTTGATGCGCCACGCCGATCAGGCCATGTACATCGCCAAGCTGGCCGGTAAAAACCGCTTTCACCACTTTGATGTGGCCCACGATGCCGCCATCAAGACCCGGCGTGAAGACCTGGACCACATTCGCCGCGCGCTGGAACAGGACGAATTTGTCCTGTATTACCAACCCAAGGTAAATATGAAGACCGGTGAGGTTGTGGGTGCTGAAGCGCTCATCCGCTGGCAACACCCCGAGCGCGGCTTGCTGTCACCGGCGGCCTTTCTTCCGGTCATCGAGAACCACCCCATCAGTGTAGAACTGGGCGAATGGGTCATCAGCACCGCGCTGACCCAGATGGGGGCCTGGATCTCAGCCGGCCTGGACTTTCCGGTCAGTGTCAATATTGGGGTTCGCCAGCTGCAGCAAGAAAACTTTGTCAGCCGCCTGACGGCTTTGCTGCGGGCGCGCCCCGATGTGCCACCGTTGAGACTGGAACTGGAGGTGCTGGAGACCAGCGCCATGGAAGACATTGGCCATGTGTCGGGCGTCATGCATGCTTGTCGCGCCTTGGGTGTGGGTTTTGCGCTGGACGACTTTGGCACTGGATATTCGTCCCTGTCCTACCTCAAACACCTGCCAGCCGAACGGCTCAAAATCGACCAGAGCTTTGTACGCGACATGCTGGACGATCCGGATGACCTGGCGATTGTGGAGAGCGTGATCGGCCTGGCCACCGCGTTTCGGCGCAGTGTCATCGCCGAGGGCGTGGAGACCGCCGCACATGGCGAACTGCTCCTGACTTTGGGTTGCGAATTGGCGCAGGGTTATGGCATTGCACGGCCCATGCCGGCCCACGCATTGCCGTTGTGGGTGCAAGCTTGGCGACCCGATGCCAGTTGGACAGCCTGGCGCGAACGCTCACTGAGCCGGGGCGACAAAGCCGTGGTGTTTGTCGAAGTCGGCCACCGCCACTGGTTGCGCTGCCTGGAAGCCTTTGTGCAGGGTGAACGCCCGGCTCCACCGGCCCTTGATGCCAGCGATTGCCACTTCGGCCGCTGGCAGGTTGCTGAGGGCCTGGCCGTGTATGGCAAAAACCCCGCATTTCAACGTCTGATCGACTTGCACGAGGAGATTCACCGGCATGCGCAACATGTGGTGCACCTCACACACAGTGGTCAGGGGAACCAAGCGCGCGCCGAGCTGCCGGCGTTGCGCCGCGCGCTGAGCGAACTGGCAGACATGTTGCGGGATTTGGTGCGACTCGAAGCCCACTGGTAGGCACGCCAGCGCAGCGGCGCCATAATGGACTCTTGTGCTTCAGTAGCAAGGAGTCCGCGCCATGGCCGCAGCCAACTTCACCAATGCCCAGGTTTTCAACCAACTCAGTTCAGGCCAGGCGTGGAGTGGCGCCACCATCACTTATTCCTTCCCTAGCGGCACCACCGGTCTGACCATCACCGATGGCGAGGGCAACTCCTTCCGGGCGGCCAGTGCGGCGCAGCAGGCGTTTTTCTCGCTGGCCATCATGACCTGGGACGACCTGATCGAGCGAACCATGTCGTTGACGACATCGACCTCGTCCAACATTGAATTCGCCTACACCACCACCGGCATTGACTACGCGCACGCCTACTTTCCGACTGGGGGCACGGTCTGGTTCAACGCAGCGGAGTCCACACTGGTCACCGCCGCCGTGGGCAGTTATGGCTTCCAGACCACCATCCATGAGATCGGCCACGCCCTGGGGCTCAACCACATGGGCGACTACAACGGGGCCGGGGCGTTTACGCCCTCGTCGTACCAGGACTCGGTGGTGCTGTCCATCATGTCCTACTTCGGGCCCAGTGCTCCGCTGCGCTCCAGCGACGTGGCCAGCGCAGACTGGCGCGGCAGCGACAACAAGGACTACGGCCCGCAAACGCCGATGCTCAACGATGTGATGGTGATCCAGCAGATCTACGGCACCAGCACCACCACCCGACTGGGCGACACCATCTATGGTTTTAGCAGCAATATCACCGGCACAGCGGCCAGCATTTACGACTTTTCAGTCAACAAAAATCCCATCCTGACGATTTTTGACTCGGGTGGCAGCGACACACTGAATCTCAGCGGCTGGTCCTCGCGCTCGGAGATTCACCTCGAATCGGGCGTGTTTTCGTCAGCCAACGACATGACCAACAATATTGTCATTGCCTACAGCGCCATCATTGAGAACGCGGTGGCGGGCTCCGGCAATGACACGCTGACCGGCAACGCCGTGGGCAACCGGTTGGACGGCGGCTCCGGCAACGATGTATTGTCGGGCTTGGACGGTGACGACACATTGACCGGCGGGCTGGGCAATGACCAGGTCGATGGCGGCGCCGGCAACGACACGGCCATGTTCGCCGGTGCACTGTCGAGCTACACCTTCACCTACGACTCCTTGGCCGACCTGTACACCGTAAGTGGTGCCTCTTCGGGCACCGACACTTTCACCAAGATCGAGTTTTTCCAGTTCAGCGATGTGTTGCGGGCGGCCAGCCAACTGATTTCAGGTGACCTCACCGCCCCTAGCCTGACCAGCAGCAACCCGGCGGACAACGCCACCGCCGTGGCCGTGGGCGCCAATCTGGTGTTGACCTTCAGCGAAGCCGTGGCGGCAGGTACGGGCAACATCGAAATCCACAACAGCGATGGCAGCGTGCTCACCCGCATAGACGTGAGCGACAGCACCCAGGTCAGCGTGTCGGGCGCCACGGTCACCGTCAACCCCAGCGCCAATCTGGCCACAGGCAGCAGCTACTACATCACCATGGCCAGTGGCGTGGTGAAAGACCTGGCGGGCAATGCCTATGCCGGCATCAGCAGCACCACCACCTACAACTTCAGCACGGCCGCTGCCACCACCGGCGACACCACGGCGCCCTTGCTGTCGGGCAGTACCCCGGCGGACAACGCTACCGGCATCGCCGCCAGCGCCAACCTGGTCTTGACGTTCAGCGAAGCGGTGCAGGCCGGTACCGGCAATGTTGTCATCTTCAACAGCGATGGCAGCGTGGCACGCACCATTGCCATCACCGACACCACCCAGGTCAGCATTTCGGGAGCAGCCGTTACGGTCAACCCCGCCACCGACCTGACCAGCGGCAGCGCCTACTACGTCAACCTGGGCAGCGGCGTCATCAAAGACCTGGCCGGCAATGCCTTTGCCGGCATCAGCAGCACCACCGCACTGAACTTCAACACTGCCAGCGCCACCGTGGCGGACGACTTCCCGTGGAACACCAGCACCACCGGCAGCGTCGCTGTCAATGGCTCGGCCAGCAGCGGCAGCATTGAAGTTGCCAGCGATGGCGACTTGCTCAAGGTGACGCTGACGGCCGGTACCAGCTATGTGTTCAACCTGACCCGCACCACGGGCGGCCTGACGAACCCCTATTTGTATTTGTACAGCCCGAGTGTGGCGCTGCTGGCAGAAGACAATGACAGCGGCGGCAGCACCAACGCAAGCATCACCTACACCGCTACCGCCAGCGGCACCTACTACCTGGGAGCGGCTGATTTCAGCTCCGGCACGGGCGGCTACACCCTGTCGGCCCGCAGCGGCGACAGCACCGCGCCCACCTTGGCGAGCAGCAGCCCCGCCGACAACGCGACCGCCGTGGCGGTGGGTGCCAACATCGTTCTGACATTCAACGAGGCCGTGCAGGCCGGCAGCGGCAACATCGTCATTTACAACAGCAACGGCACGGTGGCGCGCAGCATTGCCGTAACCGACAGCAGCCAGGTCAGCGTGTCCGGCTCCACGATCACCATCAACCCCAGCAGTGACCTTGCCAGCGGCACCAGCTATTACGTGAACCTTGCCAGCGGTGTGGTCAAAGACGCGGCAGGCAACGCCTATGCCGGCATCAGCAGCACCACCGCTCTGAACTTCACCACCGTCAGCACCACGGCCACTGACGACTACCCCCTTTCCACCAGCACCACCGGTGTGGTGGTGGTGAACGGGGCGGCAACCACCGGTGTGATTGACTTTGTGGACGATGGCGACCTGTTCCAGGTCAGTCTTGTCAAGGGCCAAAGCTACGTGTTCTCAGCCACCAGCGTCACTGGTGGCCTGCCTGACCCCTATTTGCAGTTGTACGACAAAACCGGATCACCATTGACCTTTGACGACGACAGTGGCGGCAACCTGAATGCCCAAATCGTCTACACCGCGCTGGAAACTGCGACCTATTTTCTGGCCGCCTACGATTCGGCATCCGGCCTGGGGCGTTACAGCCTGACGGCTACGGCCGCCACTGACGACTACGCGTGGGACACTGACACCAGCGGCGTCGTCACGGTTGGCGGCTCCGCCACCAGCGGCACCATCAACGCGGCTGGCGACGCCGACCTGTTCAAGGTCACGCTGACGGCTGGCACCAGTTATGTGTTTGAGCTGGCACGCACCAGCGGAGGCCTGACCGACCCCTACCTGTACCTCTACAGCCCCAGTTTGGCGGAGCTGAGTTATGACGACGACAGCGGCGGCAGCGGCGACGCGCGCATCAGCTTCACCGCAACGGCCAGCGGTACCTACTATTTGGGCGCCATGGATTTCAGCACCGGCACCGGGGCCTACACGCTGTCGGGTCGCGCCGGCACCGCACCCTCCACCACGGTGGGTACCAGCGGTGCGGACAGACTGGTGGGTACCAGCACTGCAGACACCATGACCGGCTGGGGTGGCAACGATTTTCTGATGGGCAATGGCGGCAACGACACCATCGATGGTGGCTCCGGCATTGACCACGCCGCATTTGCCGGGAGCAGCAGCGAATATTCCATCACCCGCACCAGCAGCGGCCTCTTGGTTCACGACACCTTGGGCTTTGATGGCACCGACGCGTTGACCAGCATCGAGCGGTTGGAGTTCAGCGATATAGGCATCGCGCTGGACATGGGCATCACCGAGGCGGGCGGCAAATCCGCGCTGCTGATCGGCGTGCTGCTCGGACCCGCAGCACTGAGCGACCTGACACTGGTGGGCCAGGTGCTGAATTTCTTTGACGACGGCACCTCACTGAGCCTGGCTGCCAGCCTGATGGTCAGTAGCGGCATCACCGCCAGCCTGGCCGGTGGTGCAGACAACAGCCACTTTGTGCAGTGGGTTTATCACAATATTGCCGGGGTGTTCCCTGACACCAATACCGCCGCATCTCTGAAAAGCCTTCTGGACCAAGGCGTTTTCACCCAGGCCAGCATGCTGTCGGCCATTGCCGAGCTACCGGTCAATCAGCTCAATGTGAACCTGGTGGGCCTGGCGCAAAACGGGATGGATTATTTCTAGAACCGGTATGCGTCACAGCACCTGCAGCACCCGGAACCGCCCCTGTGCCAGCATTTCTGCGTCGCTGGTACCGTAGCCAATGTAAATGGCCGTGCCTTCAATGAGGCGACTGTCGATTTGCTCAAAAATATCGATCAGGTAGTCCCGCGAGTCGACCACACCGGTCAGGTATTCGGGCAACGGGAAGCTCAGCCCCTGCCATTCCTTGCTGCGGTTGAGCACATAAATTCCAGACTGCGCCGAGCCATCCGGCAGGATAGCCACCACGTAAAGGTTGTAAGCGGTCGCTGTAGCCCGCGTTGCGGGGGTTGCCGTCGGAATGCGCACCCAGGCTGACAAGCCATAGTTGCTGCGCGGGCCGGTGGCTTCCACCTCCAGCTGCAGCGGCGTGGAGCTGACGGCCCTTTTTAATTGAACCTGAAACTCGGCCGTCGTGGTGATGCCGGCCTCGGCAAAACTGGCGCTGACCAACATCGAAGTGTCTTGCGTCAAATTACCCACCGTCAACAGCCCGTCAGCGCCAATCTGTGCTGAGCCATGGTCAACCTGCCAGGTGGGCGCTACCACCTTGAGCGACTGTTCGGCATACACCCCCAGGGCGCGCATCGTAACGGTTTCGCCAGCAACCAAAACACCTGAGCTGCTGACAATTTTGAGACTGGTGAGTGTAGATGCCTGCGTGGTGGCGATCAGGTCCAGGCGCCCCACTGCCGTAATGCCGCCTTCGGTGTAGCTGGCCGAAATGTCCAGCGCGTATTGCCGGTCTATGGTGTTGAGCCTCAGAATGCCGCGCGCAAAGTCCACCGAAATGCCACCCGCCAGAATGACGGTGATGGCCTCGGAGGTGTCGGAATGCAGGGTCCAGCTGGTGGGCCTGACGCTTCGGTAGGACTGGTCATCGTAGTAGGCGACCACCCGCAGCCGCAATTGCGAACCCGACTGCAGGCTGCGGCTGCCCAGCACCTCCACCCGGCTCAACCGCGCAGGCGCAACAGCCAAAAAAACGGTCTGGCTGGCGCTCAATGTGGCGCCCTGGTAGATCACCGTAGCAGTAATCACGACGGCAGAATCCACCGCCACCACGCCGGAGGCGATGACCCCCGAGCGGGATACCGTGGCCAATTTGGGATCTGAACTGCTCCACTGCGGCTTTACCGCGGTCAGGCTCCCATCGGCATTGCGCACGCTGGCCGACAGATCGGCAAAGGCATTGGCCTGCAGCACAACAGGCATCGCTAACACCAGCGCCGGTGCCGATGCCGATGCCAACGTAGCCGCGCCGACCGTGGATGTGGCGAGGCTGTGGCCCCTGGCGCTCAGCAGCGATGAGCCCGCCAGCAGGCGGGTCAGTACAGTGCGGCGCGCCAGCGGCATGGTGTACCCCTGTTGGGATTAGCCCAGCTTGACAGTGTCGCTGACCATGCCCTGCGGCAGCTTGGCGGCAGCCTCAGCCGCTTCGGTGGTCTTCTTGTGCAACTCTTCCATCAGGGCTTTGACGGCGGCGAGTTGTTCTGGAGTGCTATTGGCTGTGGGTGTTTGGTTGGCGGGTGTTGGTGTAGGGATGGTTGACATGATGGACCTTTGTGTGTTTGCCAATAAACCCCCATTATCAAGCGAGATGCGTGAACATGGGAAAAACGGCGTC
>ERZ724524.2352-NODE-2352-length-12354-cov-8.677128_pt1 | contig 12354 bp, 10 predicted proteins | sample MGYA00376057_ERZ724524 | MGnify/ENA primary metagenome ERZ724524 (study PRJEB28724, sample SAMN07190888) | wastewater metagenome | isolation source: influent of sewage treatment plant in Hong Hong | place: USA: Christiansburg, Virginia | collected 2016-03-01 ...
CCGCGCCAGCCGCGCCAGTGCAGCCCGCAGGGTGTCGTCTTTCTTGGCGAAGCAGAAGCGGATCACTTTCTGGTCGAAGCCGTTGCCGTAGAAGGCCGACAGCGGGATGGCGGCCACGCCCACTTCGCGGGTCAGCCACTGGCAGAACTCGCCTTCGGGCAGGTCGCGCTCGTGTACGGCCAGGTCGGCGATGCTGACGCACTGGAAGTAGCTGCCCTCGCTGGGCAGCAACCTGAAGCGCGTGCCAGCCAGCCCCTGGCGGAACAGGTCGCGCTTGGCGGCGTAGAAGGCGGGCAGGTCGAGGTAGGGCGCGGGGTCGGCCATGTAGCTGGCCAAGCCGTGCTGCACCGGGGTGTTGACGGTGAACACGTTGAACTGGTGTACCTTGCGGAATTCGGCGGTCAGCGCGGCAGGGGCGGCCACGGTGCCCACTTTCCAGCCGGTGACGTGGTAGGTTTTGCCGAAGCTGCTGATGACAAAGGCCCGTGCGGCCAGGCCGGGGTAGCGGGCGGCGCTGAGGTGGGCCAGCGGGGCATAGACCATGTGCTCGTACACCTCGTCGCTGATCAGCAGCACGTCGGTGGGGGCCAGCAGCTCTTGCAGCCGCAGCATGTCGGCATGGCTCCAGACGGTGGCGCTGGGGTTGTGCGGGCTGTTGATGATGATGGCGCGGGTGCGCGGGGTGATGGCGGCGGCAATCCGGTCAAAGTCGGGCCGGAAGCTGCCAGGCGTGAGCGGCACCCGCACAGGCACGCCACCGGCCAGCACGATGTTGGGCACGTAGCTGTCGTAGCAGGGGTCGAGAACGATGACTTCGTCGCCGGGGTGGACGGTGGCGAGGATGGCGGTCAGGATGGCCTGGGTGGCCCCGGCGGTGATGGTGATTTCGCTGTTCCAGTCGTAGGCGCGGGCCGTTTCGCCGTGCAGCGCAGCGATTTTGGCGGCCACGGCCTGGCGCAGTGCGGGCACGCCGGGCATGGGCGGGTACTGGTTGTGCCCGGCCCGCATGGCGGCGGTGACGGCATCGACCAGCCTGGGGTCGCAGTCGAAGTCAGGGAAGCCCTGGCCCAGGTTGACCGCACCCACCTCGGCGGCCAGCGCCGACATCACGCTGAAGATGGTGGTGCCCACATCGGGCAGGCGGCTTTGCAGGGCGGGGGTGGTGGGCACGGCGGGTACGGTGGCAGGGTTGGTCTGGTTCATGGTGAAAAATCAGAGCAAAAATGTAAGCTGACTGCGTGTGTGCGTTTCAAAGTTGATAGCTGTCGCCGTGACCTTCCATCGCTTTCAGGATGAGGTCTTTGCTCAGGCGGTCGCTCAGCAGCTCGGCAAACTTCAGCACGTAGTTGCGCAGGTAGGCCCCGCGCTTGAAGGCCACGCGGGCCACGTTCATGCCCAGCAGGTGGCCCAGCGGGCGGGCGGCCAGGTCGGGGTCGCGGTTGTCGTTCTGCACCGCCATTTCGGCCACGATGCCCGCGCCCATGCCGAGCTTCACGTAGGTTTTGATCACGTCGGAGTCGATGGCTTCGAGCACGATGTTGGGTGTGAGGTCGCGGGCGGCAAACGCGGTGTCGATGCGTGTGCGCCCGGTGAACGAGGGGTGGTAGGTGATGAGCGGCAGCGAGGCCAGGTCAGCCAGGCCCAGGCGCTCTTTGTCCAGCATGGGGTGGCCCGTGGGCAGCACCAGCATGTGCTGCCATTCGTAGCAGGGCAGGGTGATGAGGTCTTCGTATTGCGACAGCGATTCGGTGGCCATGCCGATGTCGGCCACATCGGTCAGCAGCATCTGGGCCACCTGGTCGGGCGAGCCCTGGTGCAGGCTGATGGCCACCTTGGGGTAGTTTTGCCGCAGTTTGGCCACGGGCACGGGCAGCACGTAGCGGGCCTGGGTGTGGGTGGTGGCAATCGACAGGGTGCCGCTGTCCTGCGCTGAAAACTGGTCGCCGATGCGGCGCAGGTTGTTGACTTCGCGCAGGATGATGTCGATGCTTTTGAGCACATGCTGGCCGGGCTCGGTCACGCGGCGGATGCGCTTGCCGTGGCGGGCAAAAATCTGGATGCCGAGTTCTTCTTCCAGCTCGATGATGGCTTTGGACACGCCGGGCTGCGAGGTGTGCAGGGCTTTGGCGGCTTCGGTCAGGTTCAGGTTGCGGCGCACGGCCTCCTGGACAAAGCGGAACTGGTGCAGATTCATGTAGGGCGGTCTGGGGGAGGGCGGTGTGGTGGGTGGTGTTCAGGACAGGGCCAGTTCGGCCAGCAGCCGGGTGATGGCGGGGCTTTCGCCCGCAGTGGGCAGGGCCTTGAACACCACATGGGGGTGGCGCTGGCGCAGGTCGGCCAGCATGGCGGGCCAGTCTTCACGGGCGTGTTTGCCCATGCCAAAAAAGACGGGCAGCAGGTTGATCTGGGTCACGCCCTGGGTCAGCAGCGCATCCACCGATGTGGGCAGGTCAGGCTCGCACAGCTCCAGGTAGGCGCAGGCCACGGGGGTGGCGGGTGAGAGGGCGCGCACTTGTGTGGCGACCGATTCGATGGGGCCGCGCCACAGGGGGTCGCGCGAGCCGTGGGCAAACAGGATGACTCCGATCAAGGCCGTGTCCTTTGTGGGTTGGTTGTTATCTGCGCAGCACCAGCCAGCCGAAGGCGGAGAGTGAGATCAGGGTGTAAATGAGTGAGGGCGAGGCGGCGGCCAGCCAGGGCTGCCAGTCGTTGAGGCGGCCAATGTAGCCAAACACGTTGTTCAGCAGGAAGAAGCTGATGCCGATCATCACCCCGCCAAACACGTAGCCGGTGATGCTGCCCGACCTGAAGTGCAGGTAGGCAAACGGCAGGGCCAGCACCATCATCACCAGGCAGCTCAGGGGGTAGAACACTTTGCGCCAGAAGGCAATTTCGTACAGCTGGGAGCTTTGGCCGGTGGCATCCAGGTGCTGAACGTAGCTGTACAGCGCCAGGGTGGACATGCGGTCTGGCTGGAGAAACGCCACCGACACCATTTCGGTGGTGAGGGTGCTGGGCCAGTTGAGGCTGGGCAGGGTCTGGGTGGGGGTGAGCGGCGTGTCGGTGCCCGCATGGCGGTGGCCTGCAAACTCGGTGCGCACCACTTGCGACAGTTGCCAGGTGTCGTCAGGGGTAATCCATCCGGTTTGCGCCTGGGTGCGGGCCAGCAAGTTGCCTTGCTGGTTGTATTCAAAAATGCGGATGTTTTGCAACTGCCCATCGGGTGACAGCGCCAGCACATTGACCAGGGCTTCCTGTCCGTTCTGGCGTTCTTTGAGCCAGGCTCCAGTGGGCCCGGCATCCAGGCGGCCAGCAAAGCGTGCTTTGAGCAATTGCCCGGCTTTGGTGGCTTCGGGTGCAGCGTAGTCGCCCACCACAAAGGTGATGACGACAAACGCACTGGCCAGCCCCAGCAGCATGCGCAAGGCCCGCCAGGGGCCCAGGCCGCTGGTGCGCAAAATGGTGTATTCCGAGCTTTGTGCCAGCCTGGCAAACACGAATACCGAGCCGATCAGCACCGATATGGGCAGCACGTCATACATGCGGTTGGGGGTTTGCAGCAACACATACAGCAGCGCATGGCGCAGTTCGTACACCAGTTGGGTGGCCCCCGGTGCGGGTCGGCCTATGCCAGAAAGCTCGTCAATGAAATCAAAAAAGAAAAACAGGCCGATGAAGGCCACCGTGACCGTGGTCACCGCAGTGAACACTTCCCGGTATATCAGGCGGCGCAACACGCTCATGCGGCGGCTCCTGGGGTGAATCTGCGCCACAGCGCCCGCAGGCTGATGTTCTCGTGGCGCTTGTACAGCCAGCCCAGCGCCAGCACAAACACGGTGCCGTGCAGCATGGCCATCCAGGCCAACGGAGCCACCTGGCCGCGTGTGACCCAGCTTTCGCCCAGATTGAGCAGGTTGAAATAAAACAAAAAAGCAAACAGTGCAAAGGCGATGTTGCCGCTGCGTCCGGCCCGTGGGTTGCCCGATGCAACTGCCAGCCCCACCAACAGCAGGTTGAATGCGCTGATGACCAGGCCAAACCGCCATGTCAGCTCTCCCTGGGCCGGAGCCGATGGGTCTTGCAGCAAGCGCCAGGTGGAGCGTGTTTTCATGGGAGTGTTGTCGGCTTGCGCCAGGGTTTTGTCGGTGATGCGCACGCTGTATTCCTCGAATTCGCTCACCTGAATGCTGTCTGAATTGGGTGGCGTTTCCAGGCGCTGGCCGTTTTTGAGTACCAGAAACTGCCCGGTCGGGGTGGTTTGGACGGTGCCTGCGCGGGCTGAAATGGTGCTCTCACCCTGCGCGGTGTGGCTGAATATGAAAATATTGCGGCCCTGGGTGCCTTCGGCGGTGTCTTTGTCGATGAAGAAAACGCGCTGGCCCTGTGCATCCGCCTGAAACTGACCAGGCTGCACCCGTTCCAGGTCGCCGCGCTGGGCAAACCGGTCGCGCAGCTCCGTGCTTTGCTGGTTGGCCCAGGGCCAGGCAATCAGCACCAGCACACACATGCCCGCCAGCACCGGCCAGGCAAAGCGCACGATGGGGCCGAACATGCCGACCAGCCCGCGCCCGGAGGCCATCCAGATGACCATTTCGCTCTCACTGTGCATGCGGGACAGCACCGAAACCACTGAAATGAACAGCGCCATGGTCAGGATGATGTGCAGCCGCCCCAGTACGGTGTAGCCCAGCACCAGCATGACCTCTTTGGGATCGACACTGCCCGATGTGGCCAGGCCGAGTGTGCGGATCAGCATGATGGTGACCACGATGGTGAACAGCACCAGCAGGGTGCCCCCGAAGCTGTGGGCCAGCTCTCGGCGAATGGAAGAATGGAATAACATCTTGCAGATATAGGAAAACACGATTATGAACTTTGAACTGAAACCCTTTTCCCAGCGCGAAATCGCCACAGTCCAGGCCGATGCCTTGATTCTGGCTGTGCCGGATGGTCTGGATGAGGCCAAGCTGGTCAAGGGGGGCGATGCCCTCTGGAAATGGGTGGGGCAGGTGCTGGCTGCCGGGGAGCTGGAGTCGGGTACGGGCAAGCTGCTGGTGTCCCACCGCAACCCGCATTGCGCGGCCACCCGTCTGGTGCTGGTGCGCGTGGGCAAAGGAAGCGCCGCCGACATGCGCAAGGCTGTGCTGGCGGCTGTGGGGGCATTGCGTTTGCCCGGCGTGGCGCATGTGGTTCTGTTTGCCGGACTGGTGCCTGTGCAAGAAGGTGCTTTGCGTGCGGCGGCACTGGCGGCGGCTGAAGCTACCTATGCTTACACCACCACCGTGTCAAAGCCCAAACCCAGAAAACTGGAAACTTTCACCCTGGCTGCCAGCGACAGCACATCCGCCCAGGCGCAGCTGAAGCAAGCCTGTGCGCTGGTCAAGGGCATCGAGCTGGCCAAGGAGTGGGCCAACCGACCCGGCAACCACGCCACCCCCACACTGTTGGCCCATGCGGCTGAAAAACTGGAAAAGCACAGCAGCCACATCAAGGTGGAGGTGCTGGGCCCCAAAGAAGTGGCCAAGCTGGGCATGGGGGCCTTCATGGCCGTGGCACAGGGGTCGCACGAGCCATTGCGGTTCATCGTCATCCATTACCACGGTGCGCCCAAAACCCAGGCTCCGGTGGTGCTGGTGGGCAAGGGCATCACGTTCGATACCGGCGGTATTTCCATCAAGCCCGCACCCGAGATGGATGAAATGAAGTACGACATGGGCGGCGCGGCCAGTGTGCTGGGCACACTGCGGGCCATTGCCGAGCTGCAACCCGCCATCAATGTGGTGGGCATCATCCCCTCGTGCGAAAACATGCCCGATGGCCGCGCCATCAAGCCGGGTGATGTGGTCACCAGCATGAGCGGGCAAACCATTGAAATTCTCAATACCGATGCCGAAGGCCGCCTCATTCTGTGTGATGCACTCACCTATGCCGCCCGCTTCAACCCCGCCAGTGTGGTTGACGTTGCAACGCTGACCGGAGCCTGTGTGGTGGCGCTGGGTGGGGTGCGGTCGGGCTTGTTCAGTGCCGATGATGAGCTGGCCGCCCAGTTGGCCCAGGCTGGTGACACGGCGCTGGACCCATGCTGGCGGCTGCCGCTGGATGACGAGTACGGCGATGGGCTGAAGTCCAACTTTGCCGACATGGGCAATGTGGCCGGGCGCATGGGGGGGGCCATTGCAGCGGCCAAGTTCCTGCAAAAATTCACCGCCGATATGCGCTGGGCACACCTGGACATTGCGGGCACCGCATGGAAGAGTGGTGCAGCCAAGGGCGCAACGGGCCGCCCTGTGGGCTTGCTGGTTGACTTTTTGCTGAACCAGGCGGCCATCCAGTCTGCTTCTGCGTCTGCGCCCGAAGTGGCGACTGCCGCCAAGCGCGCCGAGCCAAAGCGCAAGCCCGCCAGCAGCAAGGCCGCCTGACCATGTCTGGCGTACAGGTGGCCTTTCACTTCAATGCGGTTGATCCGCTGGGCTACACCTGCCGCTTGCTCAACAAAGCCGTGGGCAGGCGTGCCAGGCTGGTGGTGTGTGCGCCGCCAGCAGAACTGAACCGCCTGGATCAGCTGCTTTGGTTGTTTCAGCCCCTGTCTTTTTTGCCGCATGCCCGTGCCGACTCTCCGGAACATGTGCGGGCACGTTCACCCGTGTGGCTGTGTACCCACCTGAGCGGTGACGAGCCAGCCGACGTGCTGGTCAACCTCACGCACGAAACACCTGTGGGTTATGAGCGGTTCAACCGCCTGATTGAAGTGGTCTCCACGCTGGAGCAAGATCGTTATCTGGCCCGCCAGCGGTGGAAGGCCCATGTTGCCAACGGGCACACGCCCGACTATTTTGATGTGGGCAAGGTAAGCGCATGACTTCAAGCTCTCCCCCCCGGTTCGTGCCGACACTCACGGATGTGGTCACCCCTGAAGACTTGCAGGCTGCAACCCTTGGGAAACAATCCTTGGCCTCTGGCTTGACGGCGACGGGACCGAGCCGGGTAGCCGTGTCGGAGTTGCCTCCTGAGGTGCCGCCGCCGCAGAGTCTTCAGCGCGAAGCCATCGTCCGGCAGGTGTACAGCCAACTCGACATCGCCCTCAATGAGGGCGTGGCCCGTGCCGTGGCCCAGTCTTTGCCCCTGATCCAGGCTCAACTCCTGGCGCAGATGAAACAGGAGCTGACTCCACTGATTGAATCGGTGGTGATGCAAATGCTCGATTCGCGCCAGAAGTAGTGGGTGTGCTGCGGCTGGGTGTGGTGCATCTGAATGGCTTACGTGCCATCGAATGCGCTAATGGTGTTCGGTAGTTACCCTTGAACGCAGTGGCTGTTGTGAGACACCCTGCGTTGCATGCTCATTTTTTAGGTTATCGTGTGCGATGTGGAGATTTTTGTGCTCCGCTAAATTCAACCGCTTCACTTTTTCTCTCAAGGACTCATATGCAAATGAAAATGAAACTGGCCGTCATTTCTGCGGCTGTCATTCTGGCCGCTTGTGGCAAAAAAGAAGAAGCGCCAGCGCCTGCTCCCGCGCCCGCCGCTGCCCCAGCCGCTCCTGAAAACTTGGTTGTGAAAATCGGTCACGTTGGCCCCACCAGCGGTGCCATTGCCCACTTGGGCAAAGACAACGAAAACGGTGCCAAGATGGCCATCGAAGAGTTGAACGCTGCTGGCGTGATGATCGGTGGCAAGCCCGCCAAATTCGAACTGCTGGCTGAAGACGATGCTGGCGATCCAAAGCAAGGCACCGCAGCCGCCCAGAAGCTGGTTGATGCCAAGGTCAATGGCGTGATCGGCCACCTGAACTCCGGCACCACCATCCCAGCCTCCGCCCTGTACAGCGAAGCCGGTCTGCCACAGATCTCCCCATCCGCCACCAACCCCAAGTACACCCGCCAAGGTTTCAAGACCACCTTCCGTATGGTGGCTGACGACGTGCATCTGGGCAGCACCCTGGGCAAGTACGCTGTTGAAACCCTCAAAGCCAAGAACGTGGCCGTCATCGACGACCGCACCGCTTACGGCCAAGGCGTGGCCGACGAGTTCGAAAAAGCCGTGGCCGCTGCTGGCGGCAAGATCGTTGGTCGCGAATTCACCAACGACAAAGCCACCGACTTCAACGCCATCCTGACCACCCTGAAGGGCAAGAAGCCTGATGTGGTGTTCTTCGGCGGTATGGACGCTGTGGCTGGCCCCATGCTCAAGCAGATGAAGCAACTGGGCATCAAGGCCAAGTTCATGGGCGGCGACGGCATTTGCTCCAGCGAGCTGCCCAAGCTGGCAGGCGACGGCATGGGCGACGAACAAGTGTTCTGCGCTGAAGCCGGTGGTGTCGAAGGCGACCAGATCCCTGTGATGGAAAAATTCCGTGCCGACTTCAAGGCCAAGTTCGGTACCGAAGTGCAGGTGTACGCCCCCTACGTCTATGACGCTGTGAAGGTCATGGCCGCTGCGATGGTCACCGCCAACTCCGCCGATCCCAAGGTTTACCTGCCTGCTCTGGCTGCCACCAATGGCTACAAGGGCGTGACCGGTACCGTGTCTTTCGACGAAAAGGGCGACATCAAGAACGGTGCCCTGACCCTGATGACCTACAAGGGCGGCGCTCGCACCACCCTGGCTGTGATCCGCTGATCGTTTTCGGCATCACCAACAAAAAAGCCACCTTCGGGTGGCTTTTTTGTTGTCTGGCAAGGCCAACATGATCGCTTCCGATGCCAGTCAACTGCGTTGCTTCATGGTAGAAGGGATGATAGAAAAAACAAAAAAGCGCCTTGGAAGGCGCTTTTTGATTGGGTTCGTGGCGGAGAGGGCGGGATTCGAACCCGCGGTGGGGATTAGCCCACACACGCTTTCCAGGCGTGCGACTTAAACCGCTCATCCACCTCTCCGCGAAGCCTTGAATTATATACCACCCGATGCGAAGGGCTGGATCACGATTTGCCCGTTTGCACCATTTTCATGGCCGAGGTAATGAGGCTGGATACCTCTGTCATGTTGCCCGGCACGATCAGTGTGGTGGTCGCATCGGCGGCCACCTTGCTGTAGGCCTCCACAGCTTTTTCCGCAATTTTGAGTTGCACTGCCTGCTCTCCCCCCGGCTGGCGAATGGCCTGGGCGATGCGCTCAATGGCTTGGGCGGAGGCTTCTGCCACAGACAGGATGGCGGCGGCCTCGCCTTCGGCATTGTTGATGGCGGCTTGCTTTTCGCCCTCGGAGCGGGCAATGTAGGCTTCGCGTTCTCCGGTGGCAATGTTGATTTGCTCCTGTTTGCGCCCTTCGGATGCCGCAATCAGCGCACGCTTTTCACGCTCGGCTGTGATCTGCTGTTGCATGGCCAGCAAAATTTCTTTGGGTGGGGTGAGGTCTTTGATTTCATACCGCAGCACTTTCACGCCCCAGTTCAAAGCGGCTTCGTCAATCGCAGACACCACTTGGGCATTGAGGATGGCGCGCTCCTCGAAGGTGCGATCCAGTTCCAGTTTGCCGATGACCGAGCGCAGCGTGGTCTGGGCCAACTGGGTGATGGCATGCACATAGTTGGAAGATCCGTAACTGGCCCGCATCGGATCGGTCACCTGGAAGTACAGAATGCCATCAACTTGGAGCTGCGTGTTGTCGCGGGTGATGCACACTTGGCTGGGAACATCCAGGGCGATTTCTTTCAGCGAATGCTTGTAGGCCACCTGGTCGATGAAGGGAACCAGAAAGTTCAGCCCCGGTGTCAGGGTGCCGGCGTACTTGCCCAGCCGTTCCCGTACCCAGGCGTTTTGCTGCGGGACGATCTTCACAGACTTGACGATGAAGATGAACGAAATGACGGCCAGAAAAATGGCGACTTCCATGGTGGACTCCGGTGGGGTGGGTAAAACGGTGTGTGCTTCAGGCCGGGACAACACGCAAGCGGTTGCCCACGATTTCCCTGATTCGATATGAACCCGGTATCGGGGGCTCTTGGGCTGGGTTGCCAATCAGTTCAACCGTCCAGACCGCTCCCCTGTAGCTGGCCTGGGCGGTGTGGTCGGCCATCCACTGCGCCACGTGCAGTGTCTGCCCGATGTCCAGGTTGACATCGGCATTCGATTGTGCGGGTTGACTTTTTTCTGGCTGAGGCCGCAGGGTTTGCAACAGCACGACCGCACCTCCCCCCACTGCCGCTGCACAAACCAGCTGCATGGTCAGGGATAAATTGGCGTGCGCCGCCACTGCGCCAGCCGCCAGCCCAATGGCCAGCATCAGCAGGTGGAAGGTGCCGGTCAGAAGCTCGGCAGAAACAAGCAACCCCGCCAGAATCCACCAAACCGTTGAGTCAGACATGAGAGAGAACTCCTTTGAACGTTCACAGGCGATTGTGGGCGACTTGTTGGCAAGACAAGGTGTTTCCGACTGAAATCTGCCACATTAATTCCGTACACTTCGCGCTTCGTTTTTTGTTCTTTGCCTTGGGCTGCGCCATGAAATTCCGTTTCCCCATCGTCATCATTGACGAAGACTACCGCTCTGAAAACACCTCGGGTCTGGGTATTCGTGCCTTGGCCCAAGCCATTGAATCGGAAGGGTTCGAGGTGCTGGGCGTGACCACGTATGGCGACTTGTCCCAGTTTGCCCAGCAGCAGTCCCGCGCCAGTGCCTTCATTTTGTCCATCGACGACGAAGAGTTCACACCCGGCCCCGATGTGGACCCTGTGGTGCTGAACCTGCGCGGCTTCATTGAAGAAGTGCGCTGGAAGAATGCCGACGTGCCCATTTATGTGTACGGCGAAACCAAAACCAGCCGCCACCTGCCCAACGACATCCTGCGCGAGCTGCACGGCTTCATCCACATGTTCGAGGACACGCCCGAGTTTGTGGCCCGCCACATCATCCGCGAGGCCAAAAGCTACCTCGAAGGCATCCAGCCACCGTTTTTCAAGGCGCTGCTCGACTATGCCGAAGACGGCTCCTACAGCTGGCACTGCCCTGGACACTCCGGTGGCGTGGCGTTCCTGAAAAGCCCGGTGGGCCAGATGTTCCACCAGTTCTTCGGCGAGAACATGTTGCGCGCCGACGTGTGCAACGCCGTGGAAGAGCTGGGCCAGCTGCTGGACCACAACGGAGCTATCGGCGCATCGGAGCGCAATGCGGCGCGCATTTTCAATGCCGACCACTGCTTCTTTGTGACCAACGGCACCAGCACCAGCAACAAGATGGTGTGGCACCACACCGTGGCCCCTGGCGACGTGGTGGTGGTGGACCGCAACTGCCACAAGTCCATCCTGCACAGCATCATCATGACCGGGGCGGTGCCGGTGTTTCTCAAACCCACGCGCAACCACTACGGCATCATCGGCCCGATTCCGCAGAGCGAATTCGAGATCGATGCCATCAAGGCCAAGATCCGCGCCAACCCACTGCTGGCCGGGGTGGATGCCGACACGGTGCAGCCGCGCATCCTGACGCTGACGCAAAGCACCTACGACGGCGTGCTCTACAACACCGAAACCATCAAGGACATTCTGGATGGTTACGTGGACAACCTGCACTTTGACGAAGCCTGGTTACCCCACGCGGCATTCCACTCCTTTTATGGTAGCTACCATGCGATGGGGAAAAAGCGTGCGCGGCCAAAAAACTCCGTGGTGTACGCTACCCAGTCCATCCACAAGCTGCTGGCGGGCATCAGCCAGGCCAGCCATGTGCTGGTGCAGGATTCGCAGAGCACCAAGCTGGATCGCCACCTGTTCAACGAGGCGTACCTGATGCACACCAGCACCAGCCCGCAGTACGCCATCATCGCCAGCTGCGACGTGGCTGCCGCCATGATGGAGCCACCCGGTGGCCGCGCCTTGGTGGAGGAAAGCATTCTGGAGGCGCTGGACTTCCGCCGCGCCATGCGCAAGATTGACGAAGAGTTTGGCGACGACGAATGGTGGTTCAAGGTCTGGGGTCCGCAAGAGCTGGCCGAAGAAGGCATGGGCCAGGCCAGCGACTGGATTCTGAAGCGCACAGAGGGCCTGAGCGAAGAAGCGGCGGCTGCCAACACCTGGCACGGCTTCGGTGAAATGGCTCCCGGCTTCAACATGCTGGATCCCATCAAGGCCACCATCGTCACGCCTGGTCTGGACATGGATGGCAGCTTTGCCGACAGCGGCATTCCGGCCAGCATCGTGACCAAGTTTTTGGCCGAACACGGTGTGGTGGTGGAAAAAACCGGGCTGTACAGCTTTTTCATCATGTTCACCATCGGCATCACCAAAGGCCGCTGGAACACGTTGCTGACCGCGTTGCAGCAGTTCAAGGACGACTACGCCAAGAACCAGCCCATGTGGCGCATCTTGCCCGAGTTCTGCCAGAAGCATCCCCGCTACGAGCAGATGGGCCTGCGCGATCT
>ERZ724524.2353-NODE-2353-length-12353-cov-3.832493_pt1 | contig 12353 bp, 10 predicted proteins | sample MGYA00376057_ERZ724524 | MGnify/ENA primary metagenome ERZ724524 (study PRJEB28724, sample SAMN07190888) | wastewater metagenome | isolation source: influent of sewage treatment plant in Hong Hong | place: USA: Christiansburg, Virginia | collected 2016-03-01 ...
GACAAGACGGTAGAGCACACGACCGCCGAGTTTCAGATATTTGGGGCCGATCCCTTCGGTTCGCCAGCGTTCAAGTGTTGCCTCGCTGACATCCCAGCGCTTGGCGAGGTTTCGTTGGTTGAAATGAATGATTTCCATGCAGGACTCCGAACGGGTTGGTGGGAGTCCATGAAGGCGCTGTTCCGTCCACAAGCCAAGTCAGGCTGTCGCATCAATATGGGCGTGGGTTCGACTGCGCGTTTCGGAATCGAACTGAGGCCTGCATTTTCGATGGGCCCGATCATTCGCATCTGATAGACTGGTGGCTGATTCGGCGTCTTTCCGCGAATGTTCGTAGCAGCTTTTGCAAGCAAGAATGCGCCGAGTTGGTGGTGTTTGGTACTGGCTGCCGCTCCACCGCCAAGATATAGAAAAAAGCCCATGCTTCTATGGGCTTTTTTGTTTTCTAAATTCCGACAACAAGCCGGTAAGTTTTATCTCAAATCCGGTCGAAATATTCATTCATAACGCCCGATTTATGCCAAAACAACTGACCTACACTGTCGATGAAGAGGATGGCGTTTTCATCGCACGCTGCATCGAGCTAGACATCGCTTCCGATGGATTGACCAAAGAGGAAGCGATCGAAAACTTAACGGAAGCCCTCGATTGCTACTTCGCCAATCCTGACGTACGACTGGATCAGTATCTCGGCAACGATCAGGGCGACGAATAGCAGGCACCGTGAGCCGGGTGGCCCCAACACCTTAGGCGCGAAGTAACGAGGCGTGGTAGCGCAAGTGCTCCTCGATAAAGCTAGCAATAAAGAAATAGCTGTGGTCGTAGCCCGCCTGCACGCGCATCGTCAGCGGGTAGCTATTTGCCTTGGCTATTTCGCTGAGCGTTTCGGGCTTTAGCTGGCTGACCAGAAAATCGTCGCGGTCACCCTGGTCTATGAGAACAGGCAGCTTCTCGGAGGCATTGGCGATCAGCAGGCTGGCATCCCACTCGCGCCATTGTGAGCGATCTGCCCCAAGGTAGCGTGAAAAGGCCTTCTCGCCCCAGGGCACCGCCATCGGATTGCAGATCGGGGCAAACGCAGAAAGCGATTGATAGCGCCCCGGATTACGCAGCGCACAGACCAGGGCACCATGCCCGCCCATCGAGTGGCCGCTGATGCCGCGCCGCTCCGAGACGGGGAAGTTATCCTCAATCAGCGCCGGCAGTTCGTGCACCACATAATCGTGCATACGATAGTGCTGCGCCCATGGCGCCTGTGTCGCATTCAGGTAGAAGCCAGCGCCGAGGCCAAAATCCCAGGCACCATCCGGGTCACCCGGAATCTCAGGGCCGCGTGGACTGGTGTCGGGAGCGACTATGATCAGCCCCAACTCGGCAGCCATGCGCTGGGCGCCGGCCTTTTGCATGAAGTTTTCATCGGTGCAACTCAGGCCGGAAAGCCAGTAGAGCACCGGTAGACTCTCGCCGAACGCAATCTGCGGCGGCAGGAAGACGGAAAAAACCATGTCGCAATTGAGCGTACTGGAGCGATGGCGGTAACGCTTGTTCCAGCCGCCAAAGCTCTTTTGGCAGGCAATGTTTTCGAGGGTCACAATGCAGTTCTCCGTTTAAAAGTGAATCACTGTGCGTATGCTTTTGCCTTCGTGCATCAGATCAAAAGCCGTATTGATCTCTTCCAGCGGCATGGTGTGGGTGATGAAGGTATCAAGCGGGATTTCACCGCTCTGCGCCTTGACGACATAAGCTGGCAGTTCTGTACGGCCTTTGACACCACCGAAAGCTGAACCGCGCCAGACGCGCCCGGTGACCAACTGGAACGGACGCGTGCAGATCTCCTGACCAGCCCCCGCCACACCGATGATGGTTGATTCGCCCCAACCCTTGTGACAACACTCGAGCGCGGCACGCATCAAATTCACGTTGCCAACACACTCGAACGAGTAATCGACGCCGCCATCGGTCATGTCGACGATGACCTCCTGAATCGGCTTGGCGAAATCCTTGGGATTGATGCAGTCGGTAGCGCCCAGTTCGTTGGCGATTACAAACTTCCCCGGATTGATATCGATGGCGATGATGCGCGATGCCTTGGCCATCTTTGCACCAATGATTGCCGCCAGACCAATGCCACCCAGGCCAAAAATGGCAACCGTAGCGCCTTCTTCCACCTTGGCCGTATTGAGCACTGCACCGATACCGGTGGTGACGCCGCAACCCAGCAGACAAACCTTTTCCAGCGGCGCATCCTTGGGGATTTTGGCCAGCGAGATTTCCGGCAGTACGGTGTATTCGGAAAAAGTCGAGCAGCCCATGTAGTGGAAAATCGGCTGCCCCTGATACGAGAAGCGGCTGGTGCCGTCCGGCATCAAGCCCTTACCTTGTGTGGCACGCACCGCCTGACAAAGATTGGTTTTGCCCGACAGACAGAACTTGCATTTGCCGCACTCCGCTGTATATAGGGGAATCACATGATCGCCGACCGCGACTGAAGTCACTCCCTCGCCGATAGCCTCGACAATACCGCCCCCCTCGTGGCCGAGAATGGACGGGAAAATACCTTCCGGATCATCACCGGACAGCGTAAAGGCATCGGTGTGGCAGACGCCGGAAGCCACAATGCGGACCAGCACCTCACCGGCCTTCGGAGCTTCGACATCAACCTCAACAATCTGCAACGGTTGATTGGCCGCAAAGGCGACGGCAGCGCGTGATTTGATCGACATGGCAGGGCTTTCATTTAAGTGACTATGGCGGCCAGTATAATTAGCACCCATCAGCGGATAAATGATCAATCAAGGATTGATTGTTGCCACACAGGGATAATAAGATTTCAAATCAGCACACAGGAGTCGGCCAAAAATGAGTCGCTGGGAAGGGCTGGATGAATTCGTTGCGGTTGCCGAATGCGGCAGCTTTTCCCGGGCGGCCGAACGCCTGCGCTTATCCTCATCGCACGTCAGTCGGCAAGTCGCCTTGATCGAAGAACGACTGCAAGCGCGACTGCTCTATCGCACCACCCGCCGCGTCTCGCTGACTGAAGCCGGACAAACCTTCCTCGTCCGTTGTCAGCGCCTGATTGAGGAACGCGACGAAGCCTTTCTGACCATCAGCGATCTGCACAGCGCACCGACTGGCTTGCTGCGTATGACCGCGGCCATCGCCTATGGCGAGCGCTTCATCGTACCGATCGTCAATGATTTCATGGCGCAGTATGCCCAGCTAAAAGTTGAGATCGATCTCACCAACCGCACACTGGACATGGTTCATGAAGGCTTTGATCTGGCCATTCGCCTCGGCCGGCTCAATGAATCGAGCCTGGTTGCCACACGCCTGGCGCCGCGTGCCATGCACCTGTGTGCCGCCCCGGCCTATCTCGAAAAGTATGGTCGGCCGCACACCCTGTCGGAATTGGGGCAGCACAACTGCCTGATCGGGACCAGCGACATCTGGATGTTCCAGCAAAATGGACGCGAGTTTGCGTTCCGCCCAACCGGCAACTGGCGCTGCAATAGTGGCCAGGCGGTGCTCGATGCCACGCTGCGTGGCTTTGGCCTGGCGCAACTGCCTGACTACTATCTATCCGATCTATTGCGGCGCGGCGAACTGATCTCACTTCTCGACGCAAATCAACCGCCGAATACCGCCGTCTGGGCGGTCTACCCGCAACGACGCTACGCCTTGCCGAAAGTTCGCCTACTGATTGATGCACTCAAGGCCGGACTGGCCGTACGTCCCGAATATCTTGAGCAGCCTGTATCAGATCACTAAAAGCGCTTGCTTGGCAGCGAACAAAACGACTCAACTGTTGCGGTCAACCGAAAAAAAACAAACAATTATTTCGGTTGACCGCAACAATTTCAAAGCTGACTGAGCAATTCCATTTTCTTGGTGGTGAATTCCTGCTCGGTCAGAATGCCTTTTTGAAAGAGATCAGCCAGGCGCTCGATCTTGGCAAAAACATCGCTATCTTGTGCGACTGGTGCCTGATAGGCCGGCGCTTCGTTGAACTGCTGAGCTGGTGCTGCAAAGTTCTGCTGGGCCGGTTGCAGATAGCCATTGATGCTGATCACCGGCAGACTGCTGACGTTGATCGTTCCGTACTGGCTGCTGAAGGTCATCGAGTCGTTGCCGCCCTGCTGCTGCGAAACGCCGCCGATCTGGTTATCGAGGGTGTCGTACACCGTGATTTGCCCGCCAATATCGACGACCAGGCGGCGCGATCCGGGGAATACCGCGTAGCGCACATTGTTTTGTCCGCCAGTTGACGATGGCGAGCCAAGATCACTCGGCCACCATAGCCCGGCAGCGGCCGGCGAAACAAACAGGCTGACGCCCTGATTATTGTTTGACGACTGGAATTGCGACTGGCTGACCGGCAATTGGAAGTAAGACGGCTGGTTCATCAGTTGGTTGGAAATTTCGACACACAAGCCATCCACCTTGGACTTCAATCCATAGTTGAACATATCGCCAACCATGGTCATGCCGCCCTGCATCCATTGCCCAGAACCACCCAGCTCCGGGTGGCTGAACTGGGCCATCGTGCCATTACCGTTCATGACCGCGTAAAGCATGGTGATCGCGGCATCGGTACTGACACCATAGCGCTGTGCCAAATCCTGAACAAACTGCTGTCCCTGTGCTGATAACTGTTGCATGACCTACTCCAGGCTAAAGCCAAAAAATTTTTAAGCGAAATGCACCGGGCTTGCTATGCCCCATCATGGGTTGAAACTACGTCAGCCGCCCCGATGAGGTGCGGTTTTTTGAAGGCCAAGCCTGATAACTTGATAGAAGTCTACTTCAGAAGGGCGTCTACGCGCATTACAGCCAGTAAAGCAAAGCGCATACCAAGCACGCTCAAAAGTGCGGCACGCCTATTGCTAAAGAATCAGACTATTTGTCCTGCAAGCCGCCCGAAACACCTCTCCCTTATCATCGGAAAATCTGCCAATGCACAAGATAAAAAGCCTGCTCGTCGCCAACCGCAGCGAAATCGCCATTCGCGTCCTGCGCGCCGCCTCTGAACTGGGCATACGCACCGTCGGCATCTTTTCCAACGAAGACCGCTTCGCCCTGCACCGCTTCAAGGCAGACGAATCCTATCTGGTCGGTGCCGGCAAAAAGCCGATTCAGGCCTATCTGGATATCGACGACATCATCCGCATTGCCAAGGAAGCCAACGTCGATGCGATCCACCCCGGCTATGGTTTCCTCTCCGAAAACCCGGATTTTGCCGATGCCTGCGTCAAAGCCGGGATCGCCTTCATCGGCCCCAAGGGCGATGTCATGCGTCTGCTCGGCAACAAGGTGGCGGCGCGGCAAGTCGCGATCCAGGCTGGCGTTCCTGTCGTGCCGGCGACCAGCGCCCTGCCCGACGATATTGCCGGTGCCAAACGAATGGCGGCCGAAGTCGGCTATCCGCTGATGCTGAAAGCCAGCTGGGGTGGTGGCGGACGTGGCATGCGCGTGATCGAAACGGAAGCTGATCTGGCGCCGATGATGGAACTGGCCAAGCGCGAAGCCTTGGCTGCCTTTGGCAACGACGAGGTCTATCTCGAAAAACTGATACGCCGCGCTCGCCATGTCGAGGTGCAGATTCTCGGCGACCAGCATGGCAACATTGTTCATCTCTTCGAGCGCGACTGCTCGGTTCAGCGCCGCAATCAGAAAGTCGTTGAACGGGCACCAGCGCCCTACATGGACGAAGCAACCCGCCAGGAACTGTGCGCCTCGGCACTGCGTCTGGCCCACGCCGCCAATTACAGCCACGCCGGCACCGTCGAATATTTATACGATGTTGATTCCGCCAAGTATTACTTCATCGAGGTCAATCCGCGCATACAGGTCGAGCATACTGTGACCGAGCAAGTCACCGGGGTCGACATCGTCAAGGCGCAAATTCGTGTCACCGAGGGTGTCCGCGTCGGAGACGAAGACGCCTTCATCCCGCAGCAAAAGGACATCACGCTACGCGGCCACGCCCTGCAATGCCGGGTAACGACCGAAGACCCGGAAAACAATTTCACCCCGGATTACGGCAAGATTGCCGTCTACCGCAGCGCCGCCGGTTTCGGTATCCGCCTTGATGCGGGCACTGCCTATGCCGGTGCCGTCATTACCCCCTACTACGATTCGCTGCTGGTCAAAGTGACCGCCTGGGGGCACACCCCGGACGAAGCGGCGTCAAGGATGGATCGAGCATTACGTGAATTCCGCGTCCGTGGCCTGTCGACCAACCTGCAGTTTCTCGAAAACGTCATCGCCCACCCACTCTTTCGCTCCGGCGAATGCACGACACGTTTCATCGACACGACGCCTGAGCTTTTCCATTTTCAGAAACGCCGCGACCGCGCCACCCGCTTGATCCGCTTCCTCGGCGAAGTCACGGTCAACGGCAATCCCGAAATGAAGGGCCGCACTCTGCCAAAACTGCCGCTCGCCCGGCCGATCAAGCCAGCCTGCGATCTCGGCGCCCCGATTCCGCCGGGCAGCCGCGACTTGTTAAAACAACTTGGCGCCAACAAATTCTCGCAGTGGATGAAGGATCAGCCCCAAATCCTGCTCACCGACACCACCATGCGCGACGCCCACCAATCGCTATTCGCCACGCGCATGCGAACACGTGACATGACTGAAATAGCACCGCACTACGCCCGTATGTTGCCGCAGTTATTCTCACTGGAATGCTGGGGCGGCGCCACCTTTGACGTGGCCCTGCGCTTCATCAAGGAAGACCCCTGGGAACGCCTGGTTCGCCTGCGCGAAGCGACCCCGAACATCCTTTTCCAGATGCTGCTGCGCGCCTCCAATGCGGTTGGCTACACCAACTATTCCGACAACGTCGTGCGCTACTTTGTCCAGCAGGCGGCCAAAAATGGCGTTGATGTCTTCCGTGTTTTTGATTCCTTGAACTGGGTCGACAACATGCGCGTTGCGATGGATGCCGTGATCGAAACCGGTGCACTCTGCGAGGGCACCCTGTGCTACACCGGCGATCTGTTCGATGCCAAACGCAGCAAGTACGACCTCAAATACTACGTTGGGCTCGCCAAACAACTGGAAAAAGCCGGTGCGCACATTATCGGCATCAAGGACATGGCGGGAGTCTGCAAGCCACGTGCGGCCCACGAACTGGTCCGCGTCCTCAAACAGGAAGTCGGCCTCCCCCTCCACTTCCACACCCACGACACCAGCGGCATTTCCGCCGCCTCGGTACTCGCCGCCATTGATGCTGGCTGCGATGCGGCAGACGGCGCACTCGACGCCATGAGCGGCCTGACTTCACAACCCAACCTGGGTTCGATCGCTGCCGCCCTCTCCGGATCGCCGCGTGACCCCGGCCTCGATCTTGCTGCGATGCAGGCACTTTCACACTACTGGGAAGGCGTGCGCCGTGGTTACGAGCCTTTTGAAGCCGATATGCGGGCCGGTACCTCGGACGTGTACAACCACGAAATGCCCGGTGGCCAATATACCAATCTGCGCGAACAAGGCCGTGCTTTGGGTCTTGAACACTGCTGGCCGGAAGTCGCCAAGGCCTACGCCGACGTTAACGTCCTGTTCGGCGACATCGTCAAGGTAACCCCCACCTCCAAGGTCGTCGGTGACATGGCACTATTCATGGTTGCCAATGATTTGAAAGCGCAGGACATCTCGGACCCGGCACGTGAGATCGCTTTCCCGGAATCCGTCATCTCGTTATTCAAGGGCGAACTTGGTTTTCCCCCTGATGGCTTCCCCAAGGCCTTGGAACACAAGGTGCTGCGCGGAGAACAACCGATGCAGGGGCGCGCTGGCGACCATCTGCCTGAAGTCGATCTGGCGGCGAAGCGTAGCGAAGCTGAACACCTCATCGGGCGCAAGGTCAGCGACACCGATCTCGCCTCCTACCTGATGTATCCCAAGGTCTTCAAGGACTACGCCGAGCACCGCCGCGAATACAGCGATGTCTCCTTGCTCCCGACTTCAGCCTTTTTCTACGGTCTGCTCGATCGCGAAGAAATAGCCGTCGATATCGACAAAGGGAAAGCGCTGATCGTCCGTCAGACCGGGCGCTCCGACACCGTCGACGAAGAAGGCCGGATCAAGGTCTTTTTCGAAATCAACGGTCAGCCACGTACGGTTCGCGTACCCAAGGCCGGCCTGGCCGGCAACATGCGCAGCAAACCCAAGGCCGAGGAAGGCAATTTGAAACACGTCGGCGCGCCGATGCCCGGCATGGTCGTTACCATCGCTGTCAAAACCGGTCAAAAAATCAAAAAAGGTGACCCGCTACTTTCGATCGAAGCCATGAAAATGGAAACCATGCTGATCGCTGATCGCGAGGCAACGGTGCATGCCGTTCATGTCCGTTCTGGTGAAACGATCAATGCCAAGGATTTATTGCTGGAACTGGCCTGAGCGACAATAGCTGAAGAGAAAATATTGCGCCAAAACTGCTAGAGTACGGATCATCAGTCAAACGCCAGAGCAGGCGAATTAAGGCGGCCTGCTCTTGCCTTGTTTTCGACAGGAATGACCATGCCGATGAATCACCCGATCAACATTGAAGCACTCCTCACCCATATTGCCCTGTTTAACGGGCTTGCCCCTGAGGAGATCGCCCGGATTGCGCACGCCACCCGCGAAGTTCATATCCTCAAGGGCGAAACCCTGTTTCACCGCGGAGACACATGCACCGGCTTTCATCTGGTGGTGTATGGCCAGATCAAGCTGACCTTCACCTCAGCGCAAGGCAACGAAAAAATTGTCGAAATCATTAGCCAGGGACAAAGTTTTGGCGAAGCCATCATGTTCCTGGACAAGCCCTATGTCGTCTCGGCGCAAGCCTTGACCGACGCCATGCTCCTGCATGTCTCCAAGACGGCAATTTTTGAAGAACTGGGACATGACTACAACTTGGCGCGCAAGATGCTGGCCGGCATGGCCATGCGCCTGCATCAACTGATGAATGATGTCGAGTCCTACTCGCTGCACTCAGGTAAGCAGCGCATCATCGGCTACCTGTTGCGCGAACTTCCGGAAAACGATCAGAATGGTACGGACGTTATCCTCACGCTCCCCAGTAACAAGGGAACCATTGCCTCCCGCCTCAACCTGACTCAGGAACATTTTTCACGCATCCTGCACGAACTCACCGACCTGGGTCTGATCATCGTGGAGGGCAAGAAAATCCACATCCCCAGCGTCGCCAACTTGCGCAAGCACGAATCCTGAAACCCAGGTAACGCCGGACCGATGTCCCAGAACAGCGAAAAAATCCGCTTTTTCCGGCGGCATATCCCGGCATTTGCCTGCGTTCCAGGTTGCCATGACTGCTGTGGGCCAGTTACGGCATCCAGCGAAGAGATGGCCAGGCTTCCGCTCAAAAGTCCCAAGGTTCACGCCCAGGCGCTAGCTGATCTAAGCTGCCCACATCTCGGTGAAAACGGTTGCCAAAGCTACGACGAACGACCCCTGATCTGCCGCCTGTTTGGCACCACGCCACGGCTCCCCTGCCCGAATGGCAAACGCCCCGAAGTCATGATCGATTCCCGCATTGAACGCAAGATCTTCGAGTATTTCGCAGAAAACCGTCATGTATTGGTTTGATGGAAAAATATCGGGATGTTGCCATCGGGTAACACGAAGCAATAATCAATCTTGCGCCCTTGCCAGGATTGCACTGGTTCCATGAACACTTGCTTGACTAGTTCCCGGTCATACGGGTGAATTATCGCGAGGCGCCGGGATGAGCCCTTGCGGATTGAGCAACAGATCGGCCAGGGTATAGCCATCCAGCACCAGGAACATCGCCTTCAATGCTTCATTGAGAATGGCATTCAAACAACAGGCACCCTGAATTCGGCAGGTCGCCGTGCCGGTAAAACATTCAGCCAGGATGAAATCACTTTCCGTCTGCCGAATGACCTCGCCGAGCACGATAGATTGAGGCGCATGGGCCAATCGCATACCCCCCCCTTTGCCGCGAACGGTTTCGATATGGCCACAGCGACCCAGTTGATGCACCACCTTCATCAAGTGCGCTTCCGAAATCCCATGCAGGGAGGCGATCTCGCTTATCGTTGCCAAGCGTTCCGGCTGAGCCCCCAGATACATCAGGACCCGCAAGCTGTAGTCAGAAAAAGTACTTAGTCGCATGATGGCTGATAAGATTTATTAAAATATTGCTTATGGCGAGTTGGGTTGCTAACATCAAGATCTATTTAATTTGTATCTTATCGCGAACGCTACATGCAAGTCTTGCGGACCGCTGCTCGAGAAAACGATGTCAAAGCCTTCACCCGTCAGAAAAATCATTGAGATCAAGGCAATCCAGGATCCAGATGCCAAAGTTTACCCGCGCTCGATCAGTGGGCCCTATACGCGGTGGCGCTGGGTTTTCGTCTGGCTAACGCAAATCTTTTTTTACGGGCTTTGCTGGCTGCCTTGGCACGGTCGACAAGCAGTTTTGTTCGATATTGATACTCGCAAGTTTTACTTTTTCGATCTTGTTCTCTGGCCCCAAGACACGATCTATCTTGTGCTGTTGATGATTCTGGGGGCACTCGCGCTGTTCCTGTTTACAGCGGTGGCGGGACGGCTCTGGTGCGGCTATACCTGCCCGCAAACGGTGTACACCGAAATTTTTCTGTGGTTTGAAAAAGTCATCGAAGGCGAGCGGCCGCAACGCATCAAGCTCGATGCCGCACCGTGGTCGGCGCGCAAAGTGGCCCTCAAGACTGCCAAGCACAGTACCTGGCTCGTCTTTTCCCTATGGACCGGCATTACCTTCGTCGGCTATTTCATGCCGATTCGCGACCTGATGCACGATCTGCTCAGCCTGCAACCGGGTGCGTGGTCATCATTCTGGGTCGCCTTTTATGCCTTTGCCACCTATGGCAATGCTGGCTTTTTACGCGACCAGATGTGCCGGCAGATATGCCCTTACGCCCGCTTTCAGTTCGTGATGTTCGACCCGGATACATTAATCATCGCCTACGACACTGCCCGTGGCGAATCACGTGGCCCGCGGGCGAAAGGCAGCGATCATCGCGCCCAGGGCCTTGGCGATTGCGTCGATTGTGGCATCTGCGTTCAAGTCTGCCCAACCGGCATCGACATTCGCAACGGCTTGCAGAACGAGTGTATTGGCTGTGCGGCCTGTATCGACGCCTGCGATCAGGTAATGGAGAAAATGGATTACCCGAAGGGACTGATCCGCTATTCGACCGAAAACGCAGTCAGCATGCGTTACACCCCGATGGAAATCATCCGGCGAGCCGCCCGGCCGCGGATATTCATCTACACCGCTGTCCTGGTCCTGCTGACCGCAGCGACGGCTTGGTCGCTGGCCACCCGGGTTCCGCTCAAGGTCAATGTACTCAAGGATCGCAATGTTCTGTCGCGAGAAGCGGATGATGGCTCGATTGAAAATGCCTATCGACTGCAAATCATGAATACCGGGGACCAGACCCGGACCTTCCTAATCCGTATCGGTGGCATCGAGGGAATCCGGCTGGATGGCAAGGACCAAATTACCGTGCCAGGCGGGGAAATCGGCACCCAGACTGCGATTGTCAAGGCAGAGCCCGGCGCAAGCCCCGCCGGCGCGGTTCCGATTACTTTCAGCGTAGCCGACATGGCCGACCCAACGGTCGCAGTGACCGAAAAATCCAAGTTCTGGATGCCCTAGCACGAGGTCAGTTTGATCACTACAAACGGCTTCTTTGCGTGCTCCGCGAAAGGCAACATTCTAGTCACGGCCAAGTCGAATTTTTATTTCTCGTTTATCATGAAATAGGTCATCCTGACCATAGAGTGAGGTTATCGAAGCGTTTCTTCTTCACCTTGATCTTTTCTTGGATGGCAATCCACTTTTGCAGTCGATCAGTGAATAGCACCTTGGCCCGTAACATGATTAGGCGCTAAAACGTGCCAATTTCGGAAGAAAATGGCACGTAAAAACTGGAAAACTTAACGAGTAGCCGAGACCACTTCTCGTCTTAATAGCTTTTGCCCCGGTTGTGGATAATCTATATCAAGTGCATCTTCTGATGTGAGCACCCCCACGGGACGTCCCGCATCATCAACGACTGGAATATGGCGAAACCCACCTTCTGACATGAGATGAAGTGCTTGTCCGAAAGGTTTGTCTTTATGTATTGTCTGCACTTCGCTTGTCATGATGCTTTCGACACTTGTAGTTGTAGTGTTGCAATCCAATGCAATCGCTCGGAAGGCGATATCACGCTCGGTACATATGCCAATTAAAGTACCACTTTCCATGACAAGGACAGCCGATGAGTGCCATTCTTTCATGATGATAGCAACGTCACGAATGATGGTTGATTTTGCAACAGTTGGGAAAG
>ERZ724524.2356-NODE-2356-length-12337-cov-4.994056_pt1 | contig 12337 bp, 10 predicted proteins | sample MGYA00376057_ERZ724524 | MGnify/ENA primary metagenome ERZ724524 (study PRJEB28724, sample SAMN07190888) | wastewater metagenome | isolation source: influent of sewage treatment plant in Hong Hong | place: USA: Christiansburg, Virginia | collected 2016-03-01 ...
GACCGCGATGGCGACGGCCAGCTGGAGGTGATCATCAAACACGTCTACATCGAGCGGCGCATGATCCCGCTCAACATCTACCTGCAAGAAGCCTTTGACGTGCTGCAAGCCAAGAGCGGGGCCAGCGACACCGCGCTGCGCCGGGCCAACGAGCAGTTGCAGCGCGCGGTGGTGGAGTACGGTAACGCCATCAAAGACTTGGTCTCGGCCAACATCTTCCCCGGCGACATGCTCTGGAAGAACTTCGGCATCACCCGCCACGGCAAAGTGGTGTTCTACGACTACGACGAGATCGAATACGTCACCGACTGCAACTTCCGCCGCGTGCCCGAGCCGCGCTGCGAAGAAGACGAAATGAGCGGCGAGATTTGGTACAGCGTCGGCCCCAAAGACGTGTTCCCCGAGACCTTTGCCCCGTTTTTGCTGGGCAACCCGCTGGTGCGCCAGGTGTTCATGCAGCACCACGCCGATTTACTGGACGTGGCGTTTTGGCAAAGCCACAAAGTGCGCATCCAGCAAGGCCACGTCCACGACGTATTTCCCTACGAGCAGGGCAAGCGCTTTAGCGTGCGTCACACCCGCGCCCAAGCCGGTTCCTCGGCTCCAGCGCCTGCCGGATAAAAGCTTCACCCCCCTGCGGCACCCGCCGCGTTTTCCCCCGCAATCGGAGACTTCTGTATGCAACAAGACCCTATCGTCATCGTCAGTGCTGCCCGTACCCCTATGGGTGGCTTTCAAAGTGACTTCGCCAGCTTGGCCGCCCATGACTTGGGTGGCGTGGCGATTGCAGCAGCCGTCGCCCGTGCCGGAATTCCCGCCGAGGTGGTCAATGAAGTCATCTTCGGCAACTGCCTGATGGCGGGCCAAGGCCAAGCCCCGGCCCGCCAAGCGGCCTTCAAAGGTGGCCTGCCGCAAAGCGCTGGGGCTGTGACTCTGAGCAAGATGTGCGGCTCCGGGATGCGCGCAGCCATGTTCGCTTTTGACATGCTGACCGCCGGTTCCGCTGAAGTCGTGGTGGCTGGCGGCATGGAAAGCATGACCAACGCCCCCTATCTGCTGCAAAAAGGCCGGGGCGGCTACCGCATCGGCCACGACCGCATCTTTGACCACATGATGCTCGACGGCCTGGAAGACGCCTACCAACCGGGCCGCAGCATGGGCACCTTTGGTGAAGACTGCGCCGCTCATTACGGCTTTACCCGCGCCGACCAAGACGCCTTTGCCACCGCCAGCGTGCAACGTGCCAAAGCCGCTACTGAAACCGGCGCGTTTGCCGCCGAAATCGCGCCCGTCACCGTCAAGAGCCGCAGCGGCGAGCACGTCATCAGCATTGACGAAGGCCCAGGCAAGATCAAGCTGGACAAAATCCCCAGCCTGAAGCCTGCCTTCAAGAAAGACGGCACCATCACCGCCGCCTCCAGCTCCAGCATCAACGACGGCGCAGCCGCCCTGGTGATGATGCGTTCGTCCACCGCAGAAAAGCTGGGCTGCACCCCGCTGGCCCGCATCGTCAGCCACGCCGTTCACGCCCAAGCGCCCGAATGGTTCTCCACCGCCCCGGTCGGTGCCACCCACAAAGCCCTGGCCAAGGCCGGTTGGCATGTGGCAGATGTGGACTTGTGGGAAGTCAACGAAGCCTTCGCCGTGGTGCCGATGGCGCTGATGAGCGACTTGAACGTGGCCCATGAAATCGTCAACGTCAACGGCGGCGCTTGCGCTCTGGGCCACCCGATTGGTGCCTCCGGTGCCCGCATCATGGTCACGCTGCTGCACGCCCTCAAGGCCCGTGGCCTCAAGCGTGGCTTGGCGACCTTGTGCATCGGCGGCGGCGAAGCCACCGCGCTGGCGCTGGAATTGGTTTGAGTCTCGGAGTTACCCCATGTTGTTGACCCAAGACCAAGAAATGGTGCGCGATGCCGTGCGCGCCTTCGCCCAAGCCGAACTCTGGCCCAATGCCGCCAAGTGGGACAAAGAGCACCACTTTCCCAAAGATGTCCACCAAGGCTTGGCCGCGCTGGGCGCTTACGGCATCTGCGTGCCTGAGGAGTTTGGCGGTGCCAACCTCGACTACCTGACCCTGGCGCTGGTGCTGGAAGAAATCGCGGCCGGTGACGGCGGCACCAGCACCGTCATCAGCGTGACCAACTGCCCGGTCAACGCCATCTTGATGCGCTACGGCAACGCCCAGCAAAAAGCCCAGTGGCTGACCCCGCTGGCGCAAGGCCAGATGCTGGGCGCGTTCTGCCTGACCGAGCCGCATGTGGGCTCCGACGCCTCGGGCCTGCGCACCACCGCAGTCAAGCAGGGCGACGAGTACGTCATCAACGGCGTCAAGCAGTTCATCACCAGCGGGCAGAACGGCGACGTGGCTATCGTCATTGCCGTGACTGACAAGGCGGCGGGCAAGAAGGGCATGAGCGCCTTCATCGTTCCCACCAAAACGCCCGGCTACGTGGTTGCCCGTCTGGAGGACAAACTGGGCCAGCACAGCAGCGACACCGCGCAGATCAACTTTGACGACTGCCGTATCCCCTTTGACAACCTGATCGGCGCAGAAGGCGAGGGCTACAAGATCGCCCTGTCGGCGCTGGAAGGTGGGCGCATTGGCATCGCCGCACAAAGCGTGGGCATGGCGCGCAGCGCGCTGGAGGTGGCGATTGCCTATGCCAAGGACCGCCAGAGCTTTGGCACCGCCATCTTCAACCACCAAGCCGTGGGCTTTCGCTTGGCCGAGTGCGCCACCCGCCTGGAAGCCGCACGCCAACTGATTTGGCACGCCGCCAGCCTGCGCGACGCCGGTCGCCCTTGCCTGAAAGAAGCGGCAATGGCCAAGCTCTTTGCCAGCGAAACCGCCGAAGCCGTGTGCAGCGCCGCCATCCAAACTCTGGGCGGCTACGGCTATGTGAGCGACTTCCCGGTGGAGCGCATCTACCGCGACGTGCGCGTGTGCCAGATCTACGAAGGCACGAGCGACGTGCAGAAGATCATCATTCAGCGGGCGTTGTAAGCCGCTGCCATGAGTGGCGGGGCGGCTCCTGAGGTCAAAACTTCAATCCGAATCGCCCCGCATCCTCGGGCGTATCTGCATCGCTGACGTAGGCCGCGTCGTCCAGCGCGAGCGTCTGCACCGCCTGCGGATGCCCCGCCAGCCATGCCCGCACGCCCAGTTCGGCAGGCTGTTGCACGATGGCTTGCACGGCCTGGGCGGACAGCAGCACGGGGTGGCCGCGTTGGCCGTTGACCACGGGCATCAGCGCGTGGATGCCCTCATCTCCACGTTCTGCGCGGGTTTGCCATGCGGCCAGCACCGGGGCCAGATGGGCGGCGGTGAGGCCGGGCAGGTCGGACAGCAGCAGCAGCGCATCGGTTTGCGGCTGGTGCGTGGCGTGGTCGGTCAGGGCCAGTCGCTGGCTGTCGATCAGGCTGGGGTGGGGCAGGGTGTGGATCAGGGGGCGCACGGCGCAGGCGGTGACCAGGGGCAGCAGCACATCCAGATAGGGGCCGAGCACCACGCTGATCTGGCTCACCCCGGCGGCGCGCAGGGCTAGCGCGCTGCGGGCCAGCAGGCTGGTGCCGTCCGGGTGGCGCAAGGCAGCTTTGGGCACGCCACCCAGCCGCTGCCCCAGTCCCGCAGCCAGCACGATGGCAGCGGGGGGCTGGTGGTTCACCTTCACACCGCGCAGGCCGAGGGCAGTCCGGCGGGGGCCATGTCAGCGGCCACGTCTTGGGCTTTGCCTTCGGTGATGGAGACTTGCTCGGGCAAAGCCACGCCGTTTTTGACGGCGACGATTTCGGCCAGGATGGACAGGGCGATTTCTGCCGGGGTCTTGCTGCCGATGTACAGCCCGGCGGGGCCGCGCAGGCGCTGCAACTGCGCGTCGCTCAGGCCGAAGTGCTCGCGCAGGCGGTCGCGCCGCTGTTGGCTGTTGCGGCGGGAGCCTATGGCCCCGACGTAAAAGGCCGGGCTTTGCAGCGCGTCGATCAGCGCCAAGTCGTCCAGCTTGGGGTCGTGCGTCAGGGTGATAACGGCGGTGCGGTTGTCGGGGCGCAGGCGCACGATCAGGTCGTCGGGCATCTCGTGCAGCACTTCGACGCCGGGGACTTGCCAGGTGGCGCGGTGCTCTTCGCGCGGGTCGCAGACGATGACTTCCAGGCCCACGCTCAGCGCCATTTCGCACAGGTAGCGCGACAGGTCGCCCGCGCCGATCACGATCAGCCGGGCGCGCGGGCCGAAGGGGGTGCGCAGTTGCTGCGCGTCCAAGCGGGCCACGCCGTCGCGGCTGCCGGGGAGTAGGCTGACGGTGCCGGTGGCTAACTCCAGCACGCGCTCGGTGCTGCGGCGCTGTTCGCAGCCTTGCAGCAGCTCGGCCAAGCGGCTGTGTGGGCCGACGGGCTCCAGCACCAGTTCCACCGTGCCGCCGCAGGGCAGGCCAAAGCGGTGGGCTTGGTCGGCAGAGATGCCGTAGCGCAGCACGCTGGGCACGCCTTGGGCGCAGACGGCCGCCACGCCCCCGGCGCGGATGCGCTCGATCAGGTCGTCTTCTATGCAGCCGCCCGAGACCGAGCCCACCGTTTGCCCCCGGCCATTGATGGCCATCAGCGAGCCGGGAGGCCGGGGCGACGAGCCCCAGGTACGCGCCACCGTGACCAGCACCACGGGCTGGCCGTCGTGCTGCCACGCCAGGGCTTGGCGCAAGACGCGGGTGTCCAAGTCTTCCATCAACGGCTCCGTGGTCTTCAGTCGCTTAGGCCAGCTTGAACGGCAGTTCGCGCAGCGGCTTGCCGGTCAGCTTGGCAATGGCGTTGGCAAAAGCCGGGGCCAGTGGTGGCAGGCCGGGCTCGCCCATGCCGGTGGGCGGCTCGGCGCTGGGCACGATGTGGACGGCAATTTGCGGCATGTCGCCGATGCGGGCCACGGTGTAGCCGTCAAAGTTGCGCTGCTCGACCACGCCGTCCTTCAAGGTGATGGCCGCGCCGGGCAGGCACATGCCCAGGCCCATCAGGGCGGCACCTTGCACTTGCGCCTCGATGGTGCGCGGGTTCACCGCCAAGTTGCAATGCACGCCCGCCGTAGCGCGGTGCAGCACCGGTTGCCCTTTTTTGATCGACGCTTCGACCACATAGGCCACCACGGTTTCAAACGACTCATGCACCGCCACGCCCCAGGCGTGACCGGCGGGCAGGCGTTTTTTGCCGTAGCCGCTTTGGTCTACCGCCAGTTGCAGCGCGGCGCGGTGGCGGGCGTGCTTATCGCCAAACAAGGCCATGCGGTAAGCGACCGGGTCTTGCTTGGTGGCGCGGGCGATCTCGTCGATCAGCGTTTCCATGACAAAGGCGGTGTGCGTGCTGCCCACGCTGCGCCACCACAGCACCGGCACGTTGACCTTGGGGTGATGCACCGTCAAGCGCATGGGCAGCGGGTAGGGCTCGCGCAGGCCTTCGACGGCGGTGTTGTCGATGCCGTCTTTGATCATGAAGCCTTCAAACGCCGTGCCGCTGGTGATGGACTGGCCGACCAACACGTGATCCCAAGCCAGCACCTTGCCCTTGGCATCAAAGCCAATGTGGGCACGGTGCAAATGCATGGGGCGGTAGTAGCCGCCTTGGATGTCGTCTTCGCGGCTCCAGACCATGCGGATCGGCACGTTCAGCCCCGCCGTTTGCGCGGCCTTGGCGATTTGGCAGGCTTCGACCACGTAGTCGCTGGTCGGCACGGCGCGGCGGCCAAAACCGCCACCGGCCATTTGTACATGCATTTGCACCTGTTCGGGTTTCAGGCCCAGCACCTTGGCGGCGGCCATGCCGTCCACGCCAGGGAACTGCGAACCCACCCACAACTGCGCTCCCGCATCGCCGATTTGCACGGTGCAGTTCAGCGGCTCCATCGGCGCGTGCGCCAAGTACGGGAAGACGAACTCGGCCTTGATTTTCTTGGGCGCGCTGGCCAGTGCGGCCATGTCGGCGTCGTACTTGCGTGCGCCGGGCTTATCGGCCAAAGCGCGGTACTGGGCCAGTTGGCGGGCGCTGTCGACTTTTTCGACCGCAGTGGTGTCCCAGTCCAGCTTGAGGGCTTCGCGCCCTTGCTTGGCGGGCCAGTAGCCGTCGGCAATCACCGCCACCGCTTCGCCGCCCCGGTCGGCGGGGATGCGCAGCACGGCTTTGACGCCGCGCACAGCGCGGGCGGCGCTGTCGTCCAGCGACTTGAGCTTGGCCCCAAACACCGGCGGATGCGCCACCACGGCGGTGAGCTGGCCGGGCAGGTGCATGTCGATGCCAAAGCTTTGCTGGCCGCTGCTCTTGGCCTTGGCGTCCAGCCGCGAGGTGGGCTTGCCGATCAGGCGGAAGTCTTTCGGGTCTTTGAGCGTGACCTTGGCGGGCACGGGCTGCGCCATCGCGGCCTCGGCCAGTTCGCCGTAACCGAGTTGACGGCCATCGGCGGCAATGACTTGACCGGCTTGCGTGCGCAGCGTGCTCACGTCCATGTTGAGGCGGGCGGCGGCGGCGGCCAGCAGCATGGCGCGGGCGCGGGCACCCAGTTCGCGGTACTGGCTGAAGCTGTTTTTGATGGAGTTGGAGCCGCCCGTGATGTGCAGCCCAATGCGCGGATCGACATAAGCCGGGTTGCTGTTGCCGTGCTGGCTGCGCACCTTGGCCCAGTCGGCATCCAGTTCTTCGGCCAAGATCATGGGCAGCGCGGTCTGCACGCCCTGACCAAACTCCAGCCGGTTGATGGTGACGGTGACTTCGCCAGTGGGTGCGATCTGGACAAAGGCCGCAGGCTGCTCGGTGGGCTTGAGGTCAGCGGGCGCGGCGGCATCAGCGGCCAGCGCATCGGTGTTGAACAGGCCCAGTGCCAAGCCGCCCGAACCAGCAGCGCCCACGCCCATCAGCTTCAAAAAGCTGCGGCGGGGCAGGGTGGCGGGGGTGTTGTCTTGGCGCTCGCGGGCCAGCATGTGTTGCAGGGCACGCGGCAGTTCGTGGGGGAAGGCGGGGGTGATCAGCATGTCAGTCCTTTCAGGCCAGAGCCTTGGCGGCATCGGCCACGGCGGCGCGGATACGGGCATAGGTGCCACAGCGGCAAATGTTGCCGCTCATGGCGGCGTCGATGTCAGCGGCGCTGGGCTGCTTGCCCTTGGGCAGCGACTTCAAAAAGGATGTGGCGCTCATGATCTGGCCGCTTTGGCAGTAGCCGCATTGCGCCACGTCGTGCTTGACCCAAGCGGCGTGAACGGCAGCGCCCACGCGGTCAGAGCCGTCAGCCACGGCCTCGATGGTGGTGATTTTCTGGCCTTCGGCGGCAGAGATCGGCGTGACGCACGAGCGAATCGCCTGCCCGTTCAGATGCACGGTGCAAGCGCCGCACTGCGCCATACCGCAACCGAACTTGGTGCCGGTCAAGCCCAGCGAGTCACGCAAGGCCCACAAAATAGGGGTGCTGGGGTCGGCATCGACTTGGCGCGCTTGGCCGTTGATGTGGAGGGTGGTCATGCGGTGCGTGCTCCTGTAAAAGAACGGCTTGAAATCTGAGACGTATGGGCTGGAATGTAGGCGACAGGCTATCCGCAAACTAGTGGGTAATTGATTGAATCAGTATCAACTTAAAATTGACAATCAGCCCGCTCAGAGAGCCACCGTGTCCAACCATTTACGTGCCATTGCCACCTTTGCCAAAGCCGTGGAGCTGGGCAGTTTGCGCCGGGCCGCCACTGCGCAAGGCGTGAGCCCCCAAGCCGCCAGCCAAGCGCTGGCCCAGCTCGAAGCCGACCTGGGCGTGCGCCTGCTGCACCGCACCACCCGCCACCTCGCCCTGACCGACGAAGGCCAGCAACTGCTGGAAGCCGCCCAGCCCGCCCTGGCCTCGTTGGAACGCGCCCTGACCCGCGCCCGCAGCGCCAAAGATGAAGCCTCCGGGCCGCTGCGCATCGTTGGGCCGCAATCGGCCTTTGCCTCGCTGCTGTGGCCGGTGGTCAACGAGTTCTGCCAGCGCCACCCCGACGTGCTGCCCGACGTGCAACTGGACGACCGCATCGGCAACTGGGTGCAAGACCGGGTGGATGTGGGCTTTCGCATGGGCGTTTCGCCGCAGGAGGGGCTGGTCGCTCGGCGCTTGCTGGGCGTGCAGATCGTGGTCTGCGCCGCCCCCAGCTACTTGGCGCGCCACGGCGTGCCCACCACGCTGGACGAACTGGCCACCCACCGTTGCAGCCTGTTTCGCTACCACGGCACGGGTCGTTTGCTGCCTTGGTTTTTCCGCTTGGGCGATGAAATCGTCACCCGCGACATGCCCCCCAGCTTCACCACCAACGACGCCGAAGTCGAACTGCAAGCCACCCTGAGCGGCCAAGTCCTGGCCCAACTTGCCACCCTGTCCTGCGCCGAGCACATCCGCGCCGGGCGACTGGTGCCCCTGCTGCTGGACCACATGGCCGACCACATGGGCCTGTTCATCTACTACGGCAGCCGCAACGCCCAACCCAGCCGCGTGCGCGCCTTCATCGACTTGGCCGTGGAGCGATTGGGCAACAACCCGGCTTATGTGTTGAGCGCCAAAGAACTGGCCGCCGCCCACAGCCGGGGGCTGAAGGCGTTGGGGTAGCGTCAGAACTTGCCGCCGTCGGCCAATGCATCTGGGTTGGGTGCAGGACTGATCGGGCTGGCATCGCTGGGGTCGAAGCAGCCGCTGCCTTGCGTGCCGGGAAAATGGGTCACCAGACGCTGGCGCATGTCGGCATCGTCGGCAAACACGGTCATCCAGACGCTGAAAAAACCTTCGGCCAAGGCATGGCGCACGATGCTGCGGCGCAAGAGTTCATGGTCAGGAGCCTCTGCCAATTCGTCGTGTGCGATCTGTGCCATCAGCCAAACCTGCATCCGCTGAGATTGGCGATCCAGCGCCACTTGCTGGCCTTGTGCATCGGGGGTGTTGGAGGCGGGGCGGTGCAGGCCCGTCAGGGCCAGGGTGGCTGCTGCCAAAGACTGGAGCCCCGCGTCGTGTAAGGCTGGGGAGGCTTGTACGCTGCCATCCGGCGAGTAGCGCAGTGCCGCAAAGGTGTGGTCTCGGTCGGGCAGCAGCATGGCCGCCGGTGAGATGTCCTTGGCGAGTTTGGTCGAGTTGCAATTGACGCAGGCCAGCAAAAAGTTGTCCCACCGCCCCTTTAACTTCGGATGCTTGCTCTTGGGGCGGATGTGTTCCACCGCCAGCAAGGTCGGGATACGGCGCTCGCAAAAACTGCAATACAGACCTAGTCGGGCCACCAGTTCCGGTTTGGCCTCTTGGTAATCGGCAAAGTCTTCGGCCTGCGGACTGGCACCGCGTTGCACGGGGCGCATGGCTTATGCCCCCAGGCGTGCAGCGCGGCGCATTTCCAAAAACGCCTGGAAAGCGGGGTTGTCGGCAAACGGGGCAATGGATGCGGCCAGCCGCTCACGGTAGTCGGCCAGTTGCTCTTGGGGGGCAAGGGCGGCCTGCTCCAGTGTTTCCAGGTACTGGCGGGCAGCGGCGCGCATCTGGTCGTAGCGCTGACCCACTTCGGGGTGGGCTATGCCCTGAATGGTGTGGGCAATGTCTTCAATGCCAAGCTGCCCCAGTTCGCCCGAAGGTTGCCCCTCCAGCATCATCAACTCTTCACTGCTGTGCAGCGCCTGAATCAAAAACGGCGAGTGCGTGGTGCAGATGAACTGGATCAGCGGAAAGGTGCGGCGCAAATCCTCAATCACCCGGCGTTGCCAACGCGGGTGCAGGTGCAAATCCAGCTCGTCGATCAGCACCACGCCGCGAGTCTGGCGCAGCACCCCGGCCCCCAGATGCGGGTTCAGGCGGGCGGCTTTTTGGGCGATGTCGCCCACCAAGGCCAACATGCAGCGCTGGCCGTCGCTCAGGTTGGAAAAAGGCTGCCTGCCCTGGGCCAAGCGCACCACGACTTCGCCGCTGACGGCATCGAAGTAGATGTCACTCGCTTCTTCCATGCAGCTCAGCAGTGCGGGCTGCACCGCCTTCCACGCAGGCGTGGGCTGGCCTTGCTGAAAAGCGATCCAGGCTTGGCGCGCAATCCAGCGGGTGAGCTGCCCCACCGACAAGCGCGGATCGACGCTGTTGGTGTAGCCCATCAGGCGCGATTGGTCTTCGCGGGCAGCGGCTTGCAGCGGATCGGTGACTTGGTATTTTTCGCGCGGCTCTTGCCACAGTCGGCCCGTGCCGTAGTACGAAATCAAGGGCAACTCAACCGACTGCCCCTGGCGCACAGCCGCATCGGCCAACGCGGCCAACTGCTTGATGGCACTGGCGGCTTGGGTGGTCGTGCGTCCATCGGGCGATTTGAGTGCGCGCTGCCAGTGCAAGCGCTGGCCTTGCACTTCACCACGGGCCTCCACCTCGCAGGGAAAGCGCCGCACCCATTCGCCTTTTTGAGGGCTGGCGAGCATCACGTCGCTGGGCCGAATGTGACGGCTGTCCTCCCCCAAAATACCCAGCAACCAACTGCCGATAGCCACCGCCAGCCCATCGAGCACACTGGTCTTGCCGGTGCCGTTGGTGCCCACGACGAGATTGAATTGGGGGTGGAACTGAAAAGTGCGCTCCTCAAAGCATTTGAAGTGGCGCAGGGTCAGGCGGTCAATACGCATGGGGTCAGACTCAATCGGTGTTTGGGGCATGAAATGCCTCATCAGCAGCCGCGAATCATGCCAGAGCACCTGCGCTGTGCGGGATGCGGCGCAGCAGCAAGCTATTCACCGCAAATTCTGCGGCGAATAAGGGGCTGATTCACCGCAGCAGTCCGGGCGGCAGCATGGAGCGCAGCACGCCGTCTTTCAAGATCACATGGTGGTAGATGGCGGCGATGGCGTGCAGACCGGCCAAGTACATCAGCACATCGCCCAGCAGGCCGTGTACTTCGCCCCAGTCGGCCCAGTGGGCGATGGCGGCTTGGGCGATCAGTGGCATCTCGTTGATGCGCAGGCCGCCCAACAGCGTCAGCGGGTGGCCTTCGCTGCCCAAGGCCAAGATGGCCGTCATCGGCAGCGCCAGCAGCAGCGCCCACAGGCCCAGGTGCGTCAGTTTGGAAGCTGCGTTCATCCAGCCGGTGAGCGCGAACGTCGGGGCCGCTGGCCGCAGCGCCACCCACAGCAGGCGCAGCAGCGTGAGCGTGAAGATCAGCACACCCAGCGACTCGTGCCAGACGATGTCGCTGCGCGTGGCGGGGTCGAGGCCGTCGCGCATCAAGCGGCCAAAGTGCTCTGGCCCCAGCACAAAAGCCACCACCACCGCGATGGCCGTGAGCCAGTGCAAGGCGCGGCTGAGCGGGTCGTAATGCGTGCGGGGCGAGGTCAAAGTGGTCATGGCATTGCCTGTGTGAAACAAAGTGGTGACGACCATTGTGGGGCGCGACGCTTGGCGCAGGCTTAACAGTGCCGGATCAGGCCGGATGGGCTTTGCGCCGTCCTTTGGTTTTGGCGGCGGGCGTGGCCGGGGCCAAGGGCGTGGCGAGGTGTTGGTAGCACTCGAACAAGAAGGCGACGCGCTCGGCTTCGTTGGCGAAGCTGTGGGCTTTGCGGCCATAGGCGGCATCAACGGCGGCGTCTAGCTTTTGGTGGGCTTTGAGCAGCGCGGGCGGCGTGACCAGCGGGTCGTACAGATCGGCCAGCGTGGAGTTGGGCGATTGCAGACGCGCGTCCAGAACAGCTTGGGCGGCGGTTTCGATGGCTTTGCGCTGGGCGGCGGTGGGGTTGGGCCAGGGGAAGTTGTTGTAGACGATGGCAGCGGAGTAGCGAAAGTCGCTTTTGAGTCGCCCGCAGACGGCGCGTACCCAGGCGTTGTGCAGGGTGGAGGTGAGGATGCCGAAGTGGTACAGCGTGGCATCGCCAATGACCTTGACCAGATTGCTGCCCAGGGTTTCGGGCGACTCAAACCCGACCGGAATGAAGTTGCGGCGCTCGGACGACACTTCAGGAATGCACAGCCAATTGCCCTTGGGAAAGTTCTCGACGTGAAAGCGCGTGGGCGTGTCGGCCAGCTTGCGGGTGGGTGGGCTTTTGCTGGCGGTGCGCACGGCTTGCACGGCCTGCACCCGTTTCATGACTTCCGGCATGGCGCGCAGTTCTGCGGGGCTGGCGGTGCCCAGCCACAGGCACCAGCGTTCCAGCCCGTTGATGAATTCTTCGGCCCCAATCCAGCGGCGGAAAAACTTGTCGGCCTTGGGCTCTTTCGCCAAGAAGGCGGCTTTTTCATCCGGTGTGAACAGGTAATGGCCGCCGTCGATGGGTTTGTTGCCAATACCAATACTCGGCACATCGCACATCGGCTTGCTGCGCCGGGGCAGCACCACGTCCACGGCATCGA
>ERZ724524.2358-NODE-2358-length-12334-cov-4.315987_pt1 | contig 12334 bp, 5 predicted proteins | sample MGYA00376057_ERZ724524 | MGnify/ENA primary metagenome ERZ724524 (study PRJEB28724, sample SAMN07190888) | wastewater metagenome | isolation source: influent of sewage treatment plant in Hong Hong | place: USA: Christiansburg, Virginia | collected 2016-03-01 ...
CCAGGAACTCGATCCGGTCAGCCTGCTGGTGCCGTCATGGTGCTGGGCGCATCAGCTTGCTTAATTCGAAGTTCGGCCGGTCCGTTCGAGAGGCGCTGACCTCCCTTTTGGGGGCGGTTCTCAGAGTCCAACCGGCTGGCGAAAGGCTCAGACAGATCGCAATCCTTGCTCCGACTCCAAGTAGAGAATTACAACCAACGGGCTAGTCGCTACTTGGTTCTCCTCACGAGGGGGGGGCACGACGAAGTTTGAGTTCTGGGCTGACCTAGCGGTCTGTAGTAAGAATCTGCCACCGAGGATTCAAATGCTCAAAACCGTTAAGGATTCCTGTAAGCCGAACGACATGGTTTTCGACTTCTCCATGGCCGAGCAAGTCGAGGACTTGGGCGAACTCATCCGTACAGAGGCAGATGGGGAGGCGTTTTACGCCAAGAACCACGTCACAGGCGGCATGCGGACCTTGTTTGAAATGGGTTGTAAGCGGCTGGCCAAGCAGTCCGATCAATCCATCTTTGAGCTGACTCAGGCCATGGGCGGCGGCAAGACCCACACCATGATCGCCCTCGGGCTCTTGGTGAAAAATGATGACCTGCGTACACGCGTGCTCGGCGAGCTGGGGATCAAGGCGTCGTTCTCCGGCGGGCGGGTTGTCGCCATTACGGGCCGGAAGCATCCTGAGCACTTCCTCTGGGGCGAGATCGCACAGCAGCTCGGTAAGCTCGACTCTTTCGGCAAGTATTGGCAAAACGGCCCGGCGGCTCCCGACGAAGACGCTTGGATTCGTCTGATCGGGGATACGCCCACGCTGATCCTGCTTGACGAACTGCCGCCGTACTTCGACTACGCGACGACCCGCACCGTCGGCCAGGGCTCCCTGGCGCAGGTCGCGATGAACGCGCTATCGAACCTGTTCTCAGCGGCACTCAAGCTGCCGAGGCTCTGCATCGTCCTGTCGAACCTGAGCGGCGCGTACGAGGATGCCGCCAAGAACCTGCGAACCATCCTCAAGACCGTCGAGGCGGAGGCACGGCGTCAGGCCAAGCCCATCACGCCCGTGGAGCTGGGCGGCAGCGAGATCTATCAGATCCTCCGCAAGCGACTCTTTGCCAAGCTGCCCAGCGACGAGACGATCGAGACCGTTGCCCAAGCCTACGCTCAGGCAATCCGCGAAGCCGAAAAGACCAAGACGATTGCCAAGAGCGCTGAGCAAATCGTCGAAGAGATCCGCGGCAGCTACCCGTTCCATCCCAGCATCAAGGACATCATCGCCCTGTTCCGCAACAACGAGAGCTACCGTCAGACCCGCGGCCTGATGCAGTTTGTTGCCCGGATGGTTCGCTCCGCTTGGAAGCGCGAGGACAATGATGTGTATCTCATCGGCCTTCAGCACCTCGACCTGAACGACAGCGAGGTTCGCGATGAGATCATCCGCATCAATGATCTGCGCAGCGCCATCGCCAGTGATGTCGCGGCTAGCGGCAGCGCGCAGGCCGAAGTCATCAGCGCCAGCATGGGCCACGATGCGGGCTCGCAGGTGGGAACGCTGATCCTATGCGCTTCTCTGCCGAGCGCGGTCGATGCGGTGCGCGGCATGACACGGCAGCGCTTGCTGGAGTATCTGGTTGCCCCACAGCGCAGCGCCATCGAGTTCGCCGATGCCTTCGATCATTTCAAGCGCGACGCCTGCTATCTGCACAGCGACAAGGCAGAGCGCTTCTATTTGTCGAACACAGAGAACCTGACCAAGCGCATTGCCACGGAGGCAGACCGCGCGCCGCAGAACAAGATCGATGCCGAGATGCGCCGCCGCCTGAACGATATCTTTGAGCCGCGACGCAAGGCGGCGTATCAGGAGCTGGCCGCACTGCCGAAGGTAGACGACGTGCGCTTAAATGGCCCGCGTGTGCTACTCATCCTGAGCCCCGACACCAAGAACCCGCCCGAAGAGGCGCAGCGCTTCTTTGACTCTGTAGTTGAAAAAAACAACTTGTGCATCTTGACGGGCGACGGATCCAGCATCGCTAGCCTGGAGCAGAAGACCCGCAAGCTCTACGCCATCGCCAAGCTCCAGCACGAGCTCGGCATCGAGCATCAGGAAGACCTGGCGCAGCGCCTTGAAAAATCTGAGCAGGACTTTAACTCAACGGTGACGGCGCTATTTAACCGCGTCTATTACCCGACCAAAGCGGGCCTGACGGCAGCTCGCCTTCAGATGACGTTCACCGGCAATCGATGGAACGGTGAAGAGCAGCTCGAAAAGACTCTCGCCGGGACGGGCGTCAACAAGCTCATCGTGGACGTGGACAAAGAGGCCCAGGCGCTGATTAAGAAAGCGGAGGATCTGCTCTGGCCCGAAAACCAGCGTCGCGTCCCCTGGCGTGACATCAAGCACCGCGCGCTGACCAATGCCCGTTGGAGCTTTGTTCCCAAGGATGGCTTGGACGGTCTTCGCAAAGTTGCCATCGAGCGCGGGCAGTGGCGCTACTCAGATGATGGCTACATCGAGAAAGGCCCCTTCGAGAAGCCACGCACCGCCGTCAATGTCCAAGAGCGCCACTACGAAGACGACACCGGCACAGCGAACCTGGAAGTGACCCCACTCCATGCCGGGTCACACGCCGAGGTCTATTACGACAAGACGCCGTCTGTTTCCCCCAAGAGCCAGCGGCTTGCAAGCGCGCAGCTGTCCACCACAGAGACGCGTCTCTACTTCCTCGCCATCGATCCCAAGGGGACGCACGAAACCGGCGAACCGTACCGTTGGGACAACAAGCTCACCATTACCCACCAGCCCCGCGAAGCTGCCGGAAAGCGCCTGGTCGAGCTGCGCGTGGTACCGAGGGGAACCCTAAAATACACGCTGACCGGCGCAAATCCCGCCGAGGGGACCGTGTATAGCGAGCCCATTGAGATTGGCGACGGCGAGGTCACGATCTATTGCTATGCCGATGAGGATGGCGTCACCGCCAAGCGGACGTTCACGATTCCTCCGCGAGCCAGCGGCGGGGTACGGATCGAACCGACGAAGCGGGCACGGCTGAAGAAGCGCGTCGAGGCACCTGACACCGCTGAAACATTCAAGCTGGTCGAGCGGAGCAAGCAGGCGCGGGCGAAGCTGACCGGCCTGACGATCGAGGTCGGGACGGGAAGCAAGAACGCGACGCTGCGCTTTGGCAGTGAAGGAAACATCACGCCCGAGGATGTCGAGGCGTTGATCAAAGCGATCCGAACTGCGCTGGGAGATGACAGCGCGGAGGTGCGGTTGCGCGTGCCCGCACTGGAGTTCAATACCGGCCACGACTTGGACAGCTTCGCGCGGGATCGCGGCATCACACTGACCACGAATGAGGTTGAGCAGTGACCACCCGGCGTCAATCGGCCACGCCCGAGAATCAACCGCAGAAGACGGTCGGGTTCGGCTGCCCGAACACCATCGATCCGCACCACATCGAGGTGACCATCCCGCGTGGCCCGCACGACCGGGTGCTCATCACGGAGCACTTTGGGCTGCGCTCTGGGAAGGAAGGGCAGGACGCGATCGAGCGGGTCATCCTAGAACGTGCCAAGTGGTCAGCGATCTCGGACGCGGCTCGCAAGACATTCAATGAGCGTCTGAAGGAAAAGGGGATGACCCCGAGCCGCTGGAGCCTTGGTGAGAACAAAGTCGAGCGTCTGCTGGGAAAAGAGCTGTGCGTGCTGGCGTGGGCCGTTGAACGTGCGCCGTTTGAGCTTGTGCCCGTCGCGATCACGAACTGGATCGGCCTCCGCCCTGAGGAGCGCTGGTGGCTTTTTACGATCACCGCTGCGGCGACCGGCGGGGTCACCGATGGCGACATCGGCTGGCGAAAAGCCCTTCGCTTTGCTCTGTGCGAAAATCCAGTCTGCACTGATCCCGAAGTCCGGTCGAGTGCATCCCGCACAGCACGCTCCCGCAGCGGTGCCCTCGCCGAACGCCCCGAGCTGTCACTCTTTCCTTCGATTTCGGAGTCCCCATGAGCACCGCCAAGCGTCCTTCCCGCTCTCAACCTGGGAGCCGCTCAACGGCCAAGGCGGTCGAAGCAATGGTGATGCAGGACATGCTTCCGTTGTCAGCCCCCGCGATCCACAGTCAGCCCGCAGTTCAGCCGCTGGCCTGGCAGGACCGGCCTGCTCTGATCGAGCATCTGTTTCCTGCGCAACAGGTGTCCATTGAGGCACAAACCGAGCGGAAGGCCAACGTCGGACAGACGTTGACCGCGCTTGGCAGCTATTGGAAGGGCCGAAAGCCACTTGTCTTGGTTCGCGCGTGCGTGCTGGGCAGCCTGTTACCGGCGACCGAGGATAGCGAAAGAGACTTGGAGATTTTCGAGCTGCTGATGGCGATGGACGACGACGCCTTTCGCCTCCGTATGAAGTCAGTGAGCAAGGAGGATGTTGTTCGCTTCGCGCCGGCCGAACTCCGCAGCCAAATCCTAGATGAGGAGAAGGGCTGGAAGGTCCGAGGCGAGGAGAAGCAGCGCCTACTCAGGGAGGTGCTGCTGCACATGTCGTACGCCGAGCGCCTCGAACGTCGCAGCCTTCGCCCAGAGGAGCTACCTGAGTCAGCCTATGCCGGCATCTGGGATCGAGTTAACGCACACATTGGGACCAAGGCCCACTCACACGCCGAACTAATCGAGCAACTTGGCATCCTGCGCTACGGCCACCGGCCCAAGGTCGCTGATCCGTTTTGCGGCGGTGGATCGATTCCGTTCGAGGCTGCACGACTCGGCTGCGAGGTCTATGCAAGCGACCTGAACCCCATTGCCTGCATGCTGACGTGGGGGGCGTTTCATGTCATCGGAGCAGATGAAACAAACCGTATTGCGATAGCTGAAGCGCAAAAAAGGATTGTCGCCGACGTCGAGGCGGAGATCACCAAGCTCGGAATAGAACATAACAGGCAAGGTAACCGCGCAAAGTCTTACCTGTATTGTCTTGAAACACGCTGCCCTGAGACAGGATGGATGATCCCGATCGCTCCTTCCTGGGTCATCAGTACGGACAAAAAGTGTATTGCTCAATTGTGTCCGATAAGCTCAGAAAAGAGATTTGATATTAAAGTAGTTACAAACGTCTCGTCCGATGAGTTGTTACGGGCTAGTTGCGGTACGCTGCGCGATAGCGTTCTAGTATACACGGTGGAAGGCCGAGAGCGAAGGATTCCAATTAAGACCATTAGAGGGGATCGACGAATTGGCCAATATTCGATTAACGATCTTAGAAAATGGGAGGTCCAAGACTTTATTCCCCGGCGTGGAGATATTCTCCAAGAACGCCTCTTTTGCATTCAATGGGAAGATACTCAAACGGGAACCACCTATTTCCGTTCGATTCAGCCAGAAGATCTCGCAAAGGAAGAAATTGTTGAGGAAATTGTTAAACAGAATCTAGTGCATTGGCAACACCAGGGTCTCATTCCCCTAATGGCGATTGCAACGGGTAAGGAGACAGAAGGTCCAATTCGCACCATGGGATGGACTCATTGGCATCACCTCTTTTCTGCTCGGCAGCTGCTCACCCTGGCAATCACAAGGAAGCATATTGTTTCTATTCAAGACCCAACTGTTCGAGCGTCTCTTGATATCGCCTTTGCTCGCGTATTGGATTTCGCATCCAAATTGAGTTTCTGGGAAAGTGGGCATGCAAAGGACCTGCCCGGCAAGGCCTTCTCGAACCAGGCTTTAAAAACCTGGTTCACATTCGCTGTGCGTGCATCAAGATTCTTGCTGAACTCATTTATATTTGAAATAAAGAGGTGGGCAAAGGCGGGCAACGCCAGTGTGTCGCAACAACCAGCATTGCAGCATGCAACGACATGCGATATCTATGTCACAGATCCTCCATACGCAGATGCAGTTCATTATCATGAAATCACAGAGTTCTTCATTTCGTGGCTTCGTGGAGCGCCCGCGCCTCCTTTTGGAAAGTGGATTTGGGATAGCAGACGTCCGCTAGCCATTAAGGGAACCGGCGAAGATTTCAGACATGCCATGGTAGATGCCTACCGCACAATGGTGCGGTGGATGCCCAGCAATGGTCTGCAAATTGTGATGTTCACACATCGTGACGCGCGGGTCTGGGCTGACATGGCCGCGATCTTCTGGGCGGCGGGGCTGCGCGTCACGGCGGCCTGGTACATCGCGACAGAGACTACCTCGGATCTGAAAAAAGGGGGGTATGTCCAGGGGACGGTGATTCTGGTGTTGCGCAAGCGGCTTGCGGAAGCGTCGATCTATAAGGACGAGCTGTCGATCGAAATCCGGCAAGAGGTGGAGCAGCAGATCAAGACGCTCACCGGTTTGAGTCAGCGCGTGCGTTCGCACGGTCGATCAGAGAACCTGTTTAACGACGCCGACCTTCAGATGGCGGGATATGCCGCCGCGCTGCGTGTCCTCACGGGGTACACAAACATCGAAGGCACCGATATGACGGCGGAGGCGCTGCGGCCTCGTCAGGATGGGGAGCAGACGCTGGTTCACGAGTTCATCAGCTTTGCCGCGCAGGTGGCCAACGAGGAGCTGATTCCTGACGGACTGGAGCCATCGGTCTGGGAGAGCCTCAACGGCAGCGAGCGATTCTATCTGCGCATGCTCGACATGGAGTTCCGCGGAGAGAAGAAGCTCGACAATTATCAGAACTTCGCCAAAGCGTTCCGCGTCGAGAAGTGGCAGCTACTTTTGGCCAGTGAGAAGCCCAATGACGCGCGACTCAAATCGGCTGCCGAGTTCCGCCGCTCCGAGTTCTCGGGTTCAGAGTTTGGCCAGTCGCTGCTTCGCGCGATTCTGTATGCGCTGTACGAACTACAGGCTGAAAACCAGGACGAACGCGACGCCGAAGACGTGCTCAGCCACCTGCGCGACAATGCATCGGGAAACCCGCACGAGACTCAAAACTACTACCGTCGACGCCAGGACATTCTGGCAATCACAAAATACCTGTCGCAGAAGCTCACCACGTTGCGGAGTGACGAAGCCTCTGCTGCGCGTGTGCTGAACGGCCTTGTCAGCAATGAAAAGCTCGGCGCATAGCGACCGTCAGTCATGATTCACCGCTTCTCCTCACGACTGCAGCGACTCGACCACGCCTTCCTGCGCGAACGGCTGCGCGATGCCAAGCGCTACAAGCGCATCGCTGGCTACTTCCGCAGCTCGCTGTTTGAGCTGGTGCATGAAGAGATCGCCGCCATCGATGAAGTACGGGTGGTCTGCAACAGCGATCTGGACCCACGCGACATCGGCGTGGCGCGCAGCATCCAGCAGCAGGCCATGGCGCTGAAAGAGAAGTGGAGCGAAAGGCCACCAGAGGCCGATATTCTTCTGGGCAGAGAGCGGTACAGGCGCCTGCACGAGCTGCTACTCAAGGGCAACCTGAAGGTGCGCGTCGTTGCCCGTGATGCGACCGCTTTTTTGCACGGCAAGGCCGGTGTGATCGAAGGCCGCGACGGTCAGAAGACCTCTTTTCTCGGCAGTGGCAACGAAACACGCCAGGGGTGGAGCGACAACTACGAGCTGCTATGGGAGGACTCCTCCAAAGAAGCTGTGACCTGGGTCGAGGACGAGTTCGAGTATTTGTGGGCGCAGGGTGTGCCGCTGCCCGATGCGATCATTGAAGAGATCGAGCGATGTTCCCACCGCACAGAGTTCCAACGTGTAGAGGACTGCCCAGAACAGAAAGTAGCGGCAGCGGCGATGGCCGAAGCGCCCATTTATCGACGCGGCGAAGCCCTGATGCCTTGGCAACAGTCCTTTGTCAGCATGTTCTTCGACCACAGGCAGACGTACAACGCCGCACGGCTTTTGCTCGCCGATGAAGTAGGTTTGGGCAAGACGCTGTCGCTAGCGACGAGTGCTGCGCTGGCATGCCTGCTTGGCGACGGCCCCGCACTAATTCTGTGCCCAGCGACGCTCACGCAGCAGTGGCAGATCGAGTTATGGGACAAGCTTGGGGTTCCTTCAGCGGTCTGGACGGCGAAGAAGACCTGGCTCGATCACACGGGCCATCACATCCGAACACGTGGCCCAGAAGATGTTGTCCGCTGTCCCTACCAAATCGGTATCGTGTCGACGGGACTCATCTTCCACCGCACGGCCGAGCGTGAACATCTGCTTGGCCGCAAGTTTGGTACGTTGGTACTGGACGAAGCCCATCGAGCCCGCAGAAGTCACGGCCCCGGCCCCAATGCCAACAAGCCGAACAACTTGCTGGAGTTCATGCTCCAGGCCGCATCGAAAGCGCGCCATGTTCTGCTCGGCACTGCCACTCCCATCCAGACGGAGATAAGCGAACTCTGGGATCTTCTGACCGTGCTCTCCGAAGGGGCAGACTACGTACTGGGTAGAAAGAGCAGTCATTGGCGACATGTGCAACGCTCCCTCGATCTTCTGACTGGCAGGGTACTCATCGAAGACGAGGACGACGCCTGGACGCTGCTCAGAAACCCGCTACCTCCGAGGCATGAAGACCCCCTATTCGACTACATGCGCTCGGATTTTCAGATTGCCAAAGAGGAGTTTTTTAGCAGCCGCACAGTGCTGGACCTACAGGAAGAAACCCGTGCGCTGCTCAAGGACCGGATAGAGGATCGGGCAAACGGGCTCTCGTTCTTCCAGCGTCACAACCCCATTGTTCGTCACACCGTACTCCGACGGCGGGCGATGCTTGAGGAGCGCGGGCTCCTGGCCAAAATCGCCGTGGACATTCACCCAAACACCGATGCATTGATCGGAGAAGCTGCGGATCTTTTCGACGGGCTGAGTCTTCGAGTGAGCGAGTCGATCGACAAGGCCTATCGTGCTGCAGAACGGTTCACTGATCTGCTGAAGAAGAGAACGCGCTCAGCGGGCTTTCTAAAGAGCCTGCTGCTACAACGAGTCTGCTCAAGCCTGGCCAGCGGTGTGAAAACGGCAGAGCGATTGCTAAAGGGTGTTCAGATCGACGGAGATGATGACTCTGAAGATCCGGCGAGCACCGATGCACTCCAGGCGCTCGATCACCTGACACCCGCAGAGCGTTTGTCGCTGGAAGAGCTTGTTCATCACCTAAATGAACGACCCAGCGACCCCAAGTTCGACGCCGTTTGTCATTACCTACTTGGTGAGCCCGGCTGGCTGGAACTCGGTTGCATCGTCTTCAGCCAGTACTACGACACCGCCGCTTGGATCGCAGAGAGCTTGTCGGCCCGCATTCCCGGCGAACCAATCGCAGTCTACGCTGGAGCCGACCGCAGCGGTCTGCGACGAGATGGCCAGTGGATCAGCGTCGAGCGTGACATCTTGAAAGGTTCTGTCCGCCGGCGTGAGCTTCGCTTGGTCGTAGCCACGGATGCAGCCTGCGAGGGCTTGAACCTTCAGACGCTCGGAACGCTGATCAACGTCGATCTGCCGTGGAACCCGAGCCGCTTGGAGCAGCGCATCGGACGCATCAAACGCATCGGTCAGGTCAGGTCGACCGTCGATATGCTGAACCTCGTCTACCAAGGCACACGCGACGAGAAAGTCTACGAACGGCTCTCGCAGCGAATGAAGGACCGCTACGACCTCTTCGGGGGGCTACCCGATGTCATCGAGGACGATTGGATCGAGGACATCGAAACCCTCGACCTCAAACTGTCCGAGTACATCGACAAGCAGCGCCGAGCCACTGCCTTCGAGTTGCGCTACAGCGATACCATCGACCCACCGGACGAACCCTGGGAGCGCTGCTCCCAAGTCCTGTCCCGCCGCGATATCGCAGAGCATCTCTCACGAGGATGGTGACCATTCCTCCCAATCGGCGCACGAAGAATCGACGAATCCATAATCGTTGAGGGGAACTTCGTTCTCAGGATGTGAAATGGTCTGAGTGGCGTGAAGCGTGAAGTCTCGGTCTGAGCGATCAAACGTCGATTCGGTTCGACATCAAGAGTGCTGGGCCTCGGTAAGCTCCGCGAATCATTCCTCAGCACTCCAAGGCAGTCTCAAAATCTGGGGCACGACCGAGCGGACCCGAACAGAAGGTGGCTTCGCAGAAGTGGTTCACAACGACGCATGAGCTGGGATTCCGAGAATCGGAGACTCCCTTCGACGACCGGCTCCGTTCCGATTGAGAGCGGAAGCGGAGCGCACTGGACTTGCATGCAGACTCGCTCGCAGTCAAGGTTAGGAGGGCGGGGGCGTTCATAGGCTCAAGTTCCTGCTGATTGGAGCGCGATGGCGTTCGCGCTCGGATTCTTCGACCGAGCGCTTTAGGGCATGGACCCAGTTCCGGGGAGACCTGGGATTTCGCGATACGGTGTTGTAGGCTGGGTTGCGTAACCGCGTGCGGTTCTTTGGCGGGGAGCGCGGGGCAAGAAAACTTCCCTACTGTTATCACTCGGTGGCAGGGAAGTTTTCCTGAGTTTCTCGACGGGAGACACGTTCTACTCCAGACTGTCGCCGATCTGTGCTGAGACAGCAGCAGGAATGACGAATCACAAGAAGAGTGTCTGTGGAATCCGCCTGAATCGCCTGAATGCAGCCCTCCCAATCCGATGGCGATTTTGGGACAAATGTTGTCTAAACTGCACGCTAGCCTGGGGACTTCCGCATCTGCGTCCCGAAGGCAGAGGCAAGGTGTCGGCAGACCTCGATGACAGAGACGCGGCAGCCGGGGCAGCCGTGCCGGGGATCTGAGCATGTTGGATGCAGCTCGTAAAATTGCTTCAGCAGCCGCTGGGCTGGGGCTCCGTGGTCGATGAGGTCGATGAGGCCAGGCAGGGCTGCGTCAAATGGCAAAGAAGGATCGTCGAGCACCGGAGACTCCCTCGCCCAGCGTACTAGCTCCGCAAAGGCATCGGCCATACGCATCGCCTTCATCGACTGCGTGCAGCAGAGACCGTCGGCCCCCAATCGCACCGCGCTGAGCATGGCGCTACGAAACGCGGCATCTTGAATTGCCGGATCATCGGGACCGAACCAATCGGGGAGCGGCTCGCTGTCCCGGTAGTGCAGCAAGATGCGGTATGCGAGTCGACGGCACAGCGCGAGATACCCGGCCAGGTGACAGGGATCGGCAATGAGATCTGTCACTCCAAGCTCAACGCACATTCGATCGGGGCGGAGGCGAATCATGCCGTTTAGCGCGAACAGCGTAGGAAACCAGGGCCCCAGCACCGTGAGCGCTTGATGGGAAGCGATGTACTCCTCCCAGCGAACCGTCTTCGGCAAGACCTCGGGGTCACCGCCATTTGCCAGCCCGCGCCGCACCACATGACGGAACGACTGCACCCCCGCAGGCTTGGAACCCGCGAACGGAGAGTTGGCGAACATTCCCGCCAAGATCGGCACCAGTCTGACCATTCCGCGAAACAGCGCCAGCAAGGCATCCCCATCTGAAACATGGATGTTGAGCTGCGTGCAGTCCGCGTAACTCCGAGCAAGGACCGCCGAGCCGTACTTGACGCCCGCGACCTTGGGAATGAAGCCGTAGGAGCTGACTTCGGTTAGGAGTTCCAGTGGCTCTGCGGCAAGCGGAACGATCGACAGTCCGTGCGGGTCGGCCCAGTCGAGCAGCCAGCATGCACGGGCGCGATATTCAGCGAGTAGCGCCCCAAGCTTGCGGTACGGAGCAGTCTTGATCTCACAAGTGTTGGCCGCAGCTTCCTCGCTCCGCCAGTCTTCCGCACCAAACAGAGACGAGACGACGTCCCCTGGCGCTGGTGCCAGCGTGTCGGCGCGGCGCAGTGGTAGCTCGACCTCGATTCCTTGGGTGGCCTGCGCATCCGGCTCAAACTGCGCGGGAGGAAGCGTGTCTAAGCGCAGGTCGTAGACTTGGCCAGTCTTGTGGTTTCGAAGCTGGATCGTACGCATGTCCCCCCCCGATGAGCAGCGAAGCAGTGATGATAAACTGAAGAGGAGTGCCGTAACGAAGCAAGTCAGTAGGCACAGGCAGGCTCACGCAGAAAAAAGGAATAACGCGGCGGAGTACAGGACTCCTCATCCCCAATTGACGTACTTTGTGCGAAGGCCACTCACTGAACGGGGTGTATTTTCCAAGGGGGTACCGATCATGCCGGCGCAACGCGCTTGATTGGGTGGTCTAGTATCTGCCGCGAGCAGTGGATGAGGGGGCAGGTAAGCAATCTGGCCGGAGGGAAACGTCGAGTAGCGTATCGCCACGTATTGTGTAAGACCGTGGGCATCGCCACGTGGATCACCTCGTAGATCACCGCGTGGATCGCCACGTAAATCACCGCGTGGATCGCCCCGTGGATCACCTCGTAGATCACCTCGTGGAGCGCCTCGTGGAGCGCCTCGTGGAGCGCCTCGTAGCTCACCTCGTGGTTAGTTGAAATGCG